>ERZ773049.2210-NODE-2210-length-10747-cov-8.384867_pt1 | contig 10747 bp, 6 predicted proteins | sample MGYA00580633_ERZ773049 | MGnify/ENA primary metagenome ERZ773049 (study PRJEB29015, sample SAMEA2737991) | human oral metagenome | biome: human oral; feature: human-associated habitat; material: dental | place: China | collected 2066 ... | reverse complement strand
CCCGTCCCCGTGCCCGCATTCCAGGCCGCACTCCCGGCCGCCCCCGCTCCCCGGCCCCCAAGCTGCCCGAACCCCGCATCCTGTCCGCCCAGTCGCTGGGGCTGTCCCGCCAGCAGGTCTCCAGCGCCGCGCTGCGCACCTGCGAAGAGCTACAACACGCAGGCTACAGCGCCTACATCGTCGGCGGCGGCGTGCGCGACCTGCTGCTGGGTCGCACCCCGAAGGACTTCGACGTGGCCACCGACGCCTCACCCGAGGCGGTGCAGTCGCTTTTCCGGCGTGCGCGCATCATCGGCCGGCGCTTTCGCATCGTTCACGTGATGTTCGGGCGCGAGACCATCGAGGTCACCACCTTCCGGGCAGCCCATACCAACGGCCAGACCGACGCCCATGGCCGGATGCTGAACGACAACGTGTTCGGCACCCGCGAAGAAGACGCCTACCGACGCGATTTCACCGTCAACGCCCTCTATTACGACCCGATCGCCGAGACGCTGATCGATCCGATGGGCGGGGTGGATGATCTGTCGGCCCGGCTGCTGCGCATGATCGGCGACCCCACCACCCGCTACCGCGAGGACCCGGTGCGGATGCTGCGCACCGTGCGCTTTGCCGCCAAGCTGGATTTCCAGGTTGATCCGCCCACGCTCCAACCCATCCGCACGCTGGCCCCGCTGCTGGAGAACGTGCCGCCAGCACGGCTGTTCGACGAGGTGATGAAGCTGCTGGAAAGCGGTCATGGCCTGGCCTGCCTGCAGCGGCTGCGCCACGAGGGGCTGCACCACGGCATCCTGCCGCTGCTGGACACCCTCTTCGAGACCGACGAAGCCTTCATCACCGAGGCGCTGACCCGCACCGATGCCCGCGTGCGGCAGGGCAAGTCGGTATCGCCCAGCTTCCTGTTCGCCTCGCTGCTGTGGCCGCAGGTGCGGGTGCGCTGGCAGCAGCTGCATGCCCAGGGCGAACACCTGGTGCCGGCGCTGGATCAGGCCATCTCGGAAGTGCTGGACGAACAGGGCACCAAGCTGGCCCTGCACCGACGCTACCAGGCCGACATGCGCGAGATCTGGATGATGCAGCCCCGGCTGGAGAAACGGGGCCGGCAAGCGTTCACGCTGGTAACGCAGCTGCGTTTTCGCGCCAGCTACGACTTCCTGCTGCTGCGCTGCACCTCGAACGAGGTCGATCCGGCACTGGGCGACTGGTGGACGGAGTTCATCGACGCGGACTCCTCACGGCGTGAACAGCTGGTGCAGGAAAGCCTGGGCAGCACCGGCAAGTCGGGTCGCAACACCCGCAAGCGCCGGCGGCGGCGCAAGAGTGCTTCGGCCGAGAATGGCGCATCGGCCGCCGAGGGCCATGGCGGCACCGGCGAGGCCCCCGAGGCCGCCTGATCATGACGACGGGAAACGGGACGAAGGCCCGTGCGGCCTGGATCGGTCTGGGAGCCAACCTGCCCAGCCGCATCGGTGGCCCGAAGGAAACGCTGGCCGCCGCGCGTGCACGCATCAACGAGCTGCCCGCAACACGGGTGACGGCTGTTTCCAGCCTGTACGAGAGCGCACCGGTGGACGCAGGCGGCCCGCCCTTCATCAACCAGGTGCTGCGGGTGGAGACCGCTCTGCCCGCCCTGTCGCTGCTGGAAGGGCTGCAGGCCATCGAGCTGGCCTTCGGGCGTGAACGGCCGTTTCGCAACGCCCCCCGCACGCTGGACCTGGACCTGTTGCTGATGGCCGGTGAAACGCGCACGGACGCCGTGCTGACGCTGCCGCATCCGCGTCTGCACGAACGGCTGTTCGTGCTGATGCCGCTGGCCGAGATCGACGCCGACCTGCACGTGCCCGGCCTGGGCACGGCGGCCACGCTGCTGACGCAGCTGCTGGCCACCGAGCACGGGCAGGATTGCCGCCGGCTGGTCTGATCAGGAGCGCTCCTGGGCGGTCGAGGCCGCTTCCCGGGTGCCCGCGGCTCCCGCCTTCGTGCCGACCGCATCAGTCGACGCCGCCGCAGCCTCCGGCGTATCCGGAGCCTTGCCGGCCGCGGCAGCCCCCGCCTGGTCCGCTTCCGCCGCACCGACGTTCCCGGCAGGCTCAGCCTTTTCGGCAGATTCGGTGCTCACGAGCGCCTCTGCCACGGCTACCGCTTCTGCAGCCTCTGCTGCCGCTTGCTGCACGCTGGCGGCATTTTCCGGCACCAGATCGGGCGTCTCGTTGCTGACCAGGCTCAGCACCTTGCTGCGCGACAGCATGCCGACGAATTCGTCGTGCTCGCCCGTGACGGCCAGCGGCTGATCACTCTGCAGCAGGTGGCCCAGCACGGTGTCCAGCCCTGCCGTGGACGGCACCGAGGCCATCTCCTCGACGTATTCGGACACGTCGCGTGCGCCTTCCTTCAGGGCATCAATGATGCGCCCGACGGTCAGCACGCCACCCAGCCGCTTGCCGTCCAGCACGGGCGCATAGTCGTACTTGCGCGCCTGAAGCAGCTCCAGCGCACGGTTCGGCCGGGTACGCATGGTGAGCGTCAGCCGCGCCTCCTGCAGCGCATGGCTGGCGTTGAGCACCTTGCTGCGGTTCACGTCCTGCAGGAAGGACTGCACGTACTCGGTGGCCGGCGCCAGCAGGATGTCCTCGGGCTCGCCTTCCTGGATCAGCTCGCCGTCCTTCAGGATGGCGATACGGTTGCCCAGGCGCAGCGCCTCGTCCAGGTCGTGGGTGATGAAGACGATGGTCTTGTTGAGTCGTGCCTGCAGCTTCAGCAGATGGTCCTGCATCTCGCGGCGGATGAGCGGATCCAGTGCCGAGAAAGCCTCGTCCATCAGGAGGATCTCCGCATCGGTGGCCAGTGCGCGGGCCAGCCCCACCCGCTGCTGCATGCCGCCGGAGAGCTGGTGCGGGTACTGGTGCTCGAAGCCCGACAGCCCCACCTGGTCCAGCCAGTAGCGTGCCTTTTCCTCACGCTGCGCGCGCGGCACCCTCTGCACCGCCAGACCGTAGGCGGCGTTGTCCAGCACGGTTCGGTGCGGAAAGAGGCCGAAGCGCTGGAAGACCATGCTCATCTTCTGCTGGCGGAAGTGGGCCAGGTCGCGCCGCCCCAGCTCCACCACGTTCTGGCCGTCCACCCGGATCTCGCCCGAGGTGGGCTCGATGAGGCGGTTGAAGTGCCGGATGAGTGTGGACTTGCCCGAACCCGACAGGCCCATGATGACGTAGATGCTGCCTTCGTCGATGGTCAGGGAGATGTCGCGCAGGCCCAGCGTATGGCCGCTGCGGGCCAGCAGGTCTTCCTTGCTCATGCCCTCCTGGGCAGCCTTCAGCCAGCGCTCGGGATGCGGGCCGAAGATCTTGTAGATGTGGCTGACTTCGATCTTGCTCATCAGTGCGCTCCTCGGCGTTGCCGGCGGCCATAGGCCTGGGTGATGCGGTCGAAGAGGATGGCCAGCACGACGATGGAGACGCCCGCCATCAGGCCCCGTCCGACCTCAAGCCGATTGATGCCCAGCAGCACCTCCTGCCCCAGACCGGTCGCACCGATCATTGAGGCGATCACCACCATGGCCAGTGCCATCATCGTGGTCTGGTTGATGCCGGCCATGATGTTGGGCAGCGCCAGCGGGATCTGCACCCCGAAAAGCTGTTGCCAGGCGTTGGCGCCATAGGCGCGCGAGGCCTCCAGCACCTCCTTGTCCACCAGACGGATGCCCAGATCGGTGAGGCGGATGAGCGGAGCCACCGCATAGATGATGGTGGCGATCAGCGCCGGGGTCTTGCCCAGACCGAAGAGCATCACCACCGGGATGAGGTAGACGAAGCTGGGCATCGTCTGCATGATGTCCAGCACGGGATGCAGCACGGCCCGCACCCAGTCCAGCCGTCCCATCAGGATGCCGACCGGGATGCCGATGACGACCGACAGGAAGGTGGCCATCAGCATCAGCGCCAGGGTCTGCATGCCCGCGTCCCACAGGCCCAGCAGGCCGATGATGCACAGCAGTCCGCCCATCAGCAGCGACAGGCCGATGCGGCGGGTGAGCAGCCAGGCAATGACGATGACCGCCAGCACCACCGACCACCACGGCGCCGTGCGCAGCAGCTTCTCGAACCAGGCCAGCCAGCGCTCGAAATGGTCGGACAGTGCCCCCAGCGAGTCGCCATAGTCGGTGACGATGCCATCGACGAACTTGTCGATGCCCTTGCGCAGCTTTGCGGGGTCGAAGAGTTGGGGGAACATGTCAGAGCCCCGCCTTCACGCGCTCGGCCACGTCGGCCGGCACCCACTTCGTCCAGATATCGGCATGGTTCTTCAGGAACCAGTCGGCCACATCGGGGGCTTCCAGCGATTCCTCGTCCATGTGGGCCAGCATGCCGTTGACCACATCCACCGGTAGCGACACCTTCGACAGGAACTCGGTGGCCTTGGGCGCCTGCTCGGAGAACTTGGTGTTGACGGCTGTCAGCACCGGGTTCTCGGGGTAGTCCACCACTTCGGGGTTGGCGCAGTCGACGTCGGTCAGGCACTTGTGCTTGGCCTTGTCATAAGGCGGGAACTTCAGCCGCACCAGATCCATCGAACCGACCACCGGGGTGGGCGACCAGTAGTAGAAGACAATGTTGCGCTTGCGCTTGTAGGCCGAGGTGAGCGCGGCCTTCTGGGCAGCACCGGTGCCCGGCGAGAACAGGTTGAAGGTTTCTGCCAGCTTCTTGTCGGCCTTGAAGATCTGGCTGGTGACCACCTCGCAGCCCCAGCCCGCCGGGCAACCGTAGAAGCGGCCCTTGCCGGGGTCCTCGCTGTCGGCAAACTCGTCCTTGAACTTGGGCAGGTCCTCGATGGACTTCAGATCCGGCAGGCGCTCGGCCACATAGCGTGGGATGTACCAGCCCTCGGCGCCCATGAAGGCCGTCCCCACGGCCTTGACCTTGCCGCTTGACTCGGCCTTGGCCCAGGGTTCAGCGATGCTGTTCTGCCAGATCTCGCTGTTCACCTCCAGATCGCCGCGTCCCAGCGCAGCCAGCGCCGGCAGGGTCTCGGTGGGCAGCACGTCGGTCTGGCAACCATAGCCTTTTTCCAGGATGCGCCGCTCGATCTCGGTCAGCACCAGGTTGGATTCCCAGTTCATGCCGCCGAAGCGCACCGGATGGCTGACTTCGCAGCTCGGGGCATCGGCGGCACGGGCCTGGGTCGCGCCCAGCAGCGTGGCGGCTCCCAGGGCAGCCACGGCCAGCAGGCGCCAGGCAGGCGCCGACGGGCGCGCAATGGGCCATGCCGGAGACGAGGCCGAAACGGCAGCGGGTGACAGCAGGTTGGAACGTGACATGATGGACTCCTCTTCTGGATGGGAGGCCCGACGATGCGTCCTGGCGGACGAAGCGACGCCGACCCTCTGACCGGCCGCCCGTGCCTGAGCGCGGGCAGAAAGGACAGACCCGCCCGAATGAAGGCGGTCCATGCCCTGCAATACCGGTGCAGGGTGAAGGGGATACGGGATGTATCCAGGGAAATGCCTGGGCCGAGGGTGTGGAAACAGCAGAAATCCCCCGAATGGGCGCCACAAAGGAACTCCCGCAGGAGCATGGACGCCCCGTCACGACCTGGCACAGCGGATGAGCCGAAATACGCTACAGCACCGCTCTGCCAAGGTGACATCTGCCCGGCACACGAAAGAAAGGAACAGCCAAATGACTGACCGAATATTCCCGGCAGAGGAATGATGAAATGGATGATTGCCGGGAAATTATCGTTGCATGACGGATGTCATTATATCAATCCCGATCATGCAGATCGCAAAGACCCCATAGTGTGGCTTCAAACGGGGCCCCAAAGAGCTGTCGATTTATTTTTCAATCACCCGAAATCAAGCGCCACAAGCCGATCCACAGAAGATGGGAACAAAATGCCGGGCGACATTTTCACCCCATCACATTCGGGTATTCCCCATGATTTCATGAGGCCTGGAAACAAGAATGGCGCCATCTGGCGCCATGTAAAGAGGGGCTACGGATGCGTTCGGAATGCCTTCCGGGCCCTGCTTCAAACCAAGCCGGCCCTGCGTCTGGCGCAAGGCCGGGCCTGGTCAGTCACGCAGGTCAGTACCCGTCCGGATTTTTCTGCTGCCAGTTCCAGCTGTCGGCACACATCTGCTGCAGGTCACGCTGCGCGCGCCAGCCCAGCATCTCGGCTGCAAGCGACGGATCGGCGTAGCATTGCGCCACGTCGCCGGGGCGGCGATCGACGATCTGGTAGGGGATGGGCTTCCCGCTGGCCTTCTCGAAGGCCTTGACGAAGTCCAGCACCGAGTAGCCCTTGCCGGTGCCCAGGTTCACCGTCCAGGCGCCCTTGCCGGCCACCACCTTCTCCAGCGCGGCCAGGTGGCCCAGCGCCAGGTCCACCACGTGGATGTAGTCGCGCACGCCGGTGCCGTCATGCGTGGGATAGTCGCCGCCGAACACCGAAAGCTGCGGCCGCTTGCCCACCGCCACCTGGGTGACGAAGGGCATCAGGTTGTTGGGGATGCCACGCGGATTCTCGCCAATGCGCCCCGAGGTATGGGCGCCCACCGGGTTGAAGTAGCGCAGGATGCCGATCGACCACTCGGGCGAGGCCACTGCCAGATCATTGAGCATGTGCTCGATGTGCCACTTGGTGCGGCCATAGGGGTTGGTGGGGCCGGTGGGGAAGTCTTCGCGGATGGGCACGCTGGCCGGATCACCGTAGACGGTGGCCGAGGAGCTGAACACCAGGCGGCGCGCCCCGGCCTCCTCCAGGCATTCCAGCAGCACCACGGTGCCGCTGACGTTGTTGCCGTAATAGGCCAGCGGCTTGGCCACCGACTCGCCCACGGCCTTGAAGCCGGCGAAGTGGATGGTGGCATCGACCGGGTACTGGGCCAGCAGGCGGCGCAGCGTGTCGCGGTTGCCCGAATCGCCCTCCACCAAGGCAGGGCGGCGGCCGGCAATCTCGGCAATGCGGTCCACCACCTGGGGCGAGCTGTTGCTGAAGTCGTCGAGGATGACCACGTCATGGCCAGCGGCCAGCAGCTCCACGACGGTGTGGGAGCCGATGTAACCGGCACCGCCGGTCACGAGGAGAGTCTGTTTTTCCATGGGAGGCTATTTTTCCAGATCACCCGGCCCGCGACAGGCGGGCCGGACACCAGGCAAGGGTTATCGGGTCCGCGCACGGATCTCGACGACACAGCACGAAACATGCCATAAACCACCCGGAAAGGCCATGGCACAGGCCACAGAAAACCGGTGCATGGTCCGAAGCGCCCGGAATCGGATCTGCCCCGCCAGGGTCAGATCAGCCCCAGGAACTCGCGCCGCAGGCTGGCATTGCGCAGGAAGGCGCCCCGCATGACGGATGACGTCATCTGGCTCTCGTCCTTCACGCCGCGCCAGTGCATGCAGAAGTGGTCGGCCTTCATCACCACCGCCAGGCCATCCGGCAGCAGGCGCCGCTCCAGCTCGTCGGCCAGCGTCTTCACGGCTTCTTCCTGGATCTGCGGCCGACTCATGATCCAGTCAGCCAGCCGTGCATACTTGGACAGGCCGATGAGGTTGGAATCGGCATTGGGCAGCACCCCGATCCACAGCCGGCCCATGATGGGGCAGAAGTGGTGCGAACAGGCCGAGCGCACGGTGATGGGCCCCACCACCAGCAGCTCGTTGAGCTTCTCGACGTTGGGGAACTCGGTCATGGCCGGCGCCTTGCGGTAGCGGCCGGCAAACACCTCGTTCAGGTACATGCGCGCCACGCGCCGTGCCGTGTCCTGCGTGTTGTGGTCCGACTCGGTGTCGATGACCAGCGATTCCAGCAGCGCCTGCATCCGCTCTGCCACCTCGTCCTGCAGCGCGTCCAGCTCGGCCTCGTCGTGGATGAAGTCGGCAATGTTGTCGTTGGCGTGGAAGCGCTGGTTGGCAAACTGCAGCCTTTCACGGATGGCGACCGACAGCGGCCGACCTTCGGGCGAGGCGTCAGCGCCCTCAGCCCCCGACGCACCCACCGGCAGAAGATGCCCTGTTCCCACCGCAATGCCCAGTGCCTGCGCAGGCGACGCGGATCCGCCCCCGGCCGTGGCATGGCCAGCCTCGGCCTGGACGGCAGCTCCTTGAGTGTGCTCGGGCAGCGAACCTTCCTGGCTCACGGCAGGCGCCATGCCCGGCTCTCCGCTCGACGGGCTGTCGGCATCCATCTGCAGATCCTGCTGATCGAACAGATGGCCGCCGCGCTTCATCTTGGTGAGCAGGTAGCGCTGGTTGTGGGCATTGACCCCGCCCTTGACCCCTTCACGCTCCACCACATCGATGCCGGCGTCACGCAGTGCGGCAATCTTGGCCGGGTTGTTGGTCAGCAGGTTGATGTGCGTGCAGCCCAGCGCCTTCAGCATGGCGGCTGCCACCTCGAAGTGGCGCTCGTCCATCCGGAAGCCCAGCGCATGGTTGGCATCCAGGGTGTCCATCCCCGCATCCTGCCGCCGGTAGGCACGCAGCTTGTTGGCGATGCCGATGCCCCGCCCTTCCTGCGACAGGTACAGCACGATGCCGCCGCCGTCCTTCGCCAGCCGCTGCACCGTGCCGCGCAGCTGATCGCCGCAGTCACAACGCAGGCTGCCAAAAAGATCGCCCGTCAGGCACGAGGAATGCAGCCGCACCCGCACCGGCTCATTGCCGTTGAAGTCCGGATTGCCGACGATGACGGCGACATGCTCGAAGTCACTGTCCTTCTCGCGGAAGACGACGAAGCGGCTGTCGATGGCGTGATCGCCACCGGTGTGTCCGGCGAATACACCCGGCTGGGCAGCCCCCGTCCCGACGGCACCGACCGGCTGGACCCCATCCCTCCGGGCTGCAGCCGCCCGATCGGCCGCCCAGGCGCTGGCCAGCGGCACCGGGGCATCGCTGACCTGTTCCAGCTGGACGGGGCGAGTGGCCACAAAGGCCTGTACCTGCGCCGGGTCGACGTGCATCAGACCAGCGTCCAGCAAGGCACGTGCATCCTCCGACAACAATTGGCAGCAGACCACCGCCGGCGCCAGACGGGCCTCACGGGCCAGTGCCAGCGCCTCGCGGGCCAACGGCAAGGGCGGATTGATTCCCTGATGAGGCATCGTCCACCAGGGTCCGTCGCCATCGGGTTTGGCCAGCCCGGTTTCCTTGCCTGGTGCTCCCCAGTCCGAAGCATGGGGGTCCCCCGCCAGGGACAGCACGCGGTAGCGCAACTCCAGCGCCGCCTCACGTGGAATCGTGCCCTCCAGCCCGGCATAGGCCCGGATCCATGACAGATCCTCAATATTGGGCTGCTCCTGCGGCGTCATGAGCAGTTCGAAAGGCTGCTCGAAGCCCTGGCGTTCCAGGTTATTGCCTTTCTGGGGCAGCAGATTCGACCAGCCTTCCCGACGCGCCAGCGCCTCGATCCGCTGCCCGGACAGCAACAGGTGAAAGTCCACCCTCCCCAACTGTCGCAACCGTTTCCAGCCTTCGGGCGTCAGCGTCTCCACCGCGACAAACAGCCAGACCTGGGAGGGAGCCAACCACGTCGGCATGTTGTCGATGGCCTTGCGATCGGCAATCAGGACTGGCCGCCCTCGCCGCAGTTCAGTCACCGCGCGGTCAACATGGATGGAAAGCCGCTGGCGCTGCCAGTCGGACAGGAAGGAAGAGTCTTGGGTGTGCATCCGACGATTGTATAGAGTGTTTGGCCGGATTCTCCGCGTCAGGCACGCGTCAGGACACGATCGTCGGCATCAATGACAGCCGCCTCGGGACAAGATGCCTCCCCCTGCAAATCCGTCCTGACCGACGAATGGTCACCAACCGTTGCGCATTCCGCGAAACCGCTGCAACAATATGCTCACGGCAACCCCCTTCACGGCATCGGGTCATGCTTGCAAGCCGACCTCATTCCGGGAAAAATTGCCAGCGGCCGATTTGAGGACTCCAATACGAATCGTTACCATTGCGCGGCACATTCCAGAACAAGCCGCCCGGTAGCGCGCTGCACTCGGAACGCCTCGACACCGTCCGTCCGAACGCGCCTGCATCCGCATCCTGCTGGTTTTCCGGCAAGTCCCAGGAGCACGCCTGTTCGGGTCGTGCTTCTGTTCGCTCTCTTGCCGCATGGGTTCCACCCGGAGACTGCCCCCGCCCTGCCCTGAGCACGCCGTCCCTGATGGGCCGGCCAGTCTCTCGGCCCGGTGATCGGGCAACGGTCGCCCCATGCCGTTTTCCCAGCAACCTCCATCCGCTCTCGTGTGAAACCACCGTCCTCCCCTCCGTCGGCTCCGGGCGCCTCCTCGCAGGCCCCCCAGACAGCCGACCGGCGCGAGGCCCGCGCCGTGGATCTGGAATCAGCCCTCGCGCTGGACCGTCCCCCACCGCGCTGGCACATGCTGCCCGCCTTCGGCGGGGTCCTGTTGCTGCATGCAGCACTGCTGTACGGCATCAGCATCACCGACGACGTGCTGCAGGCTGCCAGTGGCGACGATCAGCCCGTCTATGTCGAGCTGGTCAACGCGCCGCAGCAGCAGCCCGTCATTCCCGAGCCCACCGCGCCTCCGCCGCCGCCTCCGGTCCCGACCCCGGCCTCGGCCCCGGTTCCGACACCGGAGCCAGTCCCGGCTCCGGCACTGGCCCCAGCGATCCCAACACTGGCCCCAGCCCCGGTCCCGACCCCGGAGCCAGCCCCGGCCCGGGCCTCACTCCCGGCCCTGCTCCCGGTTCCAGCCCCGGCCGCCGCCGCACAGCCGGCC
>ERZ773049.2208-NODE-2208-length-10752-cov-5.004955_pt1 | contig 10752 bp, 9 predicted proteins | sample MGYA00580633_ERZ773049 | MGnify/ENA primary metagenome ERZ773049 (study PRJEB29015, sample SAMEA2737991) | human oral metagenome | biome: human oral; feature: human-associated habitat; material: dental | place: China | collected 2066 ... | reverse complement strand
AGGCGCTGTTTGCAATTCATTTTGGATGCGGTCGCTACGCGGTTTTTCACACCCCTCCCTGACCCTCCCCCGCTGCGGGCTTCGTCCTGCAGGGGAGGGTTGGAGAGGGGTAAGCGATATTATTGATGAGCCGAAATTCCAATTTTTCAATTGTTTGCTGCCCTCACCCCAACCCCTCTCCCAGAGGGAGAGGGGCTTATCCGCCGAATGGCAAACAGCCTCTAAGGGCTGTTTGCCATTCGTTTTAGATGCGGTCGCTACACGGTTGTTTATACTCCATCCCGCTTTGCAGGGGAGGGGGAGCTGTATGGCAATCACGCGGTCATCAATCAGCCGACGTTCACCCCGTACTGGTGGCAGAGGCTGAGCAGACCACCGGCGTAGCCTTGGCCGATGGCGCGGAATTTCCATTCGCCGTCGCGGCGATAGACTTCGCCGAAAACCATCGCCGTTTCCGTGCTGTAATCTTCGGAGAGGTCAAAGCGCAGCACTTCCTGCCCGCTTTCGTGGTTCACCAGGCGGACGAAGGCGTTGCTGACCTGGCCGAAGTTCTGGTGGCGCGCTTCGGCGTCGTGGATGGTGACGGTGATAAAGAGCGAGCTGATGTTCGCAGGTATTTTGTCGAGCTGGACGAGGATGCTTTCGTCGTCGCCATCGCCGTCGCCGGTGAGGTTGTCGCCGGTGTGTTCTACCGCGCCTTCGGGCGATTTGAGCTGGTTGTAGAAGATGAAGTAGGCATCAGACGGCACTTTTTTGTTGTCGCCGGTCATGAACAGGCTGGCGTCAAGGTCAAACGGCTGGCCGTCGCTGCTGCGCGCATCCCAGCCGAGGCCGATGAGGATGTGTTTCAGCGCCGGGTCGGTTTTGCTCAGCGAGACGTTTTGTCCTTTGCTTAGGGTGACTGCCATGATTTACTCCTTGGTTTCTTTTTCCGGGTAGAGCAGGGATGCGACCACGCCAGCGAGCAGGACGACGATAACGACGATGAGCGAGGCGAGCGGCGAGATGTCGAGGCCGTGGTGCAGGTAATGGTTGGTCGCGGACAGCGCCAGCTTGGCGGCGATGAAGAAGAGGAGGACGATGACCGCTTTTTCGAGGTGGACGAGGTAGCCTTTCAGCGCTTCCAGCACGAAGTACATCGTCCGCAGGCCGAGGATGGCGAACATCATCGCGCTGTAAACAATCAGCGGTTCGCGCGAGACGGCAATTACCGCCGGGACGCTGTCGAAGGCGAACATCACGTCGGAGATTTCGATGACGGCGAGGCAGAGCAGGAGCGGGGTGGCAACCCAGGCGCCCGCTTTCATCGCGTGCGGGTGGCTTTGTTCGGGGTGTTTGGTGTCTTCCCCGGCCAGTTCGAGGTGTTCCTGCGGGTTTTTTGCCTGCGCGTCGGCCAGCTCACGGCTGTTGAGGAAGAAATTGTGTCCGTAGAGGCGCGGCCAGACGGGGAAGAAGCGATGGACGAGGCGGTAGGCGAGGTGGTCGGAGTAGTCTTCGATTTCGTCGCCGTCGTCGCCGCCTTTCAGCATCATCACTGCCGTCCAGGCGATGACCAGCGCGAAGATGATTTCGACGAAGGGGCCGAGGGCGAGCAGGCCGGTACCGATGACGACAAAAATCATGCGGAAGATGATGGCGCCGATGATGCCCCAGTAAAGCACGCGGTGGCGGTAGCCTTCCGGCACCTTGAACCAGGCGAAAATCGCCATCATGACGAAGAGGTTATCGACGGAAAGTACTTTTTCCAGGGCGTAACCGGTGATGAACAGGCTCGCTGCTTCGCTGCCGTGGTGCCAGCCGAGGAAGCCGGCGAAGGCGAGCGAGACGAGAATCCAGAAGACGGTCCAGAGTGAGGCGCTTTTCAGGCTCATCGGTTTGTCGCTGCGGTGGGCGTAGAGGTCGATGAGAATCGCACCGACGGAGAGGATGATGAAGACGGCGACGGTTTCGATGGGGAAGCCGAGGTGATGGTTTTGCATGGGGTTCCTTGGGGTAGTTGGGAGGATGTGCCAAACGGCACAGGGGCGCGCATTATAGGAGTTTTCAGGCTGAATTTCAGCGGGATAGCTGCGCATCACGGGAAAAACATTGGCCCTGCCACGACCGTTGCGCAATCGCCGCGATAGAACCGCCGCCGCAATAACGCTACAATACTAACGATTCGTTACCTTTCCCTCACCTGCTAAAGGAGCACACCATGAAACTCGTCCTTTCTCGCCACGGCCAAAGCGAATGGAACCTTTCCAACCGCTTCACCGGCTGGGTTGATGTCGATCTCACCGCGCAAGGCGTGGAAGAAGCCGTCGCCGGTGGCAAATTGCTGAAAGAAAAAGGCATCCTCTTTGGCGTCGCCTTCACCTCCTATCAGAAGCGCGCCATCAAGACCCTGCACCTCCTGCTTGAATACTGCGACCAGCTATGGATTCCCGAATACAAAAGCTGGCGCCTGAACGAACGCCACTACGGCGGTCTGCAAGGGCTGAACAAGGCCGAAACTGCCGCCAAATACGGCGACGAACAAGTCCACATCTGGCGTCGCAGCTTTGATGTGCCGCCGCCTGCCGTTGAAAAAACCAGTGAATATTACCCGGCGAACGAGCGCCGTTACCGCGAAGTCCCGGCGGACGAAATGCCGGTCGGCGAAAGCCTGAAAGACACCATCGCCCGTGTTCTGCCCTACTGGGACAGCAACATCGCGCCCGAACTGCGCCAGGGCAAAAACGTCCTCATCTCTGCCCACGGCAACAGCCTGCGCGCGCTGATCAAATACCTGCTCAACATCAGCGACGAAAAAATCCTGGAGCTGAACCTGCCGACCGGCACGCCGCTCATCTTTGACCTGGACGACAAACTCAACATCGTCTCCGCGCCAGAGCTGTTCTGACGCTTGCCAGACGGATACGGGCGGCCAGCACGGTCGTCCGTTTTTGTCCTCTACGCAAAAAAAACGCGCTCCGATCAGGGAGCGCGTCTTTTATGGCAGGGCAGGGCGGTTATGCCTGCCCATCTTCTTCTGTTTCATCTTCCGGCGGCAGGTCTTTCACCAGGTCATGCAGCAGGTGATCCATGCGCGCGCCGTATTCCACCGAGTCGTCGTAGTGGAAGCTGAGTTCCGGCATTTTGCGGATGCTGAGTTTTTGTGCGAGCGCGTGCCGCAGTTGTCCGGCGTGGGCGTTCAGCGCGCGGATGAGCGCGGCGCGCTCCGCCGGGTCGCTGATGACGTGGGTCACATAGACTTTGGCAAATGACAGGTCGCGTGTCACCCGCACCGCCGTGATGGAAATCAGCGAGGCGTGCGGGTGATCAAGGTATTGCGGGATGGCAGCGGCGAGGTCGCGCCGCATTTGTTCGCCGATGCGGCGGGTGCGGTCTTGTCCTTTCGGCATCAGAGCGTCCTCTCGATGGAGACGCGCTCGTAGCATTCGATTTGGTCACCGATGCGCACGTCGTTGTAGTTTTTGACGCCCAAACCGCATTCGGTGCCGGCGCGGACTTCGCTGACGTCGTCCTTGAAGCGGCGCAGGGATTCGAGCGCGCCTTCGTAGATGACGACGTTGTTGCGCAGCACGCGGATGGGGTTGTTGCGCTTGAGGACGCCGTCTTCGACGATGCAGCCGGCGACGGTGCCGAATTTGGAGGAACGGAACACTTCGCGTACTTCGGCGAGGCCGATGATGTCTTCGCGCACTTCGGGCGAGAGCATCCCCTGCATTGCTGCTTTCACCTGGTCGATGGCTTCGTAGATGATGCTGTAGTAGCGCAGGTCAACGCCTTCGTTTTCCGCCAGTTTTTTCGCGTTGGCGTCGGCGCGGACGTTGAAGGCGATGATGATGGCTTCGGAGGCGATGGCGAGCTGGACGTCGGATTCGGTGATGCCGCCGATGCCGGAGGCGATGATGTTCACTTTGACTTCGTCAGTCGCCAGTTTCAGCAGCGAGTCGGAGAGCGCTTCGACCGAGCCTTGGACGTCCGCCTTGATCATCAGGTTGACGGTGTGGACTTCGCCTTCTGCGGCGCTGCTGAACAGGTTTTCCAGTTTGGCCTTCTGCTGGCGCGCGATTTTGATTTCTTTGAATTTGCCTTGGCGGAAGTTGGCGATTTCGCGCGCTTTGCGTTCGTTTTCGACGATGACGACTTCGTCGCCCGCGTTCGGCGTGCCGGAGAGGCCGAGGATTTCGACCGGGGTGGAGGCGCCCGCTTCTTTGAGTTCGTTGCCGTTTTCGTCAAGCATGGCGCGGATGCGGCCGTATTCCATGCCGGCGAGCATGATGTCGCCTTTTTTGACGACGCCGGATTGCACCAGCACGGTGGCAACGCTGCCACGGCCACGGTCCAGGCGGGATTCGATGACGACGCCGCGTCCCATGCCGGTAGATGGTGCGGTCAGCTCCAGCACTTCAGCCTGGATGAGAACTTTGTCAAGCAGGTCGTCGATACCTTCGCCGCTTTTCGCCGAGACGTAGGCGAAGAGGTTTTCCCCGCCCCATTCTTCAGCGATGACGCCGTGCTGCGATAATTCGGATTTGACACGTTCCGGGTCGGCGTCCGGTTTGTCCATTTTGTTGACCGCGACGATGAGCGGTACTTTGGCAGCGTTGGCGTGCTGGATGGCCTCGATGGTTTGCGGCATGACGCCGTCGTCGGCGGCGACCACGAGGATGACGATGTCGGTGGCGTCCGCGCCGCGCGCGCGCATGGCGGTAAAGGCGGCGTGGCCGGGGGTGTCAAGGAAGGTGATGGTGCCTTTTGGCGTTTGTACGCGGTAGGCGCCGATGTGCTGGGTGATGCCGCCCGCCTCGCCCGCGACCACTTTGGTTTTGCGGATGTAGTCCAGGAGCGAGGTTTTGCCGTGGTCAACGTGGCCCATGATGGTGACGACCGGCGCGCGCTGGATGATGTTGCCCGCGTCTTCGTCGGCCTCGGCCATGACTTGTGCTTCGAGGTCGTTTTCTTTGATGAGGATGTACTGGTGCCCCATTTCTTCGGCGACGAGCGCGGCGGTTTCCTGGTCCAGCACCTGGTTGATGGTGACCATTGAGCCGAGTTTCATCATGACTTTGATGAGTTCGCCCGCTTTGACGCTCATTTTTTGCGCCAGTTCGCCAACGGTGATGGTTTCCGGGATGCGTACTTCGCGCGAGACCGGGGCGACGGGTTTTTCAAATTTGCCGCCCTTGCGTTCGCGTTTGTTGCCGCCCTTGCCGCCACGGCTGCCCGCGCCGCTGCGACGGTCGTCGCTGTCGCGCCCGCCACCGCGCTTGCCACCGCCGCGTTCACCGCGCCCGCCACCGCCCGCACCGCGTTCGCGGCTCTGGATGTGGAAGCGGGTTTCGGCTTCTTCTTCGTAGTTTTCGCGTTTGGCGACATCAAGCAGGGCTTCTTGCCGCTGCCGTTCGAGTTCTTCGTTTTCTTTGGCGGCGCGTTTTTCCCGCTCTTCCTGTTTGCGGACTTCTTCGGCGGCGTTGCGCTTGGCGTCTTCGGCTTCGCGGAGTTTTCGCTGTTTTTCTTGTTCGGCAAGCTGCGTCGCTAGTGCGGCTTCGGCTTTTTGTCGCGCCTGTTCGGCGTCAAGCGCGGCTTTTTCTTCCTGTTCTTTGCGCAGGCGGCGCGCTTCTTCTTCGGCGACACGCTGGCGTTCGGCGTGCTCTGCTTCTTCGCGCGCCCGCGCTTCGCTGTCGCGCATGGCTTCGCCCTGGGCGAGGCGCTGTTGTTCGGCCATTTGTTGGGCGATTTCGCGCGGGCTCAGTTTTTTTTCGCCGCTTTTTTTGGCGGCGGCACGCGGTTTTTTCGCCGCCGTCTCGCCGCTTTTTTTCTCGGCGGTGGCGGGCTTTTTCGCCGCTCCGGCGGGGTTTTTCAGGCTGAGTTTTTTTTCGCCGCTTTTTTTCGCTGCCATGTGTTTGGTCAGCGCCACTTTTTGCGCCGGTGTCAGCGTGTCTTCTTCGCCCGCGACCGTGACGCCCGCTTCTTTCAGCAGGGAAAGCAGGCGGTTCACGGGTATTTTCAGTTGTTTGGCGAGCGCCGCTACGGTTTGTTCTGCTACTGCCATTTTATTGTTCCCTCGCTATCATCCACGAAACCACGGCTCGCGCGCTTTCAGTATCAGCGCCGATGCCTGTTCTTTGTCCATGCCGGTGTAGTTCACCAGTTCGTCCACCGCCAATTCTGCCAGGTCTTCCTGGGTGTGCAGGCCGTTCGCCTGCAGGGCGGTAATGGCGTCTGCATCCAGCCCTTCGACGTTTTCCAGCGGCAACTGCATTTCTTCTTCCGGCGCCACTTCGGCGACAAAGGCCTGTTGCAGCAGGTAATCTGCCGCGCGCGCCATCAGCGCATCGACGGTTTCTTCGTCAAAGGCCTCGATGGCGAGCAACTCGTCGCGTTCGGCATAGGCGACGGTTTCCGGCGCGCTGTATCCGGCTTCTATCAGCAGGTCGGCGATGTCGTCGTCGATGTCCAGCGCTTCTGCCAATGCACGCTCCTGTGCGTCCTGCGCCGCTTCTTGCCGTGCCGCGAACTCTTTTTCGTTCAGGACGTTGATGGTCCAGCCGGTGAGTTCGCTGGCCAGGCGCACGTTTTGTCCGCCGCGGCCCACGGCCTGCGGCAGTTTGTTTTCCGGGACGGAGATGTCCATCACTTTGCGCGCCTCATCGGCGGCGGCGTTGGTGATTTGCGCCGGTGCCATCGCCTTGCGTACGTAGGTTTCCGGGTCTTCGTCCCAGAGAACGATGTCAATGCGCTCGCCCGCCAGTTCGTTCATCACCCCCTGCACGCGCGAGCCACGGATGCCGACGCAGGCGCCGACCGGGTCAATGCGCGGGTCGAAGGTGCGCACCGCGATTTTGGCGCGCAGGCCGGGGTCGCGGGCAACGCCCATGATTTCGATGATGCCGGAGCCGATTTCCGGTACTTCCAGGGTGAAGAGCTGTTTCAGCATTTCCGGGGCGACGCGGCTTACTTCCAGTTGTGGCCCGCGCATTTCCAGATTGACTTTGGCGAGGTAACCACGGATGCGGTCGCCGATGCGCAGCGTTTCGCGCGGAATCATGCCGTCGCGGAGGATGGTCGCCTCGGCGCCATTGATATCGACGATGACGTTGCCGCGTTCGTGACGGCGGACGATGCCGTGTACCAGCGTGCCTTCGTCGGCGATGAACTGGTCATAGACCTTGCGCCGCTCCGCCTCGCGCAGTTTCTGGATGATGATTTGCTTTGCCTGCTGCGCGCTGATGCGGCCAAAGGGTTCATTCTCAATCGGCACTTCATGCACGTCGCCGACCTGCAGGTGGGCGTCGGGAAACTCGATGGCGGCGACACTCTCGCGCATCTCCGCATCCGGGTTTTCCAGAATCGCCTCGTCATCGACAATCGTCCACAGGCGGAAACTCTTGTATTCGCCGGTGCGCGGGTTAATGACGACCTTCGCCCCGATTTCCTCGTCGGGATAACGCTTGCGCGTCGCCGCCGCCAGCGCCGCTTCCAGCGCCTCGATAATCACGCCGCGCTCGACTTCCTTCTCGTTCGCGACCGCATCAATAATGTTCAACAATTCTTTTGACATAAATCCTCCTCAAAAAACCGGCACCAGACGCGCCTTGTCCACATTGGCGAAATCCACTTCGACTGCCTCGACCGCGCGCCCCTGTTGCACCGCAAAGGTGATGCGCTGCGCCGCCTCGTCGGTGGATTCAATCACCCCTTCAAAGCGGCGGCGGTTGCCCACGGGCGCGTGCAACTGCACCTTCGCCGTCTCGCCGGCAAAGCGGACAAAATCGGCGAACGAAAACAATGGCCGATCCAGCCCCGGCGACGACACCTCCAGCGTGTAGGGCGCGTTAATCGGGTCTTCCACATCAAGAATGGGGTTCACAGCTTCGGTAACGGCGACCACGCCGTCCATATCAATCCCGCCTTCCGGGCGGTCCACATAAATACGGAGAATCGCATTGACCGAATTGTGGTGATACTCCACCCCAACCCACTCAAAACCCATTGATTCCACAACAGGTTTCAGCAATTCCGTAACATTCTCCTCGCGCGACATAACGTCCCCTTGAAAAAACGCATACAACAAAAAAGCCCTTGAAAAAGGGCCTTCTAAAAAATCCTTGGAAGCGGGGGCTGGATTTGAACCAACGACCTTCGGGTTATGAGCCCGACGAGCTACCAGACTGCTCCACCCCGCAATTGATGAGGCGCGCATTATAGGGATTTGCGCGCGGGATGCAAGCCGTGCCCACAAAAAAATGGTAAACCGCTGAAAACGAGGCGCGCCGCACCGCCGCAGCCTGCGGAGAAATACAAACCGGAGCAAAGATTGTTACAATACCGCCACAAAACGTAACCTTACTCCATGCCAAAAGGAACACCCATGCTCAAAAGCATCACCAACGGACTGCGCCGCGTCTTCAAGAACAACGAAGAAGCAGAAGACGAAAACGAAGGACGCTTCAGCGAAATCATCAACTGGGCCGACGAAAACAACATCGGCGAAGACCGCATCCCGCGCGACGCCGCCGAACTGATGGGACTCAACCGCCTTGACCTCTCCTTCCGCCGCCTGCAAACCCTGCCGGAAACCCTTGGCGAACTGGCGCTTTTGACCGAACTTGACCTGCGCGGCAACGAACTGCAAAAACTGCCCGACTCCATCGGCAACCTCACCCTGCTGAAACGCCTCGACCTCAAATGGAACCAGCTCGAAACCCTGCCGGAGAGCTTCGGCAACCTGACAGGCCTCACCAAACTCGAACTCGGCTACAACAAAATGGCCACCCTGCCGGAAGTCATCGCCAAATTCAGCCACATCACCGAACTGGACCTCAGTGACAACCGCCTGCTGCGCGTGCCGCTTTTCATCGGCAACTTCACCCACCTCACCAAACTCAACCTCGCGCGCAACAAACTTGAAGACCTGCCGGAAGTCTGCGCCAACCTCACCAAACTGACGCGGCTCAACCTCTCCTCCAACGAACTGAAAAAACTGCCGGACTTCATCGCCAACTACCGCGAACTGGGCGAACTCGAACTCTACGGCAACCACCTCGGCACCCTGCCCGAATACATCGGCGAACTGCACCAACTGCACCGGCTCGACATCGGCGGCAATATGTTGACCACCTTGCCCGAATCACTGGCGAAACTGCAAAACCTCAGCATCCTCGACGCGCACAACAACCGCCTTACCAGCCTGCCTGCCAACTTCGGCAGCCTGAGCCAGTTACACCGCCTCTCGCTGGCGCACAACCAGCTAAGCCTCTTGCCGCCGCCGACCGCGCAAATGCAGCGTCTGGCGGTACTTGACCTCTCGCACAACCGCCTGATACAACTGCCGGAATTTATCTGCCAGTTCACCCGGCTGAACGACCTCAACCTCGGCTACAACGAACTGACCGAACTGCCGGACGACATCGGCCAGCTCACCGAACTGGAAATGCTCAACATCAGCCACAACAACATCGGCGCGCTGCCGCCCTCCGTCGCGCGCCTCACCAAACTGATCAACCTCGACCTCTCCAACACCCAAATCCCCTACCTGCCCAAATACATCAACGACCTGAACCGCCTCTGCATCCTTGATGTGCGCAACACGCGAATGCGCATCCCGCTGCCGCTCGCCACCCGCATCGAAAGCAACGCGGTGATGGCGGGCTACTACAAATAACCGCCCTTCGAAAATCCCATGAAAACCCTCGCCCTGCCCGTCGCCCTCACCCTCGTCGCCACCGCGCAGGCAGCCACAGACCCGCTCATTGCCCAAACCCTGAACCAACACTACCCCGTGAACGCGGACGCCAGCGCACGCCTCGCCCGCGCCAGCGACGGCAAACAGCGCGAATGCCATTACTACCGCGTGGATGACGACGAATACTGCATGACCCTGCACAGCGAAAAAACCGCTGACAGCGCACAGGGCAAGCGCCGCTACCTGCTCATCACCGGCAAAAATCTGAACGAAGGACACGCCTCTGCCGGACTCGCCATCCTCTTTGCCTTCACTGAAAAAAACGGCGGGTGGCGGGAGGTCGCGCACGGCCAAACCGAAGCGGGCGAATGGGGTGACGCGCCGGAGGGCTGGCAATGGCAAGAATTTGGCCCCGGCTATTGGGGCGTGGTTGGCAAAAGCGGATTCGTCCAGGGCGGCGGGCTGGAAGAAGCCTTCAACATCCTGCACGACGACGGTGAGCGCATCGCCAGCAGCACCATACCCGCCACCAGCAACTACGACGAATTTTGCGATCCCGCCGTAGAAAAATTCTGCGACAACTTTTGGGAAGGCGAAGCGGGTGCCAAAGAACACCTTGCCAATACCAAAGACCTGCAAGCCACCCTCAACATCCGCCGCGACCTCAACCCGGTTGGTAACAGCTGGCCGCTGGAAATCACCCTCAACGGCTACGACGGCCGCAAAATTACTGGACGCGAAAACAACGGCGCCTACCGCCTCGCACCGATCAAAGAATACCGGCAGGAAAAATATACCTTCCCCTACGACGCGACCAAACACGACTACCAAATGCCGGACAACTACCCGATTCGTTTTGACTGAATGCCGCCAGAGGCGGCGACATAAAATAGCCCCGGCAACCGGGGCTATTTTTATGCGTCAGGTCAATTCATCGCGCTTCTTCTTTTCGCGCAGCGCCGGTGGGTACAGCAATACTCACAAAGTTCTGTACAAGGCGCGCCGCCGAAGACAGTACAGATTAGGCGCTGTTTACAATTGGCCATAACATGATGATTTCATTCGCAGGTTTGGTT
>ERZ773049.2207-NODE-2207-length-10754-cov-2.714459_pt1 | contig 10754 bp, 10 predicted proteins | sample MGYA00580633_ERZ773049 | MGnify/ENA primary metagenome ERZ773049 (study PRJEB29015, sample SAMEA2737991) | human oral metagenome | biome: human oral; feature: human-associated habitat; material: dental | place: China | collected 2066 ... | reverse complement strand
AGCTTTTTCTCTTACTTTGAAGAAAGGGTCTTTCAGCGCTGTTAATAGAATCTCTTTCCCTTCTGTAGCAGTAGTAGCATCTACCGCCTCTATTCTACTCTTATAATCAGTAGCGTGTTGCAATTGATATAAATATTCTTTCCATGATTTATTATTGTGCTCTGTTGCAATTATCACTCCTCGTGGATTTATATCCACTAATTCTGGCGTAGTAGCTACCGGAAAAGTAAAACTATTCTCTTTGCGGGCATCTACCCACACTTTATGACGTACTCGCTTACCATTTTCATAAACATCTATCTCTAATGGGAACTGAAATAGTATTTTTTCATCTTGTGTTTGTACTATTTTCACCGTCAACTTCTTAGTTGCAGCATTGTATTTTTTCACTACATCTATCACAGGATTTCCACTGCCAAAATACCACTGATTAAAGAACCAGTTTAAGTCTTTCCCACTTATTTTTTCTAATGAAAGTCGCAATTGGTGAGCTTCTCCAGTACCATAAGCATTAGTTTTCAAATAATCTGCAACTCCTGCAAAAAACGCCTCATCTCCTAAATAATCACGTAGCATATTAAGGATAGCTCCTCCTTTATTATAAGATACTAAATCAAACATATCATCTTGGCGGTCATATCCAAACCGTACTAAGTCCTTACTAAAATCAGTAGGGCGATGCTGATACTGGCGCATATCATTTAATAAATGTTCATCTGCTATATCTCTTCCATATTTATAATCAAGCCAAAGATATTCTGAATAGTTAGCAAATGACTCATTCACTGTAAGGTTTGCCCAGCTTTCTGTAGTCACCAAGTCTCCAAACCAATGATGCGCCAACTCGTGTGCTATGATAGGCTCCCAATGATTTTGGTCTTCTAAATCTTCTGCTGTCTGATAAGCTGTCTCTGCGTGGCTTACGGCTGTTGTGTTTTCCATTGCTCCACTTACAAATTCACGTACCACCATTTGTGCATATTTCTGCCACGGGAAATCATATCCAAATCGCTCTGAGAAAAAGGTTATCATCTCTGAAGTGTTACCAAATATTTTCTTAGCTACTGATTCATATGGTTTTTCTACATAGTACTCTATGGGCACATTCCCACGCCAAGGAGTGTCTTTCACTACTGCAAATTCTCCTGCTCCCATAAAGAATAGATAAGGTGCGTGTGGTTTATCCATCACCCAATGATCAGTACGCATACCATCCTTCTTTACCGAATTTTTAAGTACTCCATTAGAAAGGGTCACAAAACTATCTGGCACTATCATCTCTATTTCTTGTGTAGTCTTCTGGTTAGGACGGTCTATAGTTGGGAACCAACAAGAAGAAGCTTCACTCTCTCCTTGTGTCCATATCTGACGCATTGGCTTATCAGCTTCTCCTTTTGGATTAATAAAATACAAACCTTTAGTATCTGTTATCGCAAGTGAACCCTTATCAAGTACTTTTTCAGGCTGTGCTGTATATTTAATGTAGATAGTATAATCCTCATCTTTCTGATAAGTTTTATCTAATTTTATTTTCAGCAAATCTTCTTTATACTGATAAGTAAGAGGCTGCTGTTTGCCTTTATTATCTATTGCTACAGTGTGTATCAACATCGATTTAGCATTGAGAATCAAACTATCTGTCGGATAAAAATAAGGAGCGGCAGTCAGCCATTCTTCCCCATTAAGTGTCTGATTGTCAAAATTAAAACTCACCTTTAGTTTAGTATGCTTCAATGCTGTTTTCTTTTCAGCAGTAGCGCGATAAAGGGTTCTGCCCGAAGTATCTGTTTGCGAAAATGCATAGCCCACAAGTAAAAAGGCGATAACAGATAAAATAATTCTTTTCATAAGTAAGAGTTAAAAAAATATAGATTTTGAGAGTGCAAAAGTAGTAAAAAAAGTAAGAACAAAAAAAGAAAATTTGCTACTCAATTTTTTTTATTATCTTTGCAGCAATAAACAATAATAAAAATGAAACTTTCAATACAACATCTATTAATAGGTGGTGGAGTTATACTTACTTCTGGCTTTCTTGTCAATGCTATGTCTGTGAAAAAAGAAGAACGCAACATTTACGAACAAGCGGAAGCCGAGGTAGCTACTACTTCCCCCGATAGTGAGGTGTCTCCTATGAGTGAAGAGACATTTAGCAGTTACAAAGTCTATGCCATTGATTTACCCGAGAATTTAGATTTCGCTGGTGAAAGAGTTCCCATTGAAGACCCTGATGTTTACGAACGATTAGATAGAGAGTTCCTCGTCAATACTTATTGGCAGTCTAATGGATTGCTACTTCTAAAACGAGCTAATAAGTATTTTCCTATTATCGAACCTATCCTCAAACGCAATAATATCCCCGATGATTTTAAGTATTTAGCTCTTATTGAGAGTGGACTAACCAATGCTGTTTCACCCTCTGGAGCTAGTGGATTTTGGCAATTTATGAAAGCAGCTGCTCAAGAGTACGGCTTAGAAGTAACCGACCAAGTAGATGAACGTTACCATATAGAAAAAGCAACCCAAGCTGCTTGCGACTATTTCAAAAAAGCAAAACGTAGTACTGGAAGTTGGACAATGGCAGCTGCAGCTTATAACGCTGGTATAGCTGGTATGAACAAACAAACCTCTTTTCAGCAGACTAATAATTACTATGACTTATGGCTAAATACTGAAACTTCTCGCTATGTATTTCGTATTTTAGCAGTAAAAGAAATTATGAAACACCCTAAAAAGTATGGTTTTATCTTTGAGAAGAAGCACCTATACAATGAATTACCTACTTACAATGTTATGGTAGACTCTACTATTGAAAATCTAACTGATTTTGCAAAAACATATAATATAACTTACAAGAATTTGAAGATATACAACCCTTGGTTACGCGACAGAAAGCTTGACAACAAAGAAGGTAAAACCTATTACATCAAAATCCCTAAAAAATAAAGCAATATAATCTTTTTTTATCTTACACTCTATCAAATTTTTAAAACTTCGATAGAGTGTTTTTTTTCGTCTTTATATGCTGCAAACTGTTTCAATATCTCCAGATTACCATTGGTTACCCACTTATGAGTTGCTACATAATCCTGCTTTTCGTTTAGCAAGTGATATTGAGCAAGTATATTCCGTGTCTGCCGTGCTACAGCATAACCTGAGTCAATCACTTTGATAGAAGCAGGAATAAATCGTTGTATCTGAGGCAGCAGATAAGGATAGTGGGTACATCCTAACACAAGGTAGTCTATGCCTTCTGCTACCATTGGTTGTAGGTATTTTTGTAGCAATGCTGTCATTTTAGCGCTTTCCATCTGTCCTGCTTCTATAAGGTCTACTAACCCCTCTCCTACCTGCTCTATAATTTCTATTTTCTCTTCTTGTTTTAAGTGCTCACTTGTTTTAGCAAAAAGGTCGCTTGTGAGGGTACGACGAGTAGCCAATACTCCTATTTTTTTAGTAATACTCTGCAAACCTGCAGGCTTAATAGCTGGTTCGATACCGATAAAAGGTACTTGTTTATATTTATCTCTAAGATAAGCTATCGCATTAGTAGTACCCGTATTACAAGCTACTACTATTATTTTTGCGTTATGATTGAGCAAAAATTGAGTATTAGCATCACATAGAGCTATTATTTCCTCTTTAGTTTTCTCTCCATAAGGAGCATTTTTATTATCTGCTAAAAAAAGTGTATTTTCATTAGGCATCAAAGCATTAATTTCTTTCCAGATAGTAGTACCACCTACGCCCGAATCAAATAAACCTATAGGTGCCGTCAAAAGCTCAGCATTTTTCATTGTTGAAAAGTAGTTTTGGAACTGCAAAAATAAAAAAAAGTGTTCAAAGAATGAACACTTTTTCTAAAAATTTTATTCCTATTCTTAAAATCCTAAATCTTTCTTTACACTACTGTATAGGTCTTCTCCTGAAGCTACTATCACACTTGAACCTGCACTTGAGTCTAACACATATTGTACTCCTTTTGCTTTAGCCACTTTTTCAATAGAGCTTTTTACTTTTTTAAGCAAAGGTTCTACTAACTCTTGTTGCTTCTTTTGCAAGTTTTGGGCAGCTGTTTGCTGAGACTGACGAATGTTGTTTTCCATTGTCTGAATTTCTTCTGATTTTTTTAGAAATTCTGTCTCACGTGCTTTCAATTGTGCCTCTGTAAGTGCTGCTGCTTCTTTCTGATATTTATCAGCTCTAGCCTGTAGTTCTTTTATAGCTGCCTGAATATCGGCTGTATAGCCTTGCTCTAATTTCTTCAATTGAGCTTCTATTGATTTTCTTTCAGGCATTTCTTCCAAGAGTTTTTGCACATCAATATGAGCTATTTTTACTTGGGCAGTTAGCATAGTTGTAGCCCCAAAAAATAAGGCTATTGCTACCATCAGCGTTCTAATGTTTCTCATCATCGTTTTAATATATTAGTTATTAAGTTTTTACTACTTTGTTGTAGGCGTTTGTGTCTTTGCCTCCATTTGTTTTTTCACTCTTTCAGCTTGTTCCTTTTCGCGTTGTGCTTTCTGTGCTTCACGCTCTTGTTGCAATTTTTGTTGGCGCTCTGCTAATTCCTTTTCACGTTGTGCTTTCAGAGCCTCGCGTTCTTGTTGTAACTTTTGTTGGCGTTCTGCCAATTCCTTTTCGCGTTGCGCTTTCTGTGCTTCACGTTCTTGTTGCAATTTTTGTTGGCGCTCTGCTTGCTCTTTTTCACGCTGCGCTTTTAGGTTCTCACGCTGCTGTTTCATCTCTTCTGTCTTGCGGAGGCGCTCTTGCTCATACTGCACACGGCGTTCCTCACGGGCTTTCTCTGCTTCCTTACGTTTTTTCACTCGTTCCTCTACGAACTCAAAATCGTAACTTTCTTTTAGCAGTTCTGCCATATCTTTATTGCGATCTTCTGCATTATCTTTTTTCTTCAGAGCACGTAGTACTACCTTGCTCAAGTTATGCTGTTCGTTCGAAAAAAGCATTGTAGCATCAGTTTTCTCAAATATAAAGTCATACTTGCGCATCTTGCCTATCTCTTGCACTATGTTAAAAACTTGGTCTTGTATAGGCTTTGCCAGCATAAACTTCTGCGATATGTACTCACCTTTTTCAGCATTAAACTTTTGTTCTTTATAAGCGTTTAGGTTGTGCTTTAGCAAGGCTATCTCTTCTTCCTTATCTTTAATAAGCTCAGGGGTTAGCAGTGCTCGCTCAGCTTCCAATTGCTTTTCCTCTGCGTCTATTTTGGCCTGACGTTTTTCTATTTCTGCCTCCCACTGTGCTACCTGAAGCGCAAATTGCTCACTCGCTACTTTGTAATCTTCTAAGTGCGAAAGTATGTAGTCCATATCCACATAGCCTATTCGTGAAGGCTTTTGCGAATAGGCTAAACTCCCTGTTGCAAGTAGTAGCAAAATTAGTGTTCGTAACTTTTTCATAGAAAATATCGTGCCAAAAATTAGAATTGCTGACCAAAAATAAAGTGTGTTTGCCAACCGCTGCGTGTATTAGCATTTGCTGGATTGTCAAAACCATAACCAAAATCAATACCCAGCATACCAAACTGTGGCATAAAGAGTCTAAGTCCCAAACCTGCTGAACGTTTTATCTGGAAAGGATTAAAGTTACCTAAGCCATTGTATACATTACCTCCTTCAGCAAATAGCAAACCGTAAATTGATGCCATAGGCTTAAGAGTGATAGGATAACGCAACTCTAAAGAGTATTTGTTGTATACTGTCTCTCCGTCATCTGACGAAAGGGCGTAGTTTTCATAACCTCGCATCTGTATATTCTCACGGCTATCCATATTGTAGTAGCCTAATCCATCACCACCCATAAAGAATCGTTCAAAAGGCACTACACCACGTTTGTTGTTATACGCTCCTAAGTAACCAAAGTCTGCCCCAAATTTTAATACAAATTTACTATATAAATTGGTATACCAAGCTGATGAAAACTTCAGTTTGTAAAATTCTAACCAGCGGAATCGCTTCTGATCTACTAATGACAGCTTATCCGAATCGTTATCTGCTATTGCTTCTGAGCGTTCTTCTAATAATTTTCCATAATCTACTCCATTAAAGAGAGAATAAGGAGGTGTCAACTTAGCACTGATAGTGAAGCTACTACCCGACATCGGATAAATGGGGTTAGGACCACTCGAATTTCTTGATAGAGAAATCGTGTAAGCAAATGAGTTAGAACGACCATCTTTAAATGTAAACACACCAAAGTTGCTGTAATCCTGTAAGTCGTAATGCTGATAACTTAGGTTATGTGCAATCTGAAAATAATCATCAGGCACACGTAAGCGTTTTGCTAAACCTACGCTCACACCTGTTATATATACACGCTTACTCTTATCTACATCATAGCTACGGTAGTTATAACCAAACTGCTCTGTTCTACTAAACGATACCGAAAACTGTACAGGGCGTTCTCCTCCCATCCAAGGCTCAGAGAATGAAAACCCATAAGTGCGGTAGTATCTACTCACTTGCACACTAAGCGATAGAGCTTGTCCATCACCCATAGGCACCGGAGTATACGCCTTAGGATTGAAAAGATTCTTTATCGAAAAGTTATTGAAAGAGAGTGCTACTGTTCCAATAAATGAACCACCTCCATAACCTCCCTGTAGTTGTACCTGACTTGATCCTGTCTCTGTTAGATTATATTCAACATCTACTGTACCTGCATTAGGGTCTGCATTTTTTAGCTCAGGATTCATATTCTGTGCATCAAACAGTTGCATTTGTCCTAACTCACGCAGTGTACGTATTATTGACTCTCTACTATATAGGTATCCAGGACGTGTACGAAGCTCTCTATATATCACATAGTCATTAGTCTTCTCATTTCCTACTACCGAAATCTTATTGAAGTAAGCTGGTTTACCTTCTTGTATACGCACTTCAAAATTAATCGTATCATTCACTACTGAGGTTTCTACAGGATGTACTTGCGAAAAAAGATAACCACTGTTCTGATACAAGTTAGAAATATCTTCAGAATCTGGATTAGTAGAATCTTGTATACGTTTCTTTAACAATACACCATTATAGACATCTCCTTTCTTTATCCCTAATACTTGATTGAGTACTCGGTCGTTATATACTGAGTTACCTAAGAAGCGTATATCACCAAAATAGTAACGTTTTCCCTCCTCTAACGCTATCTTCAAGTCAATATTTCCGTTTTTATTTCTGATGAGCGTATCACTCACTATACGCGCATCTCTATATCCTTTCTCTTTGTAAAAATCAATAAGTCCTACTAAATCCTCATCGTAATCTTTCTTCACATATTTCGAGCGCTTCCAAAAACGTCCAAAGCGTATTTGCTTAGTTTTTTTAAGTTTTTTGTGTAGTTTAGCCGCATCAAATTCTTTATTCCCCTCAAAAGTAATCCGATCTATCTTTATCTTACTACCTTTATCTATGTGTATAAGCATATCTACCCCATTGGCATCAGTAGTATCTATTTTTGTATCAATAGTTACTTTAGTGTTGAAGTAGCCATCTTTTTTATACTTATTTGTAATATAGTTCTTAGTATTAGCTATAAGACTCTCATTTACCTTCACTCCTTTTTTTAGATCAGCATCTTTAAGCAATGTCTCAGCTTTTTTCTGATTAACCCCCGACACTTTCACATCTATAAGCGAAGGAGTCTCTTTGATAGCCAACTCTAAAAACACCTTATTCCCCTCTACTCGTTGTATGTAAATATTAATATCGCTAAACAACTTATAGCTCCACAATTTGTGAATGATGGCACTGAACTTTTCACTTGGTATCTCTATCTCATCGCCCACTCTCAATCCTGATGTGGTAAGAATAGTTTGCTCATTATAACGTTTGGCACCCGTTACTTCAATGCCTCCAATAGTATATTTTCTTCCTTGTCCTAATGATATTCTTTCTTCCTCTTGAGCATTCACCAAACTACAAACAGCTATGAATGCTAGTAATAAAATCTTTTTCAGCATAGTTTTACTTAAGTTGTTCGCTAATTTTTCCAAATCGTCTCTCTCTATTTTGATAACTAATGAGGGCTTCTTCCAAATGTTTTTTGGTAAAATCAGGCCATAGTACATCAGTAAAATAAAGTTCAGCATATGCTATCTGCCACAGTAGAAAGTTGCTAATTCTGTACTCTCCGCTGGTACGGATAAGTAAGTCTACATTGGGCAAATCATACGTATATAGATGTTGTTGTATAATATCTTCGTTTATAGCATCAACTTTTAGCTGTTGTTGCTCCACTTGCTGAGCTATGCGTTTTATTGTTGTCAGCAACTCCTCACGCGCTCCATAACTCAAAGCCAAGGTTAGAGTAGTACCCGTGTTGTGCTTCAGACGGTCTATCACTCCTACAAGTGTATTCTTTACTTTCTCAGGGAACCTTTCTAAGTTACCTATCATATTCAGCCGCACATTGTTCTTATCTAACTCATCAGCTTCTTTTCTCAAGAATTTTACTAATAGTTCCATAAGAGCCTTCACTTCCAATGCGGGTCTATTCCAATTTTCTGTTGAAAAAGCATAGAGTGTCAAATAAGGAATGTGGTGCTCTACACAATATTCCAACACTTGGCGCACACTTTGCGCCCCTTTTTCGTGTCCTAATGCTCTGAGCAACCCTTGTTTCTTAGCCCAACGTCCATTGCCATCCATTATAATGGCTAAATGTTCAGGGTATTTTGTTATTTCCATATATTAAACTCTATTTTCTACAATAGCAAGGCTCTTCTCCAAACGTATAAGTAAGAGTTAAACCTGTAAATGTATACCAATCATTGCTAGCTTTATTACCAAATGAAAAAGGTCGTTCTTTCGGTAAGCTACCATCTAAATTATTAGTAAGTGTGTATCTAAAACCTACTTCACCTGCTAAAATAAGCCGCATGGTTATCTTTTTCTTTACTCCTAAAATCACAGGGAAAGTATAACTGAGCGTGCGCTTAGTAGTATCAGTAGCCTCTACTGGCGGAGTAACAGCCTTCTCAAAATACAAATCGTCGTGCCAAAATCCTGTAATTCCTCCAAAGATATAGGGGGTAATGGGGCGATCGAGCCGCTCCTATGTAGAGATAAGGGGTCATTGGCTTATCTAACAAGTTTTTGATTCTAAAACGGAAGAAATTAAACTCCGCTCCTACAGAAAGTTCAGTCAAGTCGCTCTTAAACGAGAACTGACGGTTAATCTTACCTGGTATATCCGACTGTGCATCATCACCTTTCAATGATGATTTATTAACCTGCACCCTCAGAGCCATCCTCTGGTGAAAATTCCATTTAAAAAGACCGCCAAAGGCTACTTGGTTAGGATATACATAATAAGTACTCCCAACATCTGATATAGGGTTGCTTCCGCCTAAAAATACCCCTACTTCATACCGCTGTGCTGATGCCAATTGCACCATCAATAGTATTCCGGTGATATATAATATTCTATACATACGCTATTCTATGCAAGGCGCAAATATAGGAGTTTTAAATGAAATAACATTCATTTTTAGCTTTTTTTTAACCCTAAAAACTCATTTTTTCCATCATCAAACCCATATAACACTGATTTTCAATAGTATACAAAAAGCACTTTTTACCTCTATCGCCCCTACTCCTAATCATACTCTTTCACAAGCAATGATTATGCCAAATTTACCTATTTTCTAATTTGCGAATCTTCTAATTTGTTAATTTGCCAATTATACACTATCTTTGCGCCATTAATTAAAAAAAGGATAAACTAATATGGCAAACATTGAAAAAATAAAATGCCTCATCATAGGATCAGGTCCTGCCGGCTATACAGCCGCTATTTATGCCTCTCGCGCCAATCTTAACCCTGTGCTTTACCAAGGCGAACAACCTGGCGGACAACTCACTACTACCTTTGAGGTAGAAAACTTCCCCGGCTATCCTGAAGGCGTGATGGGCACCGAGATGATGATGCAATTAGAGCAACAAGCTAAACGTTTTGGCACTGATATTCACAACGGTTGGGTAACTAAAGTAGACTTCTCAGCTCATCCTCACAAAGTATGGGTAGACGACCAAGAACTCCACGCCGATGCGGTGATTATCGCTACAGGAGCTTCAGCTAAATACTTAGGGCTACCCTCAGAACAACACTACCTCCAAACAGGAGGTGGCGTATCGGCTTGCGCTGTGTGCGATGGCTTTTTCCACCGCAATCAAGAGGTAGCTATCGTAGGAGCAGGCGATTCTGCTTGCGAAGAAGCGCTATATTTAGCCAATATCTGTGCCAAAGTTACGATGCTCGTACGCCGCGATGAGTTCCGTGCCTCTCAAATTATGAAAGAGCGCGTATTGAAAAACGAAAAAATAAATGTTCTCTTCAATACCGAAACAGAAGAAATTATCGGTGACGGACAAGTAGTTACAGCTATTAAGGTGCGCAATAATAAAACTAATGAAACAAATGAAATCCCTATTACAGGTTTCTTTGTTGCTATAGGTCACAAACCTAACACTGAGGTGTTTAAACCTTATATTAACACTGATGAAGTAGGCTATATCAAGAACGTACCAGGCACTTCTCTTACCAATGTAGCGGGCGTATTCGTTGCGGGCGATGCTGCCGATACCCGTTACCGCCAAGCTATTACAGCCGCAGGTTCAGGCTGTATGGCTGCCCTCGATGCCGAAAAATACCTAATGACCCTCGAATAACCTCATAAGGGCAAAAAGCAATTCACCATAAAAAAGCGCGATGTTTATCATTTGAAACATCGC
>ERZ773049.2200-NODE-2200-length-10785-cov-10.359832_pt1 | contig 10785 bp, 12 predicted proteins | sample MGYA00580633_ERZ773049 | MGnify/ENA primary metagenome ERZ773049 (study PRJEB29015, sample SAMEA2737991) | human oral metagenome | biome: human oral; feature: human-associated habitat; material: dental | place: China | collected 2066 ... | reverse complement strand
GCTCACAGCTCACAGCTCACAGCTCACAGCTCACAGCTCACAGCTCACAGCTCACGCTAATTATGTAATCAAGCGTCTTTTTTGTCAAGCACTAAAACAGGCTTTTTCGCATTTTTGTGAGAAGGCCTTTTTTGTTGTTTCTGAAAGGGAGATGGCAAGATGAAACGAATTGATATAATAGAAAAAATAGGAAAAGATTACCTTACTTCAAATATTGAAAATGAGGAATTTAGCTATCAAAAACCACTGAAGGAAATCGGAAAAGATATTGCTGAGTATCAAAAAGAAAATTATAAGCGAAAATACAAGGATTTAGATATCCGATTTGAAAACAAAGATTTCTCTATCCTTATAGAGACTAAAGTAAAGTTCAACCAAAAGGACTATGAGCAGTTACAGGCATATGTTGACTATGAAAAGTAACTTACCAATAACTTCATAGTCGCCATCTTAGCTAATACTTCTAATGATGAAATTAAAGTATGGTTTGGTGATAGGTCTTTAGAAATTACAGATGAAACTCTATGTTTTGACGAGCGAAAGCTAAAGTCTCTTGAAGAGTATAAAGATACTTTCTTAGGGCATAGTAATGATAAGTTAAAGGTTATGAAAAGTACATATAACCTTAATGAAATTTTGCATAATCTAGGAGTTCAAGAGAAATTAAGAAGTCAGTTTGTTGGAACTTGCCTTTTGGCATTAAAAAACGATCTACAATTTGAAAACTTATCTACTAAAACTATTATTGCAGGTATTGAAGAGATTTTGGAAAATTTACTTGAAAAAGATATCAATAAAGCAGTGAAAATTGGTCTCATAAAAACTAACGTTTTATCTTCTCAAGATATTAGAACTCTTGAAAGTAAATCTTTTCAGAAGTTGTTACATCGCATACAAAAAGATATTTTGCCTTACATTAACGACAAAACTACGATGGGACAAGATATTTTGAATTTATTTTTCACAACATTCAACAAATATGTTGGAAAGTCTGACAAAAATCAAGCGTTTACCCCGGATCATATTGTAAAATTTATGTGTGATATAGCAGGAATAAATCGACATACAAAAGTCTTAGACCCTTGTTGTGGAAGTGGAGCTTTTTTAGTGCGAGCAATGACTGATGCAATGGATGATTGTGATACAGAACAAGAAAGAGATCATGTTAAAAAGAATAATATTTATGGCTTAGAATTTGATGATATAGCTTTTGGTTTAGCAACAACTAATATGTTACTGCATAGTGATGGGAACTCTAATATTTTGCAAGGAAGCTGTTTTGATTACTTAAATCAATTCGATATAACACAATCTAAAGAAAATACAAGTATAGATGTTGTTTTAATGAACCCTCCCTATAATGCTCAGAGGAAGCAAAGTAAAAAGGAATATGTAGAATCCTGGCTTTCTAAAACAAATGCAGACCCATCAAAAGGCTTTCACTTTGTATATGAGGTGGCAAAAATAGTTGGAACAGGGAAACTACTTGTGTTATTACCTACATCGTGCGCTATCGGTGGGGAAAAACAAAAGGAGATAAACAATTTTAAAGAAAAAATGTTGTCGGAACATACATTAGATGCAGTCTTTTCTTTACCTGTTGATATGTTTCACCCTGGCGCAAATGCGACTGCTTGTTGTATGATATTTAATTTAGGTGTGAGACACTCTAAAGCGCTAAACAAGAAAACCTTTTTTGGATATTTCAAAGATGATGGTTTTGTAAAACGAAAAAACCTAGGTCGTGTTGAACGATTTGTTGATGGAAAGAGTTTATGGGAAGACATTTATAAGGACTGGAAATACTTATATGTGAACAGAGTGGAGAAAACGGGGCTTTCTGTGCTAAAAGAAGTTACTTTCGAGGACGAATGGTTAGCTGAAGCTTATATGGAAACCGATTATTCAGATTTATCTCATAGTGATTTTGAACGAAATATAAAAGAATTGTTTGCATTTGAGGTGAAATATGGTTTGCCAAACCTTGGTGTTGAAAGCTCTAACAAAAAAGCATTAGAATTAAACTCATCAAATTGGAAATCATTTACGATTGAAGAAATTTTTGATGATATTCAACCAGCTAATGGGGAAACTACTGATCAGTTAGAAGAAGGCTCAGATTTAGTATATATTGCAGCTAAAAAAGAAAACAATGGTGTAAAAGCAACTGTGGAATATGATAGTAGATATTTATCAAAAGGTAACTCCATTGTCTTTATAAATTTAGGTCAAGGTAGTGCAGGTTATGCAACATATCAGCCGTATGATTTTATAGGTATGAAAGGAAAAATAAGTACTGGAACTTTTAACAAACTTAATCAATATATTGGTGTATTCTTAGTTACAATTTTAGATAAAGAAAGATTTAGATATTCTTTTGGACGAAGTTGGACTGGAGATAGATTATTGCAAACTAAAATAAAATTGCCTATTGATGCCAATAACAATCCTGATTGGATTTATATGGAGGAGTATATAAAATCTCTCCCTTATGGAAATATGATTTAAATTTTTAAAAAGGAATATCTAGATAGAGAATTCCTTTTTTTGCTTAAAAAATTTTATCAGTATCACATCTTGTTGTTTGCACAAACTGGTATATAGCTCCCAAAATTTTAAGTATTTGTTGGGGGAGTATGGAGTACATTTCTTAATTCTTTCATAGATTGTTGGTTGTTAGTTAATAAAAATTCTAAAAAAGACTATTTGGAATAAATCCTTAGCAGACTTTTTCAATATCATTTAATTATAAGTAACAGGAGTAACATCCTTAGATAAATAAAGTGGATGGTGAGGAGTCCCATTTTTATTCCGTTTTAAGCAAACTAGATTTGGAAGTGAATCCATGAGAACTTTAGCAAGATTTAAGAGTTTATCATGGTTTCCCCAACAAGCGATAACTAAATTTGACTCAGACACACACTTTTGAATATAACTGTCATTGTCTGGTCCAACTGGATCTTCCACTCTTTTAAGCAAAGATGGATCAGTACTTCTAAATGCAAAGAGATTCGCCATGATTAATTTACCATATCCCCATCTTTTTTCGTAACCTATACATTTTCGAATCGTCTCATCGTTCGCCTCCTCATCGGCTGTCGAAGGGTTTAATCCAATGAATGCCACTGTTGGTTTTGTTTTATCCTAAGTTCGCATGAGGACATATCTATACTTTCTATCAATTGATATAAGCGCTCTTTCCTATTTATTTCTTAATCTATTTTTTCGTTTTTAACTTCTAATTATTTCACTTTTAAAATAAGATTAAAGGCAATCGCCAGGACATAAAGCATTACCGGCACTATTAATGCATTGACTTTAAACTTTTTTTGATAAATACCAATTAAAGTAAAAAATAGAATGACACTTGCTACAACATATAACATATATTTCTCCTAATCTATACAAACCGAATCAACTCGATGGACTGCTTGTTATCCCTTACCCAAAAGCCCTTCCTACGTGTCCTCCATAGTAACGCTCGATACTAACCTGATGTGCAAGCGTGTTGTAATTACCAACCCAGAAAATGCTCTCTGCATCTTTCTTAGTTGTTTTAAGAATAAATTGAACCACGTCAGATGTTTTTGACTCGTAAACCTCGATATCATCAACATTCACGTCATATCCGTTTTGTTGTAATGCTACTGCAAAGGAAACAATCATGTCACGCTTAGCCATTATTAAATGATTTTCGATTGTATAATCAAATTCTAAATCTTTCGCTCTCCTACATTCCTTGATAACAACCTTAAAAGCCTCTTTGACTTCTTTTTCAATACTTGGACTTGCCTTGTGTCCTGCCATTTCAAGAGCTCTAAAAGCTTCATTATAACTCTTATCGTCTTCTGTGATCTCTTCTCTTAATTTTCCTTTTTCTTGTTGCTTTTGCTCCACAGTATCCTGTGTAGTTTCTGTTTGTTGAGTAGTTTGCTCCGCTATTTGTTGCGCAGTTTCATTGGTTTCTTTTAGATATTTAAGGTAAAATACTCCAGAAACACTTCCAACAACTACTAAACTAGTCAGAACAGCTGCAATTAAAAATATACTTTTTTGTTTAAACATCAATTACTTCTCCTCATCATCTTGTTTCAAATCAACAATAAAATAAACTAATAGAGCTGGAGCAAGGAAACATAACATAATAGAAAGAATAAACTCAATAATCGCCTTACCAAGCACCTTAGTCGGACCTGTAAACAGAAGACCCCCTTGTACTGTTAAAAAGAAATAGTCCTTATAGTACCAATATCCAGCTGATATAACAGCAAATAAAGCAAATCCAATCATCCACTTAAACAATCGTTCTACTTTAGCGCTATACTCTTTATACTCCTTGTCTTTCTTTGCTTTGATAAACGCTTGTTTTTTTCTTTCTTCCTCTCTCTTCTCCTCTTCCTCTTTTTCTAAGAGTTCTTGCTTTAGAATTTCAATAACCTCATCATTTGAAAGTCCTTCGAATTTACTTTTAGGTATTTTCTCGTTACCGTCCCAATGATCAAAAATGTTATAGTCGTCCATAGCTTTCCTTTCTTTTCTCTTATAATCCGTGCCTTCTTACAATCGCCCCACTATGGCACCTACGATTGAGAATATCCCTCCAAAGAATAAGATAGGCATGATCACTGCAAGTCCAGCCAGAATAGGTAAGACACTAATAATACCATTAACAATCCACATTATAATAGAATATATAGGAATGATGACACCTGCACCCAAGATAATAGTTACGGGGATAAAGTATACGAAGACAGTTCCAAAAATACCAATCAATCTAAAGGCACGGTCATATACATTATTCTCTCCCTCTAAGCCAGATAGGAAATAAATTGAAGAGAATAGACCTGTAAAGCAACCGAAAACCAAAACAAAATAGTTGACCTTCATGTTTAATTTAACCTTTAATGGTTCTGTTAAATCTCTAACAACAGAAATAATTGGGATACCGATCAACTGCCACAAGAAAATATAGAATAGCAACCCCAATCCATTTGTGATTGGGTGCAACAATAGTGATTTCGCATAGTCAATTAAAAATAAATAGATGTTTTCTACCATTTTGGTTTGGCTCCTTGTTATTCCTATATTTCTATTTTACATAATTTCTGGTTTTCTAGCAAATTTTTCTGAAATAAAGTTTAACTTTTTATCACCAGCTCAAAAATCAAAAAATAGACTATCAGAATAGCGACTTAATAAGAACACCACTAATAATGTTTAAAAATAATCCTGCTTACTGACCAACTCCTTGCATTTTTTATAGATTATCTGATATACTATAAATGTACCGATGAGATATCAGTACAAAATAAATACCTTTTCAGTTTGGGTTAGTTTTTAAAATTTCATTTAAAAACTTTACCTCCTTTCTGTTAGTATTTCATTTTTCCTTCCTTTAATTTAAGCTATTAGATAGTTTTTAATAACTTCCTCTACTATCTTTCTAGTAATAAAATAGAAAAAGCACTGTCAACTTCCTCCGACAGTGCTTTTTTGTTGCTATTCAAACTTAAAATCACTAAAACTATTGTTTAAAATCATTCCTTTTTGTTTCAATCACTCTCACGGCAGCTTTTACTACATGAAATTCATCAATCAATTTACTAATTAATTCATAGTTTTGTTGGCTTACTCTTACTTTCATTAATTTTTCAGCAGCTTGATTAAATTCAGTCAAATGTTCTTTAACACTCAGTAACATTTCTTTTGTATCTTTTAAATAATATTTTCTTGATAATTTCTCAACTTCTTGATTAAACAAGTCTACGTTATTATCGTGTATGGTGATCTTTTTCCCTTCAGCTACCAAATCATTCGCTTCATAACAAGTGATGAATTTATGTTCAATCGTATCGCAAACAAAAATAATCCCGCTATCAGATATATATTTTCGCTTATCTGGATTTTGTCCCTCGCTTGAGTCATATAGTGTCAAACTGTTTATCTGCTTAGAGATCCATTTAGGAAGTTGCTCTTCTTTAACTCCAAATCTCTCATTAGCTCTTTTCATAAAATGATCTGTCCATACATAGTCTGGTGCATATGAAAGTCCCATGGCAATACTCCTCTTTAAAACTTTCGAAAAATACCTATTCTAATTGAATATGAGAGTTTTAAATTTCTACTTCAGCAATTGGTTTGCGATATCGAGGCGCGTTAGGATTGTGGCAATAAATCTTACCTAGCTCGAGTCTTGGTTGAAATACCTCAAAATCACTTGCAAGAACGTAGCAAGGTTTATAAACACAACTAAATGTGATAGCTACTTCCTCTCTTAAATCTTCTATAAGCAGTTCTAATGTTTCATACTCATAGATACGTACAATCTCTCCTTTACCCTCAAATAGTGCCTTAACAACAATGGATGTTCCGTTACCGTAAAAGACGGTGTTAAATGCTATGCTTTCGTAGTTTCTCATTTCCAGACGATAGTATCTATCTGCTCTGGTATCTCCGATTTCAATTTCTTTAGGTACGGTATAAAAATATCTGTCTTGGTTGACTGCCTGCGTGAACCGTCTGCGAACTTCTATCTGTTTTAGATATTCGTCAATTCCACTACCGATAGACAACGCTCTTCGGATAACCGAGGCTTTATCTGACCAGTGGTTTTTATCTAACCATTGTCCTAAAAATCTGTGAACATATACCATAATTTTTTCTCCTTGTTATTCTTATATTTTAATTTTACATAATTTTTCTTTTTCTCGCAACAAACTGGGAAGCAACATAAAATTTTGGGATCTGATAAACTTTAAATCTTAATATAACAAATAATTTAAATACGCTTCACCTTAAGTAATTTTGAAAAACCTAAGTATGCATTATAGTATTCTTGTTTTTTCTTCATAGTTGAAACAAAGACTAATTTTACAGGAACTGCATTGGTTCTTGAATGTTTAAAACTTAAATCTTCTGATTGTGGGATAAAAATTAATTCATCTTCCAAATATCTATACACTCTTTCAGGAATTACTAAATTGCAGATGTACTTTGCATGATCATTGTTTCGAAACATTCGTAGGTAGTACTTTTTATCAGTCTTTCCTAAAAATACCTTACACTCTCCATAGTACATAGTCAGATGGTCAGATATTTCTAATTCATTTAGGAGGAGGGATCTACGAGGTAAATATTTTCTGGTACCAACTTTATTTTCTAAAACAAATTTTACATCAGACACCTCGCTATTATTTTGCAGAGAATTGACGCTCCTTGGTTGAATTACTCTACTGGCCTTTTCTTCCAGAATACGGTTTAAGAGTTGCTCAGCTAAGTCTGCATCAATTTTCTCATAGTATTCTTTCAGTTCTATTTTCGAAGCAGATTCCAAAGTATATTCACATCCGTCACCATGAGATGATTTAGGATGACTCGATAAATAGATTTTCCCTTTTTTCTCGTTTATCACTAAATCCACTTTGTGACAACCAGGACAAAATAATTGATTTTCATCCTTAAGTTTTGTCCCAGCTTTATCCTTTTGATATTCCTTTTGTAGCTCATAAAGTTCTAATCTCTCATGATTGTAAATACAGTATTGAAATTTATTTTTTGTAAACATAATAATCCTTTCTAGTTATCAACAATTAAATCTTGTTTTAAAAAATCTGAAATGTGTAGTTATCTAAAACCAACATCTATTTTTCTTAAACAACACAAAAACGCTCTAGACAATATGACTAGAGCGTTTTCTATATATCCGAACATCTAATTTATTTCACAAAAAATGTAGTCATTCGGTTGATTTTTATTGCAATACATTGAAATTTGAATTTTCAAGAATCGCGTTAAATCAAGGTTTTTTCGTTTCTACTGAAATGTAATGAAACCTTATTTAACTTCTGTAATATACATCTATTGTTTTAACAAAAACGCTATATTTTATTAAGTTTTAATAAGTTTTAAGTTACTAAAAATAGGGTTATTTTGTTTCCGTTGTTTCCGAATTGTTGCCGTTTGTGATGTTTTCTATTGTTTCTGTTAAGTAAAATGCTGTCGCAATTTTTTTGGCTTGTTCTGGCATATTTTCGGTTACTTCTCTAAAAACTTCATCTGTTGTTTTTCCTTTTTTCTTTGCTAGATAAGGAAGTGTTTTTATTGTGTCTCTAGTTTGATTGATAAATACTTCTGAGAAAATATCAGGGTTATTTTTCATGTATTCTTCAAATTCTTTACTTCCATACCCATAACATATATCGCTTTCTCCTAGTAAATAACTAGTTGTAGTGTTAAGTATTGAAGCTAATTTTAGAAGTGTTTCAAAGTTGGGCTCTCTTTTACCTTTTTCCCAGTTTGAATATGAACCACGATTTACGCCTATTTCATCGGCAATTTGTTGTTGTGTTAGTCCTCTTTTTTTTCTAAGTTGAACTAATCTATTTGTAAAAGATGTCATTTTTTCCCCCTCAATGCTTCAAAATGAAACTAAATGATTGACAATGCTTCAAAAAGACGCTATACTTATAATGTGTCTATAAGATGCAATACAAGTATAACATATTTGATAACAAAACTTCAAGGAGGTAATTGCCTATGATTGTATAAAAAAGTCTTTGAAGAAAAAATCCTCAAAGACCCAATAAAATAAATCTATCTAAATTATATCACATATACGGAAAAGAGAAAAGGAGATGGCCTATAAAGATTATTACGAGTATAAAGACATCATGGAAGCCACTGGCAAGTCTTATAGTGCTGTTAAAAAATGGCGGATAAGTATAGAACGCTTATCAGGTTACGAGTTTAAGAAGGCCAAGATACATGTTACTCGTAAGCATGTAAAAGACCATTATCAATTTACTGAGGAAGAGTTTGAAAAGTTTATCAAACTTTCTAAGCGAATTGATGAAACAAAAAATATGACTGAAGCTGTAACTGCTATATGGGGCGACTTGAAAAGTGCTGAAGAAAGAGCACTTAAGCAAGATGTGGCTGAATTGAAAAATTTTCAAGAAAATCAAAAAATAAAGAATAAAGATGTAAATTTTAAACTGATTTCATTGGAAATGGATTTAAAAAAAATAAAAAAGTTAGAAGAACGACTTGAAGCCTTGGAAGAAAAGCAAGGTAAAGGGTTCTTCTCAAAATTAAAAAAATAGAAAAGGAAATATAAAAAAATGGCAAATAAAAAAATTAAACTAACATCAGAATTATCACTAAAAGAGGTAGCGCTTGATAGTTCGCAATTTGATATTCCTAAGAAAATCCAAGTAGATTTTTCCAAAGCTAGGGTAAGTAAGAAATACAAAAATAAACAACCGACTGACATTATTAGTCATTACACTTTAGAAGGCGTTGATGAGCGAATCGCTAAGGCTGTGAATGAGGGCGTAATTGACCAAGATGACGTTAAGGCAATTACCGTTGAAGTTTATGGCAGTTTTGAGGAGATTGAAGAACACATTGAGTTTGGAAAAATTCTATCTGTTGAGCTCCTTGATGTGGCGGTTAAAGCTTTATGGGTTGATGGTAGAAATGCAGGATATAAAGCCGTCAAACTAGTAGCTTCTGGGCTAAAACTTTTTATGTAGGTCTAAAATTTCTGTATATGATGGGAGCTGGCCGCCTTGCTCCTGTCGGTTTACAAGTGAGCCAACTAGTAGCTGATAGCAACCGCAAAAGGGGCTTTTGCCCTGCGCGGTTGCGGGTATCAGCGGGCATCTAGTTGGCTGACTTGTTCCGACAGGGCAATGCAACCAAGCTACCTAAATATGCAGAAATTTTAGTCACAAGAGTTTTTTGAGGAAGTATATATCCATATTTCCAAAACCTATGCGCGGGCGCCATTCTAGGACTTGACGACAGAATGGTGCAAACCAAGGGTAATCCCTTGATTGGCAAGCTTTCCGAGGACATTACCGAAGGTGTCAGCGTAGCGTTAGGAAAAGCAAAAATGCCAAAAAATTAAGGGTTTTTCTTGGATACATGCGTGGATATATGCGTGGATATATGCTCAAAAAAATGAAGCATATATCCAAAATCAAAGAATAAAAAAAGAAAACATAGAAAAAATATACAAAAAAACTTTCATGAATTGAAAAGGAGAAAGAATGACTAAAAGAATTAGAAATAGGCGTTTCTTATTTGAGCAACAACTGAAACCAGATTTTTGGGATTGGGCTGTGTCCGATAAGAAATTGCTTGAAAACTGGGAAGAGAATAAGACAAAGATTTTTAGATTAATCTTTGACCGTATCCGTGAATTGGTCGAAGAGGATGAATTTGTGGAAGTCGCTTTTATCGTCCATGATAAAGATATTTCCTATGGGACAAAATTGGTCGAGCCTCATATTCACGGATATATTGATTTTCCAAAATTGATGGATTTGTCTAAAATTGCTCTGGCTCTTGGGGTAGAAAAAGAACGTGTAGAAACTCCAAAGTCAAGAGGAGGAAGACACTTAACACGTATCAATGCTTTAGCTTATCTTATTCATGCCAAAGATAAAGATAAATATCAGTATTCTGCTAGTGATGTGGAAACATTTGAAACGCTTGATTATGAAGCTTTCATCAATCAGAATAGAGAAGATTTTGAGAAGTATGCTGCTACTAAAAAACGTGAGAAATCCGATGAAAGTTTAGATTTGGTATTGTCTAAAGTTTACAAGGGAGAACTAACCTATTTTGATATTATGAAAGACGATAATTTATATTATCTAATGGCAAATAATCGTCAGAAATTCCTTGAAGGCTTTGATATTTTCGGAGAACGTGAAAGTGTTCTGCGCTTGGAAGCTCTGCAAAATGGGGAGTATGATTTGACAGTCTTATATATTCAAG
>ERZ773049.2197-NODE-2197-length-10788-cov-5.783658_pt1 | contig 10788 bp, 7 predicted proteins | sample MGYA00580633_ERZ773049 | MGnify/ENA primary metagenome ERZ773049 (study PRJEB29015, sample SAMEA2737991) | human oral metagenome | biome: human oral; feature: human-associated habitat; material: dental | place: China | collected 2066 ... | reverse complement strand
GTATCGACGAGACTATCATGTTCTTGCCATTGACAAAAGAGCAGATTGGTGATGTCGTTCGTTTGCAGCTCGAAAGAGTAAAGGAGATGTTGGAACCACAAGGTATCAACCTCGAATGGACCGACCCAGCCATCAATTACTTAGCAGAGGTTGGTTACGACCCAGAGTTTGGCGCACGACCTGTTAAGCGTGCAATCCAGCGTTACGTATTGAACGACCTCAGTAAGTCATTGCTTGCAGGTACTGTCAATCGTGACAAGCCAGTCATCATCGATTGCTTTGGCGAGGGCTTAGTATTTAGAAACTAGAAAGGACTGTATTTAGAACCGAAAAAAGGATGTGTTCAGGCACATCCTTTTTTAATTTACATGTAATTTGCTTGGTTATAAACGATTCCTCAGATGCAATCCAACTTAATAAGGAGTGTCTAATGGCAGACATCAAACAAATTATTTTCAATATACTAAAAGTAGGGGCAGACGCCCCCGTCTGTTCGCTTAAATACATTTGTTAGTCAATGTGTTGTTGCTTACATAGCGGACAGACGAGGGCATCTGTCCCTACTGGTAATGCTAAAAGCTCAAAGGTCAATGCTGAAATTATATACGGTTAGCCGAAAATTTTTATTTGATAAAAATATTTTTCTAACCGCTTCCCCGTAAATTTCTAACCGTATATAAATTTACGGGGAACCCGTATATAAATTTTCGGCTGTCCGCATGCTTCTTTTTTACAAGCAGTATACCCCTGATTGACTATTCGTCATAATGAATGAAAGGGCGGACATGATATAGCGTGGGACCAGCTACAATACCTTTATAACCACCCCTCCACCATCTGAAATGACGAGTGACACCATTAATCGCGCAAGCAGAATAATAACCTATACCATTTTCAACACTTTCAGAACTAGACCAATAATAGTCCTGAACAGAAGGTTGCACTCTTGGATCTTTCGTAAAAGAAGTCCCACCTACTTGCGTAAAAGCTTCTGTTGCTAAAAGAGAATACCACCAAGAATAGTATCCGTGAAGAGATCCATGACTTGTTTGCTCATTCTGCATACCTGAAGAATCATCATTACCCCCTAACTCAAAACAAGCAAGTTTCCATTCTCCGAAAGATGGTAAAAACCATTTCTTACCTACCATTTTTCCTGTGAGTTGTACTCCTGCTGGTAAAGTCGGAGTATATTCTGCGGCTGCTTTAAAAGCAGGGAAATCACTACTTGTACCCTTTACGGTCACATTATCTGTACTAGCAGCAGCATCCCAGGTTTCAGAATAACCATTATATAAGGAAGTTTGGTCAAACGTATTTTTACCTACAGAGCTCTTATTGTAAGGGGTTGATACATGACTAGGAGTAGTAGTACACCAGTCACATGGATTTCCGTTATTAGCATCAGTTAGAGCAATAGCCAAGTGCTTGCTACGACTTACAACAACAGCAATAGGTGTCTTTGTCCCTCCACCATAGGTGGTATCTTTAAAGAAGCCTCTTGTTCCATCACTCATCAGATAAATAAAATTCTTTTTCAACTTAATATTAAGTACATAAGAGCCATTTCTATCTAACTTTAACGGAGAGGCAGGATTGAAAATAAGTCCAGCGCCTGCTAAATTGAGATTATAATATTTACCATTGGTAAACGTGAATTTTAATTTTGATACATCTGTTGATGGAAGAAAAGCTATCTCACTGCTGATAAGATACTCAGTCATCATCATATTCCCCCATGGTTCCATCTCACCCCCATTGTACGAAAATGTTGTATTAGATGATACTGCTGTACCTGTTCCCATAGTCCAAGAATCGTTAGCAGCATCATATACGGCAGAACTAGGGATAGCCGTGCTATTTATAGAAGAAAGTATACCAGTGGTATTTGCTATATCAAATTCGCCATATCCTTCTAATCGAATTTTAACTTCAGCCCCTACATGTTTCATTGTAAATGCAACTTTTTGCTTTCTAGGAGTAGCGGTGATCACCTGTGTTGTGCGTCCTATCCATGCATCAGCTGCGTTTGCTTGAGTTACGGTAAGATTATTACCGCTACGTGTCACCTTGTCGTTATAGAGGACAAAGTCGTAAGTACCTGGAGTAAGATATATGCTTTCATTAGAAGAAGTTGGGGTAAAATCCCAGTTTCCACCACTATAAGTTACGTTTCCTGTTACGCTGCCCTTGTAAGCATGGGTTGAGGCATCAAATGCCAGCATAGTGTAAGCATAAGAATTAAATAAAACACGTGTACGTGGAGCATTTTCTCGTTTAACGGCATCACGTTGCAAAGTGCATTCTGCAACAATACCATTACCAAGGTCTATATCACTCTTTGCGAGTTTATTATCCTCTTTGGATGCACGAGTTACGTTTACACTTTGTTCGGTATTATAATCGGCAAAGTTTACTTTAAACTCTATTCTTTGCGCAACATCAACTTTTCCATTTTCAATAGCATTCTCATCATTGTTGCTACATGCTGTCAATGTCAGCAAAGCAATGCCTAAGATGCTTGATAAAATCGTTTGTTTCTTCATTATTCGTTCTTTTTAATTAGTGATTTCTGAAAAGAGGGTTCTTTAGTCTTCATCCTCTTCAAAATAGTTTCTTTTAGCTGGAGCAACAGTCGTTTCATCTCCTAGAATAATAGATCCTACTTCATGTACGCCCTTATCATCATAGCCCCATTGATGTTGGGAGGCACTTGCATCAGGCGTGACAGAAGCACAGATAAATTGCATGGCTTCAACCTGAATAGTGTTACACTCAGGTGCTACATACAGTTTTTTGCATTCTTTCTTTTGTTTCATTACTTAAATTATCACTTAAAAATTAGTTATTAATTTGTTTTTATTTTGCTATAAATTGAGTTCACAAAAGGGCATAAAAAAGAACAAAGGAAACTCCTAGAAGTCCTTTGTTTACAAAGTTTGCGACACGCTTCGTGCGCGCGTATGCGAGAAGAAAAAATGTGTAATTTACGCCTGCTCTACTAGAGAGAGAGAGAGAGAGAGAGAGAGAGAGAGAGAGAGTATACAAATATTTGGAACTACCAAATTATTTGCTATCTTTTTCTCATTTTGAGATGTTAAAGAATCCAATGCAACAACACGGCTTACACCATTATATAAGGCGCAAACGTTAGCTTGATTGAAATTCATTGTTTGTAACATCATCATTAATTGGGTTAATTCTCACTCAACGGGCGCAAAGGTAAAAAGAAATATTGGAATAACGAAAGAATTAAAGAAAGAAATATGAATTTAACGAGAAAATAATGGGATAAAAGATTGAGAGAATGCATACTTCACCTTATATTATATAAAGAAATTAGGCTGTGAACCTTGTTTTACCAAGGATTCACAGCCTAAATATCAAAACTAAGAAAGTATCTACTTTTCTTCCACTGCTGCTTGTGCCGCTGCAAGTCTTGCGATAGGCACGCGGAATGGAGAACAACTAACGTAATTAAGACCTACACGATGGCAGAACTTAACAGAACTTGGTTCACCACCATGCTCACCACAGATACCACACTTGAGGTTCTTGCGAGTCTCACGGCCCTTCTCAACAGCCATCTTAATAAGCTGACCAACACCCTTCTGGTCGAGAACCTGGAATGGGTCAACATCAAGAATCTTCTTCTCTAAGTAGCTTGGCAAGAAGCTTGCGATATCGTCACGGCTATAACCGAAGGTCATCTGAGTCAAGTCATTTGTACCGAAGCTAAAGTATTCAGCCTTCTGTGCAATAACATCAGCTGTCAAAGCAGCACGAGGAATCTCAATCATCGTACCCACCTTGAATTCAACCTCAACGCCTTCCTTCTTGAAAAGTTTATTTGCAGTCTTGCGAATAATGTTCTCTTGAATATCCAGCTCATTAACAATACCTACCAATGGTACCATAATCTCTGGCTTAGGATTGAAGCCTTCCTTCTTCAACTGAACAGCAGCACCGAGGATAGCCTTAGTCTGCATTGCAGTAATCTCTGGGAATGTGTTACCCAAACGGCAACCACGAAGACCCAACATTGGGTTGCTCTCAGAGAGTGCACTTACACGACTCTGAATAAACTGAACGCTAACGCCCATCTCTTCAGCCATGACTTCCTGTCCCTTAAGGTCATGTGGAACAAACTCATGCAAAGGAGGATCGAGCAGACGGATGTTAACTGGTAAACCGTCCATACACTTCAAGATACCATAGAAGTCCTGCTTCTGATAAGGCAAGAGCTTGTCAAGTGCTCTTTCACGCTCCTCAGTAGTGTTTGCGAGAATCATCTCACGCATAGCCTTAATCTTCTCGTTCTCAAAGAACATGTGCTCTGTACGGCAAAGACCGATACCAACAGCACCGAAGTTGCTTGCTACTTCTGCATCGTGTGGAGTATCTGCGTTGGTACGAACAACCAACTTGCTATACTTCTTACAAAGATCCATCAGCTCAGCGAAGTCACCTGTTACCTCAGCTGGACGAGTCTTAACCTCACCAAGATAAACTTCACCTGTTGAACCATTCAAAGAGATATAGTCACCCTCACGGATAATTGTTCCATCAATCTCTAAGGTACGCGCCTTATAGTCGACCATGATTGCACCAGCACCACTGACACAGCACTTACCCATACCACGAGCAACAACGGCAGCATGTGAAGTCATACCACCACGAGCTGTCAAGATACCCTCAGCAGCAGACATACCTGCGAGGTCCTCTGGAGATGTTTCAATACGAACCATGATAACCTGACGACCATCCTCATGCCACCTTGTAGCATCGTCAGCGAAGAATACAACCTGACCACTTGCAGCACCTGGAGAAGCTGGCAAACCACGTGTCAACACATGTGCCTGAGCCAATGCCTCCTTATCGAAGACTGGGTGGAGAAGTTCGTCGAGTTTGTTTGGCTCACAACGCATAAGCGCTGTCTTCTCATCAATCTCACCTTCATGAAGCAGGTCCATAGCAATCTTAACCATTGCAGTACCTGTACGCTTACCATTACGAGTCTGGAGGAACCAAAGCTTACCTTCTTGTACTGTAAACTCCATATCCTGCATATCATGGTAGTGCTTCTCCAACTTATCTTGGAGTGCATAGAGCTGCTTGTACAACTCAGGCATAGCCTCTTCCATTGAAGGATATTTAGTTGCACGAGTCTCTTCATCAATATTTTGCTGTGCAGCCCAACGGAGTGAGCCTTCTTTTGTAATCTGCTGTGGAGTACGGATACCTGCAACAACATCCTCACCCTGTGCATTGATAAGATACTCACCATTGAAGAGGTTCTCACCAGTACCAGCATCACGAGAGAAGCAAACACCTGTTGCAGATGACTCACCCATGTTACCGAATACCATTGCCTGAACGGTTACAGCTGTACCCCACTCCTGTGGAATACCTTCCATTTTACGGTAGAGGATAGCACGCTCGTTCATCCATGAATCAAACACAGCACAAACAGCACCCCACAACTGCTCCATTGGATTGTCTGGGAAGTCCTTACCAGTCTGCTCCTTGATAGCCTTCTTGAAGAGAGCTACAAGCTGCTTCAAGTCTTCAACAGTCATCTCGTTGTCGAGTTTAATTCCACGCTCAGCCTTAACCTGCTGGATAATTGCCTCAAATGGATCAATATCTTCTTTGTTTACAGGCTTCATGCCCAAAACAACATCACCGTACATCTGTACAAAACGACGGTAACTATCGTAAGCAAAACGCTCGTTACCAGTCTTCTCAATCAATCCGGCAACCACTGCGTCATTAAGACCAAGGTTAAGGATTGTATCCATCATACCTGGCATAGAAGCACGTGCACCAGAACGTACACTCATCAGGAGAGGATTAGCTGGGTCACCGAAGGTTGAATTCATCAAGCTTTCTACATGCTTAACACTATTCTCTACTTCTGCCTTCAGCAAGCCTACTACAGTCTCTTTACCTTTCTCATAATACTCAGTACATACATCAGTGGTAATTGTGAAACCTGGAGGAACAGGTACACCGATGAGATTCATCTCAGCCAGATTGGCGCCCTTGCCACCAAGGAGATTTCTCATATCAGCCTTACCCTCAGCTTTACCATTACCAAAGGTATAAACTCTCTTTTCGCTCATAAGTTAAAAATGATAATGAATTTTAGTTATTTCTATAGTGCAAATATACCAATAAATAGGTAAAGTAACAAACTTTTCTATAAAAATTGCTATCTTCACCTTACATTTTTGCTTTGTTAGCGAACACAGACTTGATAAAAACTATCAAGCAGACTACAAACGGGAAAATTTTAGTAACTTTGCAGCGAAATACAAAACAGATTATGAGTAGAAAAAGAAAGCCATTACCCATTCTGGAGAATGTCACAATAGAAGCTGTGGCAGCCGAAGGTAAATGTGTTGCACATGTTGATGATAAAGTTATTTTTGTTCCTTTTGTTGTACCTGGGGACGTAGTTGACCTTCAGGTGCGCAAGAAGAAGCGTAGCTATTGTGAAGCTACAGTCGTTCGCTTCATCAGTAAAAGTGCTGTACGTCAGGAACCTATGTGTGAACACTTTGGTATCTGTGGTGGATGTAAGTGGCAAAACCTTCCTTACGAAGAACAGTTGAAGGCAAAGCAACAACAAGTATATGATCAACTGAGTCGTATCGGTAAGGTTGAGCTCCCTGAGTTTCGCCCAATTATGGGTTCAGTACACACCAAGGAATATCGTAACAAGCTCGAATTTGGTTGTGCTAATAAGCGTTGGTATACAGAAGAGGAGTTAAAAGCTATACCAGAAGGCATTGGCTTGGCTGAAGGAGCCATCGGCTTCCATATTACAGGTGCCTTCGACAAGGTATATCCTATAGAGAAATGCTGGCTGATGGACGACCTCTGCAACGAGATTCGCAAGGATATCCGAGACTATGCACTCTCTACTGGAATGAAATTCTACGATATTCGTGCACAACATGGTTTATTGCGAGATATTATGGTGCGCAACTCTAATACAGGCGAATGGATGGTACTTGTACAGTTCCACTATGATGAGGAGGGAGACGATGAGCGTGCAAAGGCATTAATGCAGCATATTGCAGACCGTTTCCCACAGATTACCTCACTCTTCTATGTTGATAATCAGAAAGGTAACGATACTTTCAACGACCTTGAACTAACACTTTTCAAAGGTAATGATCACATCTTTGAAACGATGGAAGACTTAAGATTCAAGGTGGGACCAAAGAGTTTCTACCAGACCAATACCGAACAGGCATATCACCTCTATTCTGTTGCACGCGAATTTGCCAACCTTACAGGTAACGAGCTTGTATATGACCTCTATACGGGTACGGGTACAATTGCAAACTTCGTAGCAAAAAAAGCTCAGAAAGTAATTGGTATTGAATATGTTCCAGAGGCAATAGAAGATGCAAAGGTTAACTCAGAAGTCAACAAGATTGACAACACACTCTTCTATGCAGGTGACATGAAAGACATTCTTACTGAGGATTTTATCAGCGAGCATGGACGTCCGGACGTTATCATCACAGACCCTCCACGTGCAGGTATGCATCCAGACGTTGTGAACGTTATACTCGGAGCAAGTCCAAAGCGAATTGTTTACGTCAGTTGCAACCCTGCAACACAAGCGCGTGACCTTGCTCTGCTCGATGCAGACTATAAAGTTTCTGCCGTCCAACCTGTAGACATGTTCCCACATACACCACACGTTGAGAACGTTGTCTTATTGGAGAAACGATAAAAGACAGTAAACTACATATTTAAAGATTGCCCACTATTCCAGCCAAAGGAATTATCCTTTACAGCGACTGACATAGTGGGTAATTTCACCTTAATATATATAGAAAATCCTTATCTTCAAACTCTAACCAAGAGAAAGACACGACAAAAGCAGCATAATATTTTGTTATTATTTGATAAAATACTATCTTTGCATCATTAACAGCCGAGTTATCAACCTAAAATATTATCACTACCTAAATTCATAGAGTTATGAAAAAAACAATTATCCTATCAGCAATGATGCTATGCTCACTTCTCGGTAAAGCACAGGAAGCACCAAAGTGGATTAATAACGTGAAATTGTCTGGCTTCGGTATCGTTCAGTACCAATACAATGGTATGAACAACAACAAGTCAAATAGTTTCAACCTCCGCTTAGGCCGTGTATCACTTGATGGACGTATCCTTGAAGATTGGGCTTGGAAAGCACAGTTACAGTTCAACGGAAACACATCTACATTGGGCGCATCACCACGATTAGTCGACCTCTTTATTGAATGGCAGAAGTATGATTTCTTCCGTGTTAAAGCAGGACAGTTCAAGAATCCATTTACTTTTGACAACCCTATCCATCCTATCGATCAGGGATTTATGAGTGTAGCACAAGGTGTTCAGAAATTAGCAAGTTTCTCAGACCGAGCTGGTGCACATCCATCTAACGGACGTGACATCGGTGTACAGATACAAGGCGATTTCCTAAAGACAGCCGCAGGTAGAAATCTTGTTCACTATCAGGTAGGTGTATTCGATGGTCAAGGTATCAACGTAAGAGATGTTGACCAACAAAAGAATATCATTGGTGGTGTATGGGTAATGCCTGTTGAAGGCATGCGCTTAGGCTGGTTCGGATGGACTGGTTCGTATGCTCGCAAGGGAACATGGACAGACGCAACTGGCGCCAAACACTCAGGTGTACGTAGTCTGCAACAACGACGCTATGCCTTCTCTGCAGAATACAAAGTTAACGATTGGACCATACGCTCTGAATACGTACATTCTACTGGTAATGCCTTCGCTAAATCACTGAGCAACACAGATGCTTCGGCAGCTACAGACTGCAGTCTTAGTGCAGATGGAGACAAAGCTCAAGGTGTTTATGCTTTAGTCATTGCGCCTATCATTCCTAAGAAGCTACATGCCAAGGCACGTTACGATATGTATCAGCCATCTGATGGTGCTGAAAAGCAGCGTACACAATACGACTTAGGACTTGACTACGAGTTCACCAAAAACCTTGCATTGAGTGGTATTTATTCTTATGTTCATGATCGTTCTATGAATAGTACGGGTAAACCAAACTATTCAATGTTTGACTTAGAATTAAGTTTTCGCTTTTAAAATAAAGAAAAATTAAAGAAAATCACGGATACATTAGGTTGTATCCGTGTTTTTTTGTACCTTTGCCGAAGTTACAATAAACAAATATTAACAAACGAAGGTTGTAAGTATTCACTATAAAACATCCTCGTACAAACTCTAAAACATGACAAGACATCAGCACATCGACTATCAGACAGGAGGAATCAAACCTCCTTCTTCATCAGCGGCACGCCGTCGTAAGGCTTTTAATAAGGTAATGAAGATTGTTATGACATTCTTTGCCTTAGCAGTTGTTGGCTTGGCTTATTGGTTGTATAACAACTAAGGCTATTAAACTCTTAACGAACTAAAGTACAAGATTTCACATCTTATTCATCTACATATAGCTGAATAAGAATGAGTTTGTGAGTAAATTACAAGCTCACAACATTACGGAAATGTTATTGTATAATACTACCGCTTGGTAAACATTTTCCACATTAGATTGTCATTAGTACATTACTATAAGTATGATTAATGACAATCAAAAGCCTTTTATCCCCTTTATTAATGAAATTCTGCAGCCCAGCACATGTGGTGCTAAGGGCTAACACCACTCGTGTTAAGGGCAAACACCATTCGTGCTAAGAACTAACACATTGCAAAATAAGAGTTAATTTCACCTCATATACCCTTGTTGTAAGCGGTTGTTTGATTGCAAACACTATCTATCCTTATGGACTATATGAAGGTGATAATGCGATCCATCATAATCTATTCGCATCATTCTGTCATGAAGTTCTTCCCAAGCAGACAAAGATAAGGCTACATGTCCCATCGTACGCCTTAAATTAATTTCCACAACAGGATGAAGCATAAAACATTCTTCAGTCGCAACAACCATCATATCCACACCCAACGGACCACAATAAATACCTCTAAATCTACTGGTAAGTAACTGTCCCAAAGTCGTTATTACTTCACTCAATAGGTCATTAGCCACATAAGCTGACAAGATAGACCGCTTCTCTGCTTCACCTGCAAGACTATTACCAACATACGCTCCACTAACAGTATGAAAGACTGATAAGCCAGTATAATGAACACCTTCCGTATCAGAATAAAACTCTACACCAAAGTCCTTCACCTTATTATAATAAGGTTCTATCATAATTCCGCCTTGTGTCTTTATCACATTCTTAGACCAATTAGCCAAGGCAGCATCCAAGACAGAATCAACATAGCGCACTCCTCGCCCACTACTACTCCAAGGAGCCTTAATAACAGCCTTACCAATTTGTTGAAGTACACTTTCTAACTCTACAATACTATTAATATAGGTTGCCTTACCAAGTAAAATCGGATTAGAAAGTTCTTTCTGCACATCCCTCAAAACTGCAGAAGAAAATTGACGATTGCTAAGCTGACGTATATCTACAAGTGTCTTATCTTCAGGAAGTAAAGACTCCTTAACACCCAGCTGACCCAGCTGAAACTTAACAGACGAATTCCACCCCCACGGCATCACATGATCTATCTGCTCAGACAGACGTTCCACATCATTTTTATCTATAAATTGCACTTGCTTACCATAACGTTGAAGGCGAAGCGCATGCTGCTGAGCAGAACTCACGTTTTCCACAAGTACATAGTCACCTTCCGCTGCCCACAGAACAGGTAGGTAATCTAAATCAT
>ERZ773049.2195-NODE-2195-length-10793-cov-4.529708_pt1 | contig 10793 bp, 5 predicted proteins | sample MGYA00580633_ERZ773049 | MGnify/ENA primary metagenome ERZ773049 (study PRJEB29015, sample SAMEA2737991) | human oral metagenome | biome: human oral; feature: human-associated habitat; material: dental | place: China | collected 2066 ... | reverse complement strand
CCGCTTTTTCTTTGATGATATTTTTTTCTTTGTTTTTTAAAGATTTTGGCTTTATCTCGAACAGTATATTTGTTTTGTTGTCAAAAAAATCAACAATATAAACTCTTTGTTTGTTTGTGCTTGAAAAATAAGGAATGCGAATTGTTTCATATTCTAATTCTTCATTTAACAAATAAAATAAAGCCTCCCAAGAACTTCTAAATTTTTTATCTTTGTAAATGATTTTACTTCTACACCAACTATTCGTAACACAAGGCGTAAATTTACCTTGTAATATGCGATTCTTTATTGAAGTAGATCGCCCTATCTTTGTTTTACTTAAAATAAATGATTTTTTATTTAATCCATTATCTAAAATAGTTTTTTTAAATTCAGCTTCTCTTTTGTAAGCCGCAGCGACATATTTTGAATTATCAAAATTTTCTCTATTTTTTATACTAGAATTAAAGGTTTGTAATCTATCCCTTTTTCTTTTTATATAGTCTTCGCATTTCTTATTTCTACATTTATGAACTTTTACATTATTTCTTGAATCAATCCTACATACAACTTGTTTTTTACAAAAAATACAATACATTTCCATTATTGTCGGAATAAATAATGAATTATAATCAAGATTGTGGATTACATTATAATGATGAGTTCGTTCTTGCTTAGAAAAAAATATTTTACTGCAAAACATACAGCCCCCCACAGCCTCACAACGGCAATATAATTTCCTTGCCAATAAAATATTTTTAATATTTCCACATTTTTCACAGAGCCTGTTTGAAGATAACAAAATTTTATTTATTGTTCTAAAATCATCTGTTCTAAAGAATCTTTTTAATAATGTTTTTTTACCTTCAGATAGCTTTACAGCCGATAAAATTAATCTTTTTACTGGAACATTATGATCTATTATATACTTTAATAAACTTTCAATATAACAATCTTTGATACTATTTAAGAGATAAGATAATTTATCTCTTATAACAGTATTAATATCTAAATAAAAATCAACGATAAGCCTAGTTTTTGTTTTTGGATAAAACATGTCTATCGAAGGGACAAATTCTTCATAATTAAAATTTTTAAAATTTAATCCCCTAATTCCTAAATCCTTAATTTTATTGAAGGCGCTAACCCATAAAAAATTATTTGAATACATTAAGATCAATTTCTTTCCCAGATTGTTGCATTTCTATGATTTCATTGACAGTAATATACTTATTATTACACCATAATTTATGTCCGCCGGTTAATTTTAATACGCTACCGTCTTCCATTGTTATCTCATACATTTTTTCCTTAGTTGTGGTAATATGCTCCTTTTTTAAACTTTCTAATTTTTTGAACTCAATTGTATTCGTGGACAAATTCACACTTTTTACATCAACCCACTCACCGTTTTTTATGAGAGTTTCAATTTCTTCAACGGTTAACAATCCTTTATTAGTTACCAATTGCTGATTTTTGTGTAAACACTCATCAATAATCACGAAAGCATTGGCTAAAGTTCGTCCTCTAATAGCGCCGTTCCAAATAGTTTCTATATTATATCGTTTAATAAGCTGTTGAACCATATTTTCAATGCTTTCCTCTACCGAAGCGCGACTTCCGCTAGTTTGTCTTGCCGCCGGAGATTTATTAGACTCCGATTTTTTAAACTGAGTTCTAGCTATGAAATCCAAGGTGTCATATAATGGGTGATTGTAAATTTCGAATTTTGCTTCATTACCCGAAAGAAAGCCTACTTCCTCGCCCTTGTCGGTAGATTCGATAGAGTTTCTGATATAAATAAGTTTTTCATACTTTCCTTCAGAGATATTCCTTAGCCCGGCTGAAATAGCGAGCAAGGTCTTTCCTGAGCCTGCAAGAGCCTCTATTAAAATTACTTTATAAAATTCATCGCACATACCGCTCATAGCAAATTTTTGTTCTTCATTTCTAGGTTTAATGATCGTTCTATTTAAAAAATTTTCATTTATAGGAACTATTTCATCATCATGAATAACCGCTAAAACCTTGTCGCTTCCGTATGTAAAGCGGTAACAATAATTCTCGGGCTTGTGTGCTGGATTAAAGGTAAAAATATTTTTGCCTTCAAGAGTTTCCGCCCGGAAAGGCGCATTTAAGCTCAATTCTTTGATAAATTCGCCCTCATAGTCATTCCCTTTATTTAACATAAGTTCTGCATTTATATTCAAAGAGGTGGCTCTTATGCGGCACATTGCGTCCAAAGTAAGAAAGGTAATAGGGCGCGAGTAAATATAATCTTGTGCCGTTCTTACGATATGAAGTATCTTTCTATCATTCCTAATTGAACGATCAGTTTCGCTAATATTAGGATAAGTATTTGAGCCCATGATATCTATCGTAATACCGCCAGTAACCATTCTGGTTATATAATAGCCCTCTTCTAGCTTATATTGCTCTTTAATCTCGGCGCCCGAGAGAATACGAGCGAATTCGCGAGCTTGAAAATTTATTTCATCGAACCCCTCTTTTTTACTATCTAATTCATCTAAAACGGTTTCCGGAAGTAAGATTAAATTTTCTCCATTTTGTGCGATCAAAAAAAGGTTGGATGCATCGTTTAGGAGTATATTCGTATCGAGCGCATATATTTTCTCAAAGACATCGGTATTAATTTGACCTGCGTAAGTCGGTTGGTCATTACAACCCTTACTTTCGCAAACTGCTTCTGGAGCATCTGTATTGGAACGCGGAGAATCAAAAAAAGACATTTCGACGTTTTCATTACCAATTTTATTTCCATCATCGGAAGCAAATGTAATATCCATTCTTACCGGAACAAAATTTTCTTCATTTTTTTGGCTCTTGGCTTTAGCGCTTTTCAAAGTGATGTTATCGTCAATTAGATCATCAAATATATCGTATGTACCATTATCAAAGGAATCGGACTCTATATGAGAGCCAACTCTACTTACTATATCATTCATCGCAAGCTTTCGTTGTTTCATTTTATTCTCCTCTTTTTTTCTTCTTTGAGCTTCTTGTTGTTCTTTCCTTCTTTGTTGTTCTTTAGCCCTTCTCTCTTGCTCCTTCCTTTGTCTTTCCTGAGTTAATTGTTCTTTAATCCTTCTTTCTTCTTTCTCTTTTTCACAGATAGCCTCTACGGTTTTAGAAACTACATCGCTTATCGTGCTTATAAAGGTTGCGGTTAGCTCTCCTACCATTGGAAGGTCGTTCTCAGTTTTAACGAATTTATAAATATTTTGATATACCGCTTCTACCAAGAATTCTTGATTCAATCCGATACCGGATTTTCTAATTAGTTGCTTAGTTTTCTTTTTCAGATTCGACATTATTAATTTCCTTTTCTACATGGTTTTTAAAAAGCTTGTTTTGAACTCTATCTTTATTTAGGTATTTACCTGAATACAATATGAACGTGGTTATGCATTCATCTCCTTCCTTCGCGCATCTTGTTTCAAGCTTAGCCATATCTCCGGTCTTTTCGTTTTTATAGACGGCTTTACTCATTAAAATGACATCTATAAAATTCATATTAGTTTCTGAAAAATCGCTAAAGCTTTGAGTTTTTAGATATTGTTTTGGCCGATCCCTGTCTTTATAGGAAAGCTCTCCAAAATCAAATTGCATATCTTGAAAGGTGCTTGGATAACTTGCCGGCACGGAAGGTAGAGTATTTCTTTTTTGCAACTTTACTACTTTCATTTCGCTTGGGTCTATAAAAACCTTACAAATTTCTTGAGGCGTCTTATAATCATAAGTTTGTAATTGAACGTTAAAAACCTTTTCGCTTTGTGCACCCCATTTTTGCTTAACTGAATCATTTAAATTAATAGAAGTATTGCAAAGCTCTAATGAAAACATTGCAATAGGAACGAGAGCGGAAAACAGGAGCCTATTCATTTAATTCCCCTTTCTTTTAAATTTATTTCTGATGAGATCAAAAATTGTTAGACAAGCAACTACTACAAGAAGTGCAGCAGCATAAACGATTAAGTTAAAAAAGAGGAATATAACGGTTAAAGCCATAGCAATTAATAGTAGGGCGTTTTTTATAGCGTCTATTGATTCGGGCGTAAGATTTAAATTTTTCAAGCTTAACTAACCTTTGTAAATAATGTTTGCGCTAATTATAGCGAGCTTTGGTTGGAAAAAGAAATTTTGTTGCGGTATGAAGGAAATATAAGCATTTCCTGAAAGGAAAAATAAGAAAACGAGGCGGCTAGAGAAAAATCTCTAGCCAAAAACAAGTTAATCTCTGTCGGGATCACCATCCTCGTCATCGAAATCGTCCTCGTCATCCTCGTCGCGCTCATCATCTTCGTCAGAATCTCCGCTGTCGTGTTCGTCCTCTATTTCCATAATCTCATCGAGAAGTTCTTCTGAGATAATGTAATATGAGAATACATCGTCACCGAGATCAGCAAGATAAAAGACAAGTTTATCTTCAACGAAGCCCTTACCATCAAGGTTAAATTTGTTGAAGAAATCTTTTATCTCTTCGATCAAGAATCGAATTCGCGCACGGCTAATTTTTTCGCCGTTGTGATCACGAATCTTTTTCTTGCTTTCTAAGACAAAAGCCTGAGCTGCTTCACGCTCGTCGTTAAGTTCAATATCAAAAGCATATTTGTATGCTTTGACAGAATTAGACAATACGTTGAATAACTGCTCACTGTTAAAAAGCGCGCGATTCTCATCGGCATTTAGACGAACGCCCTTAGCGTTCAACTTCTTTAAAATTTTTGGGTTTGTCATTTGACGCTCCTTGATAAAAATTTAACTTAGTTGAGAAAACAACTAAATCATAAGGTATTTATTGCGAAAAATTAAAAAATGAGTAAGCACAATAATGACAAAGAAACTTTTTATTTTGTCCTATTATGCAAGCAATAGACTTTACTTTTCAAAGTCTTAATTTCATTTTTATAAAGGAGAGAAAATGTTGACGAACGAATATTCGTCTAAGAAAATAGCGGAGTTGTTTAACACATTTACCGCTATTACGGATATCTCCTCCGCGTCTTACATAGTAAGCTCGGATTTGGAGCAAGGCAATAAATTGCCAATGCTTCAAATTAAAGCAGGAGATGTCATAGTCGGTAATTCTATCGTCGATAAAAAGATGGAGAATTACCTAGACATTAAGATCAGTAACCGAACAGTTGCTTATCTTAATAATAAAATTTCGCCTATCGTTAAAGCTAAAAATGAGCTTGGCGAAATGAAAGATATAAATAAGCTATATCTGTCTTTAGCTCATGGGAAAGTTCACTTTCCGGATAAAGACGTATATGCTTATTTACCTCTACTTCTTATCGAGGTAGAGGATAAAGCAAAAATGTATTCAATGGCTCAGAAAACTGGCGAATACATTTTCAGGGTAAACTTTTCCGACAAGCTACTCGTTAATTACGATGTAGTCAGATATTTCTTCGATGTTACATTTGAAGAAAACGGAAAAGAGCATGTTGAGTTTATCTCGACTACTGTTGGGGAGTTTATTCCCGAGGGCAAGAGAGGTTCAATTAAGGAGATAATGGAATTTGTTTATTCTTTCTTTGCTAAAAGAGGCAAAACAGATAACTTTTTATTTCCTGAAGTGAACGGAGATAATTCTACGGTTATGATGTTTTTCTCTACAAGAGAAAACTATAGGGCTAAACGCGAGTTTAACCAAATAGCCGCGGAAAATAATCCGTTAGTAGAGCAATACCTACATTTCTTTAGCGAAGGCGAAGAAGAGGGCGTTACTCTAAATAAAGCCCCGGAGCTTAATGATGATATATTTTATGGTTCATTAACTAAAATGTATCCATTAGGTAAAGGTCAAGCTACCGTTATGCAGCGCAATAACAAAAATGCTGCGATCATTCCGGTAGTAGGCGGTCCAGGCACAGGTAAATCGACATTAATCTTATCACTTATTGCCAATGCGATAACGACTAGAGCCATGTCGATTATCTTTAACGGCAAAGACTTGAACAACCTTACGTTGCTTACCGCAACGGCAAATAAGGCTGTTGAAAACGTCTATAAAAACCTCAAAAAGGGCTTTAGGCACGGCTTTGTTTTTGTCGGGGGCAGAGCATCTAATGTTGATGCTTCGGGTAAAGAGGTCGGCGAATATATCGAAATCTTAAGCAATAAAATGTTTGAGAGTTCGAAAATGCAAGCCGCTAAAAACGAGATTGTTGGCATAGTAAATACCATGTCTAAGGCAAAAAAAGACTTTGAGTTAATCAAAGAGCTAAAAGATGTTTTGCTTGAAAGTGGCGTAAAAGACTACGAAAGCTTATTAAGAGCTAAGGAGTTGATCGTCATAGATAGCGGAAGGGTAAATCAAGCTAGAAAAGCCTATGCCGAAGTTAGTAAGCTTTTAAAAATGTTTGCAAATCTTTGCGGAAAAGAGATAGGTTTTGACGATCTTGTTTCAAAAGAATCAGAGATTTTAGCCGAACTTGAGTTAGCTCAAGAGAAGCTAAATAATTTAGGTTTTTTCAGTTTCGGCGGTAAAAAAGCTCGGATTTTAAGCGAGATAACTTTTTGCGAAGTTAAAAACGTTTTAGATTTAAAGTCTTTAACGAATATCGTAAAAAAGATTTTAAGCTTAAAAGATGAATTTTTATTTGCCAAAGAAATCTTAAGAAGGAAAGAGGCGGTAACAAAAAGTAATGAGCTAGCTAAAGCGTTTTCAAACGATCAAGCAAGCTTTGCTAAAATGCTATCTTATGAAACTTTCGGCGATTTCTTTAGATTGGAATTTTACAATTTGAATTATAAGCTATATATTGCGTCATTGAACTTATTAGAGCAACGAGCTCTTTTAGAAAAAGATGGCGTAATTAAAGCTTTAGGTTATTTAACTGCTAGCGATAAGTATGACTACCTAATGGAAAATTACGGTAGGAATGTTGAAAATCAAGAGGAGCTTTTGAGATTAATCTCTTTAGCTTATCCGGTTTTTACTACGACTTTAGCTAGCGTAACAAATATGTTTCCGGGTATTAATCCAAGCAAAATTCAAGCGGTTAGAACGGTTATTGCCGATGAAGCCGGAATGATTACTTGCTCGGATTTGCTTCCTGCGTTAAGAAGGGCTAAAAGGGCTGTCGTAATAGGCGATCCTAAACAACTAGCTCCGATAGTAGCTATCGAAGAGGTCTTTTTGGAGGCTTTAGAAGATAACTATGAAAAAGCGTTTTGGAATAGATACTCTCCTAGTTTAATTTCGGCTTTTCATAGAGCTGCTGGAACTTTTGGAGGTAGCTACCTAGAAACCGGAACGGGAATCGTCTTAGATGAACACAGACGCTGTGCAAAAGAGATTGCGGAACTTTTTATCGACATTGCCGATTATAAAGGTCTTAAAATCCATAGCGGAAAGTGCGAATCAGAACCTTTTAAAGCTATTAAAAACAGATTAATGTTTTTTGATGTATCAAATCCTGATACTAAAAGCTTTAAAAAGGTGAATAGAGGCGAAATTAGCGTAATTAACAAGCTTCTTAGAAGACTTAGCGCGGTAGGTTATGACCTAGAGCGCGATGTAGGCATTATTACGCCTTATAAGGAGCAAGAGGCTACGCTAATTACTCAATTCGGCGAACTATTGGGACACACTCCGAATCTTGCAAAGATAGGAACGGTTCATAAGTTTCAAGGAGTTGAGTTTAAGGTGGTTATTTTCTCTGCCGTATGTTCGAGAGAGCAGGATTCGCTTAAGTTTATTAATCAAAGTCCTTCTTTGATTAATGTAGCTGTTTCAAGAGCGATTGAGAGCTTTATCGTAGTAGGCGATTATGGAAAATTAACTTCAAAATCGGGTAAAGATAAAACCAATTTTATAGGACGAATGGCTGAGTATATTAAGACGCGAGGTTTCTACGGAAAGATGAGCGCCGAGGATATTCAGTTAAAAACCTCTTATTCGTATAAGACTTTTTCGGGAAAGATCGTTACGGTCGAACCTACGAAAGTTTTTGAGGATTTTGAGGATTTAGAGTCTATGGATTTTTCCGTTACCTTAGAAGAGAATAACGAAGCCGCCGCTTTGTGGGGTGCTGAATGTTATTTTCAAGATTAAGTTCCGAGATTTTTCTCGGAACTTCCTTTCTTTTTAAGAATCTTTAATAACTTCTTTCTTTAAATTGTATCCCGATACCGTATTGTTCGTTAGGAACGAGATAAGCAGAATATTGCTTTCCGCCCTTAGCAGACACCAAAGTTACCTCAACGCGTCCTTCCGTTAAAATAGATTGTACTTCGGCGTTAGTAATATTATTTTTGCCGTTTTTTTGCATTCTGTTTCTAGGAAAAGAAAATTTGCAATTGGTAACTGAAGCATTTTCGCAAGTAATCCTATCCTCAGTTCCATATACGCTTCCCGGACAGAAAGGGCATTTTCCTAAACGAGTCGCATTGGATAGATCAACTTCTTTTCCTCCGCCGTTTCCGAAATCCGAGAAATCAACTTTTACGCCATATTTTTCATCTATTATAACTTTAGCATCATATTTTTTACCGGTCTTTTTAGAAGTTAGTTTAGCCGTAAAAGAGCCGTCGGACAATAGTTTAATAACCTCTTTATCAGTTATATTGTCTTTACCCAACTTTGCAAGCCCACTTTTCCATATCGCATACGTACATCCCGTATTTACCCAGCGCTCGCCCTCTTTGTGAATTTTAGCGTTAGAGCAAAAAAAACCTTTTTCTCGTTCTATTAAACGTCCAGTTTTACACAAAGGACAAGAAACGCCGATTAACGGCTTTTCCATTTTAGGAGCAAAGCTTTCTCCGCCGGAAGCGATAGCGCCTTCTTTTTCATAAAGAGCCTTAATAATAGCTATATTGTTCTTTACGGTATCTCTGTAAGCATCTACGACTTCTTTTTCGCTAATTTCATGCTTTTCGATTTTCCTTAATTCCTTAGAGAGCAAGGCTCTTTTTACGGGCGAAACCAATTCTACCGGAAGTATCTTGATTAGATCGCGAGCCTTTTGCGTAGAAACGATATTTTTACCCTCCATTTTTAGCCAAGGAGCGCCTTTATTAAACTCTACGTCTAAAAGTTGATCTATTATAGCAGCACGCGTAGCATTCGTTCCTATTCCTCCATCGCCCAAATACTTCTTAATTTCCTCATCTTCTGGAAATAGATTTGCGACTTTCTCTAATGCTGTAACAAGAGATGCTTGAGTAAATCTAGGCTTAGGTTTAGTTTCTCCTTTTTTAATTTCTGGAGTAACGAAGCTTACTTTCTCTCCGCTTTTTAGATCTTCAGGGATAGTGTTTTTAAAAGCTTTGATTCTTTCATTAATATCTGGTTCATAAATTTCGCGCCAGCCCGGATTAATTGGAATATTTTCCGAAAATGTAGCAATATAGCCGTCAATGTCTTTCGTACCTCCTTCAACGGCAACGTATTCATAATCGGGCATGAAATTAGCGACGTATCTTTTAGCAATTAAAATAAACTCCTTTTTCTCTATCTCGCTTAAAGAACTAAAAGCAGTTCTTACATCGCCGCCCAATGTAGGAACGATAGCCCCATGAGCTACAACTTCTTTATCATTAAAAACGGTAGAGCGTTTAGGAATAGTTCCTCCAAAGATGTTGTTTATGAGTTTAGCCTCGACTATTCCTGCGTCGCGGATTTTTTGGAGGATCGATCTAACATCGACATATTCAGCCTCTTTCAAATAAGGAACGTCCGTTCTAGGATAAGTTTGAATTGAAAAAGGAACGTCGTAAAGTTTTTGAGCGATATTCATAGTTCCCATAAGATCGACATTGTATTTTTTGTTCATATCTGATTGAAGTCCCGCAAGCTCATAAAGTTGAGGAGGAGTAGTTTTGCTTCTTTTTTTAGAAACCTGCTCTATCTCTAATTCCGCGTTTCGCAAAACTTCGACTGCTTTTAAAGCCTCCGCTTCCGAATCAAAACGAGCCTCATATCTTTTCTTTCCTTCATTTTCCTCTATATGTTTAATCGTTACTGGGATTAAATCATTTCCTCTTTGCAAAAAGCCATTTACTGTCCAAAAATATGAAGCTTTATGATTTTCATAAGCCAAATCTCGCTCTACAACGATATAAATAATCGGCGTTTTAACGCCTCCGAAATTTAGCTTTACTTTGCCTCTTCCGCCAAGATAATAAGTTAAGGCACGAGATAACGACATTCCTTCAGCCCAATCTATAAAAGCTCTTGTCCTTCCAGCATTTCGCATACTAATGTAATCTATCGGATCGGAATGAGCTACCGCTTTTTTCAGTTCATTAAAATGCGTCGATCCCATTGGAAGCATTCTTTCAATTCTATCTTGCCCGTTTGCCGCCTCAATTATATTCATAGCTATGGCCGCGCCTTCATTATCAGAGTCAGTGGCAATTATTATCTTTTCTGCATCTCGAATATGTTGTTTAGCTCTATTTATAAGTTCTATCTTTTTTGGATCATCTTTAAGCTTCATCTTTTCCGGAAATACGTAAATTGCGTCCTCTCCGAAGTTTCCAAGCGCCGGATCATATTCTTGAGGCTCTAAGGATTTAAGTAAATGTCCTTTTAAAGGAACGATAGCTATCTTTTCTTTATCGTTATAAGCAGGTTGCCATTTAGCCCTATAAACAGCTCCTACAACCGGAGCTAAAGCTTCTACTTGTGAATCTTTTTCCGTAAGAAATAGTGTTTTATATTTGTATGCCATTAATCTTATCTTTCCTTCTGATTTTTAAAACACATTATACTAAGAAAGAGGCGTCAAATCAATTTTCCGCATTCTTAATTTTTTCGTATTGAAACAAACAAATTT
>ERZ773049.2192-NODE-2192-length-10803-cov-2.666077_pt1 | contig 10803 bp, 9 predicted proteins | sample MGYA00580633_ERZ773049 | MGnify/ENA primary metagenome ERZ773049 (study PRJEB29015, sample SAMEA2737991) | human oral metagenome | biome: human oral; feature: human-associated habitat; material: dental | place: China | collected 2066 ... | reverse complement strand
GCGCGAGCGCGAGCGTGAAATCGGCCGTCAGGCACGGCACAACATGCAGTATCAGACAGAGATGTCGTCTTACAAAAACAGTGTGGGCGACGTGAAATCCATGCTGAAACGCAACATGGGCTATGCGTTCTCGCCTCAATACGAGCAGATTGTCGAGGCCTTGAATGCCGCTTGGCCAGCGACTTCCCCGGCCCCACTACATTCGAACAATCCTTAAAATGCAAATCCATCAATGAAGAAAATCAAGACAGGAAAACCGCTTTCCGAGCGCGAAAGTGAGTCGTTGAACCTCTATCTCAATGAAATCGGCCGGGAAACCCTTCTTTCCGATGACGAAGAAAAGCTGCTCTCACAGCAGATTTTGGCCGGCGGAGCGGCGGCAGACCATGCACTGAACAAGCTCACCTCGGCCAACTTGCGCTTCGTGGTGTCTGTGGCCAAGCGATATACCGACCGCGGTGTGGCCATTCTCGACCTCATCAGCGAGGGCAACATCGGCCTGATGAAGGCCGCACTGAGCTTTGATGGCAACCGAGGCTTACGCTTTGTGGCCTATGCCGAGCCCTTTGTTCGCAAGGCAATCGAGGCAGCTGTCAACGCACAGAGCGGCATTTTCCGACTCCCAAAGGGTGAACGAAGCCCCGAAGAGCGGGCCGGCAGCCATGCTTTTTCAGTGGATGCACCGCTCCAGAACGGCAAAAATGTGAGTCTGCTCAGCGTACTTGCCGACCCCGCGGCAGCCCGTCCGGACAAAAAGGTGCTTGAAACTTCAGTCAAAGAAGAGCTCCTTGAGGCGATGACAGTGCTCAACGAGCGCGAGAGAAACGTCGTCGAAGCCTTCTATGGTATCGAACAACCTCACCTCACCTTTGCCGAAATCGGTGAGAAAATGGGGCTGAAGCGCGAGCGTGTGCGCCAGATACGTAACACAGCAGTGCGCAAACTCAGCCGCAACACCACCTCCGACATGCTCAAAGCCTACCTTGAATAGGCCATGCCGGCAAGCCTCATCTCTTTCCTAACGACGTCGCATTTCGTCACATAGTCGGCAACCTGCGTCGGATTCTTGCGGATATAGGCCAGCAATTCGTCGTAGGCCAGCCGCCAAGCCTCGTCACTTATGGTTAAAGGATAGTCTTCTCCCACGTCATAGGTCACCCAAAATCCATTCAAAAAAAGGCTGTTCTGCACGAAAGCACGGGCGTAGAGGGCCTCTTGGCGCAGCCGTTTGTCTTGCTTGGCTACGTCAAGATAGGCCATTGTCTGCCGTGCATAATCCTTCTCCCAAGCCCTTGCACTGTCACCGTAAAGCTTGTCATAGTGCGTCAGATACCAGCAATCGCCGTAACATGAAGCCTGATAATAACGCACAGCAAGCTGCATTGCCAATTCAGAACGCGTGGCATTATTCGCCAGTTTGTAGCGTTGTTCAAGACTGTTCATCTCTTCACAGAACGCAATCTTCTGGTTGCTCGTCAACGGAATGTCCTTAGACGACCTTTCACCGTAGTCGTCCCATTCGTCATCGACAGGTTGCTTGACCAGCCAGCGCGGCTTTTTATAATCGCGACGTACCATATAAAAAGAGATACCTTGATGGTCTACATAGTCCAACGGCACCTTTTTCAGCACGGGAATTGCCTCGGCAAAGCGACCTTCGGCAATGAGTTTGGTACCCAAAAGGTCGTTAAAATAGTTGGCATCGCGGAAGCTGTTCTTCGTTAGTATATACGCTTCCAAGGCGTCATCATAGTGTTTTTTGTTGATGAAAGCCATGTAATCGCGCAACTGGTCGGCCGTCATGGAGTCCAAATCGCAGAAGTATTCCTCGTAAATCAAATATCTTGCATTGCCCGGACTATATTGGAATTCTTCGTCATCTGCCGGAGAATGAAACCTATCGCACATGCCCCTGCTCGCCACAGCCATGTTGATGTTGTGGCGTTTTGCATAATATCCGATGATGTTCTGCGTCATAATACGGTCTAAAACACGGCCGTAATAGTTCAGTCCGAAGCCCTTTGGATTGCGTTTTCCGTCCAAGAAGCGCAGCTCTTTCGCCACGAAATCGGCATCAAACGGCTGTCCTTCGCGCATCAAAGCCGTCACGGCAAGCAAGTGAATGGCGCGGGCATTGTCGCGTTCGCGCAGTGTTCCGCTCATCGTCATGGCCATGCGGCTCTTCTCTTCGGCTTTTTTCAGGTCGCCGTTCAGATAGCTGATCATTGCCGAAGCAGTCTTCCAGAGTGCCGGTTCGTAGCTTTTTCCATCGCGAACCACGCGTTCTGCAAACGCAACAAAGTTCGAAGCCTCGCGCTTGAAAGCGCTTTCTTTATCGCCAGGCTCCATATATGGCTCGTCATCCACGGCCTCTTGCACGTTGTTAACGAAGTTCTGAACGAGCCAACGCAGGGCAGGCGAGTTGGGATTTTCATGGTAGAAAGACCGGATTCCGTCGTAGTCTTCAAAGCCTTTCGTGGCCCATTGAATGCTGGCAGCGTCGCCTTGGCTCACGTAGATGGCCAAGGCTTCCTCCCTGCGGCCACTGTTCAGCAGCGCATAGGCATAGATGTTGCGACACATTTCCTTGTAGATACTTGTCGGAAGCCGGCTCGCCCGCATCGTCCAAGCCACCAGAATGCCCTTCGCATTGGCGTCCAACAGATAGCTGCGCATCAGCAACAACGTGTATTGTGCAGCCAGTCGCTGCCCCGAATAGTTCAATGCAGCCTTGCGCATCAGCTGGATTTGTGCCTTTTGCAGGGCCAATTCGTCCTTCGACGGATAGTCCCATTGCTCTTTACGGCGCTCACAAATGTGCTGATATTTGGCGATGTGGCGCACGTAGGCCAGCATTTCAGCGTCTTTTTTCAGCTTGGCTGCCTCTATGAGCAAAGCGCAATCGTCGTCGAAAAAGCCCTCTTTTACCCCCGTGTAGGCCTGCCAATAGCTTGCCAAAGACGTCTGGAAGTCGGGACTTTGAGGCTCCGTTTGTTCGGTATTGATGACATTCATCATGTAATAATTGTGCACAATGGGGAACACACCGCAAGCCCAAGTGGCCAACGGCAGCCCTAACAAACTAATGAGAACGATAAATTTCTTCATAATCACGGGGTTTATAATTTGCAATATGATTGGGACTGAAATCATAGATGATGGTTTCTCTCTTCAAATCCGGGCGTATTTCCTCGATGGTTTGCTTCACTTTGAGCACCTCTCCCATGCTTACCTTGCGTTCAATCACGCTGTCGCCGGGCAGCACGGGCAGGTCGTTATCCGCATGAAGCACGGCTTTATAGTGCCCGTTACGGAACAAAAGGCGATAGGAAAAGAGCGGGTAGGCCGGCGAAAGTGGCAGGCGGTAGCCGCTGAGATACTTCAGATAGGGAACAACATCGCGCAGGTCGAGAATGGGATGTTCGCACCGCAGGTCGGTAAAGTCGCCCGTGTTGTACATCATCAGCACGCCTTTGTCGACGGGAGGAACGGGCTGTGAGAGCTGATGTAGGCGTATCGTGGCAGACAAAGCCAGCTGTTTTGCAGCGGCAAGTCGGCGCAGTTGTGAGAGAAAAGCACGGTAATTGCGGCGCGAGGTCAGTGTCCAATCGCAGTCAATCTGCACTTCTTTCACTTCAATATCGTGTGTTTCGCTGATTTGCAAGATGCGTCTAAGCACTTTTCCAGCCAGTTCGTCCGTGTTTTTGACGTTTTTCATCACGTCGTTCACGATGAACACCACGGGAACGACCTCCACCTTGCGAGGCAGTTTGGCCGAAAAGCGCAGCGTGGCATTGGGCATTGGCTCACCATTACGGTCGAGAACGACGTCGAAAAAGCGCAGGTAGAGCCTGTCAAGTCCCTTGGTTTGTTCCATGACACGAGGTCCCGCACGCCACTCGGTGCTCCAGTAATAGGCGCTCCGCAGCGTTGTTCGTGAGGTATTCTGCTGTTGGCAACCGACTGCCAAGAGCACTATAAGGAGCCATTTCAGTTGATGTTTCGGCCTCATGTCATGCAGGTTTCATACTACAAAAATAAATATTTTCGGCGAAAGTCGGTGCAATGAAAGCTAAAAATAAAGGAATAGGAAAATAAAACGGTTGAAAAGTCGACGGCAGACAAGTGAATAAATTGCTTGTTACGCAACATGTAGGGGCCTTGCCTTTGGACTTTGACCATTGAACTTTGACCTTTATGATTAGCTACCTTTGGACTTTGAACATTGAACTTTGACCTTTAGGATTAGTCCGAATGGTAAAATGGATTGTTGACAAGAGGCATGTAGGGACGCACGGCCCGTGCGTCCGCTCCAACAACCATGTTTATATACTTTCAATTCAACTCAAACCGGCATTTAATGGCTGGAAAACAAGTGCCCCACAACCCATAAACCGCATCGCGGTTTCATTGTTTACACTTGTTCTATGTGTTGGTTTCATTCATAAATCAACTAAAAACCGCATCGCGGTTTCGTTGTTTATAGGGCAGTGTTGGCATGCAATGCCAACACTGTCATGGGGCGAGTGATGCGAAAGCAACGCCATCGGTGTTGCGTTTTCTTTCTATAAACAGTGCATATGAGTGTATGAATTTCACATTTTGATTGACCTCGGTTTGCAACATGGCCCATTTCACCATGCAATCTCACCCATTTTACCGTGCAATCCCAGCCATATTGCACGCTAAAATGGCTGATATTGAAACGCAAGATGCAAGTCGTTGGTTATCAATCAAGATGATGTAGGGACGCACGGCCCGTGCGTCCGTTCAATAAGCCATGTGTATATACCTTTTAATATGAATGGAGCGGACGCACGAGCCGTGCGTCCCTACATGCCTCTTGCCTGCAAATCATCTCACCATTTGGCCAATCCTAAAGCCCAAAATTCAAACTTCAATGGTCAAAGGCAGCTAATCCTAAAGCTCAAAATTCAAACTTCAATGGTTAAAGTCAAAAGCCTTAAAGCTCAAAGTTCAAAATTCAATGGTCAAAGACAGCTAATCATAAAGGTCAATGTTCAATGGTCAAAGTTCAAAGTCAAAGTCCCTACATTCCCTTCTCGGCCATATCGCACGCAAACGCGGCCCCCCTCCTTCGGAGGGGCTGGGGGGAGGCTCCCCTTTCCCACCTATTTCTTAAACTTCTCAGCCTGCTGTTGAATGAGCGCGGCATCGTTGAAGTAGTCTATTTGCATGGCTTTTCGCACCTCGTCCATGGTCTTTGAGGCAGCTTCGCGGGCGTCCTCGCTCCCTTTCCTAAGGATATTGAATATCTCGGGAACGTCTTGTTCGAACGCATGGCGACGCTCGCGGATAGGCTCAAGCATGCGATTGATGACGCTGTTCAAGAGCTTTTTGCACTTCATGTCGCCGATGCCACCGTGCGTATAGGCTGCTTTCAGCTCGTCGAGTGTCTTGAATTCGGGCCAGAAATCAGCAAAGTCTTGGTCCGTAGCGAATGCATCAAGATAAGTAAACACGGCATTTCCCTCCACATGACCGGGGTCGTTGAGGTTGACATGCAGCGGGTCGGTGTACATGCCCTTGACCTTTTGCCACACCGTTTCGGCGTCATCGCTCAGGTAGATGCAGTTACCAAGGCTCTTACTCATCTTCTCTTTGCCGTCAGTCCCGGGCAAACGGCGGGCCGTTGTGTTCTCCGGAAGCATGATATTCGGCTCAACCAGCACCTCACGGTACACCTGATTGAAGCGCCGAACCAGCTCGCGTGTAAGCTCAATCATCGGCTCTTGGTCTTCACCTACGGGGATTGTGGTGGCCTTGAAGGCTGCAATATCGGCCGCTTGTGACACAGGATAGCAGAAGAAACCAACGGGAATGTTGGCTTCGAAGTTGCGCATTCGGATTTCGGTCTTGACAGTTGGGTTGCGTTGCACACGCGACACGGTGACAAGGTTCATCAGATAGGTGGTCAGTTCGGCCAGTTCGGGTATCTGACTTTGGATATACAGCGTGCAACGCGCTGGATCCAAGCCCGCAGAAAGATAGTCGAGGGCCACCTCAATGATGTTCTGTCTGATCTTTTCCGGGTTGTCTGCATTGTCTGTCAGGGCCTGAACGTCGGCCATGAAGACGAACATTCGGTCGTAATCACCCTCGTTTTGCAACTGCACACGGCGGCGAAGACTGCCCACATAGTGTCCCAAATGGAGCTTACCTGTGGGGCGGTCGCCTGTAAGAATGATTTTTTTCATGTCAGAATTCAGCTGTTTTAGGAGTTCGTGGGAATGGAATCACGTCGCGAATGTTCTGCATTCCCGTCACGAAAAGAATGAGACGCTCGAAGCCCAAGCCAAATCCTGCGTGCGGACATGAGCCATATTTGCGCGTATCGAGGTACCAATTGTAACTCTCTTTTTCCATTCCTCGCGCCTCAATCTCATGGACCAGCTTGCCATAATCCTCTTCTCTGACCGACCCACCGATGATTTCTCCGATGCGAGGAAACAGGACATCGGTGCCTTGCATGGTCTTTCCATCGGGGTTTTTCTTCATGTAAAAGGCCTTAATCTCGCTGGGATAGTCGGTCATTATGACTGGACGTTTGAAGTGTTCTTCCACAAGATAGCGTTCATGTTCGCTGCTGAAGTCCATTCCCCAGCCTGTAATGGGGAACTCAAACCGGTGACCTTGCTTGACAGCCGCTTCGAGAATGTCGATGCCTTCGGCGTAAGTGAGGCGCACGAAACGCTCTTTGACAACGGATTCCAAGGTTTCGATGAGCGTCTTGTCAATCATCTTGTTGAGGAAAGCGAGGTCGTCTTTGCAGTTGTCGAGGGCCCATTGCACGCAATATTTGATGAAATCCTCCTCCAAGTCCATAAGTTCTTCCTTGTCTAAGAAGGCAACTTCGGGCTCAATCATCCAGAATTCAGCCAGATGTCGGGGCGTATTGCTGTTCTCGGCACGGAAGGTTGGGCCGAAAGTGTAGATGGCTCCGAGGGCCGTTGCGCCCAGTTCACCTTCCAATTGACCCGAAACCGTGAGACTGGTCTTCTTTCCGAAGAAGTCTTTATCGTAGGGAACGGGACCTTTCCCTGTGCGTTCCAAGTCCAAAGTGGTCACTTGGAACATCTCACCTGCGCCTTCTGCATCGCTTGCCGTAATGATCGGAGTGTGGAAATAATGGAACCCATGCTCGTGAAAGTACTGATGTATGGCGATAGCCATGTTGTGACGAATGCGGAAAACGGCCCCGAATGTGTTGGTGCGGAGGCGAAGATGCGCGTATTTCCGCATGTATTCGAAGCTCTGTCCCTTCTTTTGCATGGGGTAATCCGACGGACATAGCCCGTAGATTTCAATCTCCTTGCTTTGCACTTCGACCGTTTGTCCGGCCCCTTGGCTTTGCACCAATGTTCCTATAACGCTGATACAAGCACCCGTTGTGATGCTTTTCAGCGTCTCGGCATCAATGGTTTCGGGGTCAACGACAACCTGAATGTTGTTGATAGTCGACCCATCATTGAGTGCAATAAAGTCAACCGCCTTGCTATTTCGGTGGGAACGGACCCACCCTTTCACGTTGATAGCCGTGCCATATTCGGTGCATTGGAGTGCATTGACAACTTTTGTTCTTTTCATTTTCAATGTCCCTATTATTCAAACATACCGCTGCGGAGCATGTCGACCTCCTTTTCCGTCAGGAAACGCCAGTCGCCTCGGCGCAGATTCTTCTTGGTCAGGCCGGCAAACTGCACGCGGTCGAGGCGCGTAACACGGTAACCGAGGTGCTCAAAAATGCGGCGAACGATGCGGTTCTTGCCACTATGTATCTCGATTCCAATCTGTTTCTTGTCGTTCTCATCGGCATATTCAATCGCATCGGCGTGGATTTCACCGTCTTCCAGCTCAATTCCGGCGGCAATCTTCTGCAGGTCGTCTTCAGGAATAACCTTATCGAGCCGAACATGATAGACCTTCTTCTTCAAGAACTTGGGATGTGTGAGCTTGCTGGCCAAATCTCCGTCGTTAGTCAGCAGGAGTACGCCAGTCGTATTGCGGTCCAAGCGACCCACAGGATAGATTCTTTCGGGGCAAGCGTCCTTTACAAGGTCCATAACTATCTTGCGTTGCTGCGGATCATCGCTGGTTGTCACGTAATCTTTGGGCTTGTTCAGCAGCACATAGACCTTCTTTTCGAGCGAAACCGGCTGATCATGGAACTTGATTTCATCGGAACGGAGCACCTTCGTACCCAGTTCGGTGACAACGTTGCCGTTTACGCTGACCACTCCGGCCTGAATGAACTCGTCAGCCTCGCGACGTGAGCACACACCTGCGTTAGCTAAGTACTTATTCAAGCGTATCGGCTCGTTAGGATCAATGTGCTCTTCTTTGTATTCAATGCGTTTTTTGAGGCTGTATTTCGCATTTGGGTCGTAGCCCGGCCGATTGTTGTAGCCATAGTTGTTGTTATAGCCGCCTTGCGGACGCCCATAACCGCCACGATTGTTGTAACCTCCGCGGTTGTTGTAGCCACCTTGCTGGCCATAACCGCCGCGGTTGTTGTTGTAGCCGCCGCGATAGTTGTTGTAACCGCCTTGCGGACGACCGTAACCGCCTTGCGGACGGGGCTGATAGCCACCTTGTGGGTCGTCGGGATTGCTGTTGAAGCGAGGCCGATAGCCTCCTTGTTGCGGCCTTCCGTAGCCACCTTGCATGCGAGGTTGGTAGCCGCCGGCCTGCATATCGTCGGGATTGTTGTTGAAACGCGGGCGATAGCCACCTTGTTGCGGCCTTCCGAAGCCCCCGCCACGGTTATTATTGTAGCCACCCGGCTGCGGACGGCCGTAACCGCCTTGACGTGGCTGATAAGGACGCTGCGGACGGTCGCCGTTTTGCAGTGCCGAACCGAAGCCTTCGGGGCGGAACCCGCCTTCGTTTTCGCTGTCGTTGTGGTCTGTGGTGTAGGCACGTTGGTTGTGAATGCGCGGGCGTTGTGGGCGACCGCTACCTTGATAGTTGTTGGTGTAACCTCCTGTGGGACGTGAGTAGCCCTCACGGGTGCTTTCATTCTGTTCTGTTGACAGGTCCTGAGCTTTGTTTTCTAATTCTGAATCCATGTTTGTTTTAATTTATTTCAGCCTCGCGGCCGGGTTAATACTTTTTATTTCATTCAAAAATATGATGTGATTCGTTTATTCGTACTATATTTTTCTACATTAATTATCATCATCTTTTTTCGCAATTCGGCCTCTCCTCCTTTGGAGGAGCCGGGGGAGGCCCTCCCTTTTTGGCCGAGATGGGGTCTTAAATCCCCGTATAATTCCACGGAGTAATGGCCATCAGCTCGGCTTTCACGCCGTCGCTGACCTCCAATTCCTTAATGAATGCGTGAATAGTTTCCTCATTCATCTTCGCATTCGTACGTGTCAAGGCCTTCAAAGCCTCGTAGGGATGCGGGTAAGCCTCGCGGCGAAGGACGGTTTGAATGGCCTCTGCGACCACCGCCCACGTGGCTTCAAGGTCGCTATGTAGCTTCTCTTCGTTCAGAATAAGCTTGCGAAGACCTTTCAAAGTGCTCTGAATAGCGATGACACTATGGCCGAACGGGACTCCTATGTTTCGCAAGACTGTGCTGTCGGTGAGGTCGCGTTGCAGGCGACTCACAGGCAGTTTTCGGGCCAAGAATTGCAGCATGGCATTGGCAATGCCGAGGTTTCCCTCGCTGTTCTCATAGTCGATGGGATTCACCTTGTGGGGCATTGCACTCGAACCCACCTCACCCGGCTTGATTTTCTGCTTGAAATAATCCATCGAAATGTACATCCAAAAGTCGCGATCGAGGTCAATCATGATTGTATTGATGCGACGAACGGAATCGAAAAGCGCGCCCAGATGGTCGTAATTGCTGATCTGTGTGGTCCATTGTTCGCGTTCCAATCCGAGTTTTTCGATGAAACGGTTGCCGAAAGTGCGCCAATCATATTGCGGATAGGCCACATGATGCGCGTTGAAATTTCCCGTTGCGCCACCGAATTTGGCTGTTATCTTGCAGCCTTTCAGTGCATTCAACTGCTCTGTCAGGCGGTAAACATACACCATGACTTCCTTTCCAAGTCGTGTAGGAGAGGCAGGTTGGCCGTGAGTCTTGGCCAACATCGGCACGTCTTTCCATGCCTCGGCATATTGCTTGAGCTGATTGATGAGTTCTTCCACTTGCGGATAGTACACCGTTTGCAGGGCTTCTTTGACCGAAAGCGGCACGGCCGTGTTATTGATGTCTTGAGACGTGAGGCCGAAATGAATGAATTCCTTGCACGCTTCCGGCCCTCCGATGTTGTCAAACTGCTCCTTGATGAAGTATTCCACGGCCTTTACGTCGTGGTTGGTGGTGCGTTCTATCTCCTTGACACGGGCTGCCTGCGTCTCGTCAAAGCGGCGATAGATGTCGCGCAACGGCTCGAATAGCTTGTGATCAAAGCCTTTCAGCTGCGGCAAAGGGAGTTCGCAAAGCGTGATGAAATACTCTATTTCGACGCGAATGCGGTAACGTATCAGCGCATATTCAGAGAAATAGTCGGCAAGCGGCGCGGTCTTTCCCCTGTAACGGCCATCAATCGGCGAAACGGCAGTCAGTTCATCAAGATTCATTATGATAGATGCAATATGATAATATGATGTTACAAAGATAGCGATTTCGGCCGGAATAGGAGCGAAACAGAATAATAAATAACATTAAATTCGCGGGATAGCGAACCGAAACAGGCCCATTGCCGGAACGGACGCACGTATTATGCGGCCGTATATGCGTTCGAAGGGTTTGTAAGACGAGCT
>ERZ773049.2191-NODE-2191-length-10803-cov-3.864719_pt1 | contig 10803 bp, 9 predicted proteins | sample MGYA00580633_ERZ773049 | MGnify/ENA primary metagenome ERZ773049 (study PRJEB29015, sample SAMEA2737991) | human oral metagenome | biome: human oral; feature: human-associated habitat; material: dental | place: China | collected 2066 ... | reverse complement strand
ACGATGCCTTGACCTGCTCGACGAGCCAGTTGACGATCCGCTCGTCCCAGTCGTCGCCGCCGAGCTTGTTGTCGCCGGAGGTGGCGCGCACCTGGATGGTGGAGAATCCGTCGTCGTCCTTGCCCACCTCGAGGAGGGAGACGTCGAAGGTTCCGCCGCCGAGGTCGAAGACGAGGATCAGCTCGTCCTCCTTGCCCTTTTCGAGGCCGTAGGCGAGGGCCGCGGCGGTGGGCTCGTTGACGATGCGCTGGACGTTGAGCCCGGCGATCTGGCCCGCGTCCTTCGTGGCCTGGCGCTGGGCGTCGTTGAAGTAAGCAGGGACGGTGATGACGGCGTCGGTCACGGGTTCGCCGAGGTAGGCCTCGGCGTCCTTCTTCAGCTTCTGCAGGATAAAGGCCGAGATCTGCTGCGGCGTGTAGACGGTGCCGTCGATGTCGACCTTCCAGTCCGTGCCCATGTGGCGCTTGACGGAGGAGATTGTGCGGTCGACGTTTGTGACGGCCTGCCGCTTCGCGACTTCCCCGACGAGGACCTCGCCGTTCTTCGAAAAGCCGACGACCGAGGGTGTCGTACGCGATCCCTCGGAGTTGGCGATGACGGTCGGCTCCCCGCCCTCGAGGACGGAGACGCAAGAGTTCGTTGTGCCGAGGTCGATGCCTAGTGCACGTGCCATGTGTTTTCTCCTTTTCTGCGAGCCTGGCGGCTCGGAACTCTGTGAGCCTGTCGGCTCTAAACCTCATACACCCCAAGTCTGGCTTGTCGGCCGAGTTATGTCCAGTCGACTCCCCATTTCTTGAGTCCAATTAACTCAACTTTCATCGTGGGCGGATTATTCCCCCGTTCATTGAGAAGTTTTCTTCCGGCATCGACGCCGGCGCCGCCGGCAACGCCCAGCGCGACCTAAGACATGCGCCCTTCCGACGCGAGGCTCCGTCCGAGGCCTCGCGCCAGGTGTGCGCCGAGCGCCTTGCGCCCTTCCGGCGTGAGACTCCGTGTTTCTCGAGGGGCTAGACGACCAGGACTCATCCTTGCGCCCTTCCGGCGTGGGACTCCGGTTTGTCAAACGCCGACGCATCGGCGGCAAGCCACCCCTGGACCGCCGTCTTCAAATGCGCCCCAGGGGAGAACTCCCCCAACCCGAGCGCGAGGACGCGAACGGGCATACTATGGTTCGTGTCACACAATGCTCTCGTCGCACACATGCGAACGCCCTCGGCGTCTCGGAGCGGCCTCAAGGAGGAGAAAGGGATACGTTATGCACATTGACGAAGAAATAGGCGTCGAGCGGCACAGGGGTCGCCGCAGAAGAATGCGCGCACTCGTTGCGGCGTCGTTGGCCGCGGCGCTCGGCGCATGCTCAGGCGTCTCGACAAAGAACGACCCGGAGGCCGAGCGCATCGTCAAGAAAGTCATAGAAGCGCAAAAGAAATACCCGAACGGGTTTCCCATCGGCGGGAAAGATGAGGCAACCGGCGGCGCAGACCAGACCATCACGCTCAAAACACAAGCCGACATTTCAGCCGAGGGCCAGCGTCAGAAAGTCGCCATAGACGCCGTCTGGCGGACGGACGCCGATCAAGACCTCGGTTCCCTTTCCATCAAGTTGGATGCGGGAAACGGAAGAACCGTCAGCATGAGCATGTATTTACAGTACAAGGATGGCTCGTACGTCGTCTATCGCGAACTCAACGGCGAGTGGGTTCAAAGGTCGTACGAACGAAACGAGCTTATCAAAGCTTTAAATAATCAGAACATGACAGCACAAACTAAAGATTGGTTGAAGAATGCAGAGGGGTTGACGTATACAAGTTCGGGAAACGAATACACGATCAAAGGAATCTTAAACTTCGATCCAACAAAATTTGCTAAAGTAAACAATGCCACATTTGACGTCGACAAAGATGAATCAAATTTTACAATAAAAGTAAACAAAAAAGATCACTCCGTAAGATCACTTAGCGGGACGCTTGCCGGAAGCCTACAACAGGGTACAACTAAAGGAGACATGAAAATGGATTTAAGCGTAGAGACAGACAGAAGCACTTCCGTCAGCCTGTCAATCCCCGAGGAAGCCAAAGACGCCATGGAGGGAGACCCTTTCGAGAGCCCAGCCTGACCGGCGCCTTTTGGGAGCGGCTCTCTTCCGCCCTTTGGGAACGACTCTCCTCGCCACGGCTCTAAGCCCAGACGCCGACGCGCTAAAGTTTTTACCAAACACACAAAAACAACGTCAAAACCTCCAAGGGTTTTCAAAGAAGAGAGGAGACAGCCATGCGGGTCGGCGGAAAGACGAGCGTCGGGCGGCACAGAACCCTGCGCGCACTCATCACGGCGTTTTCGGTCGCGGCGCTCGGCGCATGCTCAGGCGTTTCAACCAAGAACGACCCAGAAGCTGAACGGATCGTCAAGAAGGTCATGCAAGCGGAGAAAGAGGACCCGACCGAGCTTCCTTTTGACGGTAAAGACGTGACAGCCGTCGCCAAAATACGGATTAGCATCTCAGGCGGGGGCGAGCGTCAAGACACTGTAGTCGACATGGCTTGGCGGGCGGATGCCGACAACAAGCTCGGAGTTTTCACTTACAAGGAGGACATGGCGGATGGAAGAACTCTTGACTTCAGTCTGTACGTGCAGCAGACAAACGGCGTTTACATCGTCCATCGCCAGCTTGACGGTGAGTGGGTTCGAAAGTCATACCGGCGAAAGGAGCTTGTCGACGCCCTGGAAGGTGAGACCATGCCGACAAAAACTACGGACTGGCTGGAGGGCGTAAAAGGACTGACTCACGCAAAATCGGGAAACACTCACGTCATAAAGGGACTTCTCGACAAGGACCTTTCTGAGCAAAAAAGTGAATATAATCTTGCATTTAAAGCCAATAAAAAATATTCGAGATTTACAATGAGGGTAAGTGAAAAAGACTATGCCATAGAATCATTCAAAGGGAATATTATAGGAACCGTACGTGAGGGAACGGTCAGAGGAAAGATGAAGATAGACATCGGCATAAAGGCAGACAAAACCACTCCCGTCCGCCTGTCGCTCCCTGAAGAAGCCAAAGACGCCCCCGAGGGAGACCCTTTCGACGACGGCTCGGAGCCGGCGGACAACCCTTCGGACTACGAGCCTGATACGACGGACACCCCTTCCGATTACGAACCGGAGACAACAGACGACCCCGCCGACGGCGGATCAGAACCGGCGAAGGACCCCGTCGACGACACGGAGAATGCATAAGACAACGCGGGGCGGGAGTGAGAGGAGGGCTCCTCGAAATGCGACAAACGACACATTTGAGAGAAAGGCGGCTTTTATGTCCGCCGAAGGCCAAAGACCAGCCGCCCGGGCAAGCGGCTCCCTGAGCCTCGCCGACGTCGAAGGAGCCGCCTCCTGCCGGAGACTTCTTACAGCCGTCGGCGAAACGGGCACGCCGCCTGCGTGCCTACGCCTCCGCGCAACTCGACTGTTCCGCAGGAAGCGGCGGATGCAATCGGATAGAAGCTTTGGCGGAGGCGAAGCGCTCGGGGTAGGACTCTCCACACAGACGGTGGCGAGATTCGCCCGCCTTCCGTTAGGGTCGAACAAAACCCGCACGATAAGGAGTGAAAATGTCCCGCAAAGCGATCGCAGTCGCAGCCGTCGCCGCTGTGTTGACGGTTTCCGCCTGCTCCAGTGAGAAGAACGCCGACATCGACGGCGCAACCCTGATGTCGAAAGTCAGTTCAAAGCTCTCTTCAAACACGCAAAAAGGCGACAAGGTCTTCACGAAGGACGGCACCCTCACCGCTTCCATCGACTTCGAGGTCAAAGCGCCCTCGTCTAGTGGCATTAAAGAGGGCAAGATGAAAGGCGACCTCGAGGTGAAGGTCGATTCCGAGAAGCACGGAATCGCGGTCAAGGCCAAGGGAGATTTCAAGGGCAATGGCCTCAAGGGCCTTCCCAATGGGCTGGCCGACAAGGGCTCCGGCTCGATTGAGGCTTACGGCGAAAAGACCAACGACGGCGGGTACAGGGTGTACTTCAACGCAAACGACAAGCAGTGGCAGTACACCTCTCTCGGGAAGTCGGATTACGAGTCGCTTCTGAACGAGGTGCAAAAGTCCGCGAAGCAGCAGAGCGGCAACCTCAAGGGCAAGATCGACAAGTTCTTGAACGATGCGAAGCAGTATGTCGATATTGACGTGAAAGAGAACGGTGACGATTACATCGCAACCGTCACGCCTAAGGACCTTGTTGTCAACCAGCTGGTTTCGCAGGCCGGCAAAGAAGGCGTCAAGATCAATAAGAACGACGTCAAGGTCAAGCTTGTCGTGACCGCCGACAAGTCGGACTACTCCCTCAAAGAGATGAAGGCCGACGTGGACATCAAGTCCACGGACGACAAGTTCTCGGTCAAGGGCGAAGCCAACATCAAGGTCGAGGAGAAGGACGTTTCGATCGACGTTCCCCAGAACGCCAAGAACGGCAAGTCCGTTTCCCTCGAAGAGCTGTTCGGTTCTACCAAGAAGCGGATCTACTAATAGTAAGGCGAGCCCAGACCAGGCAGCTCCCTGGGACCGGGCCGGGTTCAGCCAAACTCGGGAAGACGTGAATCCCGGAAACCCGAACGGTCACTATGCCCACGAAGCCCGACCGAGGCCATTGTCACGCATAGTTTCGGTCGGGGGCGGGCCGGCTACACGCAAGCCGGCCCGCCCTTCTGTCTTTGCCCGGGCATGTGCGCCGTTTCAGATTGAGGACGACGGGAATGGCCTTGGCAGGCCCATACGGTAGAATGCCTTTCGGCATCCCCCACGCAGGAGCGCAATATGACCTTTCGCCATTCTCTTTCTCGAGCCCTATGCGCATCTTTGGCCGTTCTCGCCTTGGCCTCGTGCTCAGACGGCGGAGATTCCCCGAGCCACGAAAGCACCGCCGACCCCAGGGACGTTCTCGACGCCGCCGTCGCGGACGTAGGCCGGAGCAGGAACGATCCTTTCGGCATCGGAAAGCACGATAAAACGATTAGCGAGACCGAGACCGTCTCCTATGAGGCGTCAACCGGCAAGAAGGAGAGGAGGACGTCGAAGAGTATCACCATACGAATAGATGCCGATTCTCGCGTTGCAGAAGCCAAAGGAACGCTCAAGACCACAGGCGGGGCGGGAACATCGAAGGAACTCAACCAGGAGCGAGTCGGCTACTACGATGGGTCCTCCAAGCCGCCAATCGCCTACTACAACGACGAGGGATGGCACAGGACGTCTCGCACACCGAACGGGGCAGCGCCCTTCGACGTCGTCCCAGTTGACTTGCCGTCCTTCAAGCGTCTCAAGGACCTCACGATCACGGAAGTCGGTCAAACTTACGTCGTCACGGGAAAGCCGCATTCGGACGGCGGCGAGAACGGTTCGCACACGGCGGGCCCCATCGATTCGTCCAAAAGCTTGGTCTCGGTGACTATCGACAAGAAAACGAGGCGAATCGGCTCGGTCGAAAGCCGCATCGTCGTCATGCGCGACGGCAGACGCGCCTTCGAGGCGAAAAGGTCTCTGAAATACGACTGGAGTCCGGTCGACGTCGCCGTGCCGCCGGAAGTCAAATCGGCTCCGGCCGCCACCCCGAATACAACTCCGACCACCGCCGACACTCCTACGGGCTTCGCACCGAGCAGCGAGGCCTCAGCCGCAAACGGCTAGCCGACGGACAGCCCATCGGATTGAGAATCAGCCGGTCGGCTCATTCAAGCCGGCTGATCGGCAGGCAGCCTGATCGGCTTCAGACCGGCTGATCGGCGGACGGCCGCCTCTCCCCGGCCCTGATCGGCGTCTGGACACCGTTGCCGACGGGCGGCATGGGACATGTGCCGAACGGCGTGAACGCCGCGGGGAAGTTGGCCGCCCGATTGAAGTCGATTTCCACGGGGCCGGCGCCGCCCCCCTCTGGGGCGTCGAAGGAGACATATCGCCAATCCGCCGTTTCCACGCCGTTCGTCCCGTCGTAGAAGACCGCCGTCAAAGTCGATGAATCTCCTTGAACCACGAGCTTCGCCGAGACCCCCGCATAGACGAACTCGACGACTCCGACGATGTGGGCCACTCCGGGCACCGCGGGATTCGCGGTGGTGATTGGGATGTCCCGAGGCTTGTCGAAAGGCTCGAACGTCCCCTTCACCACAGCCGACGGATCGTAACCGTACACAGGCACGCCCTTGAACCTCTGCCGCGTGGGGGCAAGGGAATCGCGGACCCGAACGGCGTAGCGCCCTCCTCTTTTCGCGACCTCCGCGGCCTTTGTCCCGTGCCTCAGGGAGGTTTCAGAGCCTCCGTCGTCGAGTTGGAAGACGACCTCCCCCTCAACCGGCGCGCCGTTTTGAGTGACGTCGTCGTCGGAGGAGAAGGTCGCATAGACCTTCTCCCCGTCGACCGCGCGCCACGTGCCGGGAAAACCCTCCACGGGCCCAGCGACGGAGGGGATCCACGTCAGAGAGGTCAGGCTCAGCCATCCGTGTTCGGAGGCCAAGGCCTCGTTTCTCTCGTTGCGCCATTGATTCCAAGCTTTTTCGGCGTCCGCCGTCTTCTGTGCGCCCGCCGCCTCATCTGCGTGCGCCGCCTTTTCGGCGTCCATTCCAACCACTTCGGGGTCCATAAGCTGATTGTACGCACGTGGGAGGCCGTTTGGCTCGGTGGCGAGAGAAACCACATTGTGACTGGAACCATGCGTTGCCACTTTGCCGTTGCGGGAGGTGGGAGGTAAGCTAAATGAGTCTTAATAGACACGCGCTCATAGCTCAATGGATAGAGCATCTGACTACGGATCAGAAGGTTGGGGGTTCGAGTCCCTTTGAGCGCGCCGAGGCTCCGCACTGGTCGACGCGATCCCGGTGCGGAGTTTTCGCTAACTTGAGTTTTAAAGCTGCTAAGCTCGCACACCAGCTGGGTTCGACCGATCAAACCGTCCCGTCCACAAGCACGAGGCCTTCAGCGCTCCCGTCTATGTAGAATCCAAGCTGGCGGAAACGCTTGAGTTTTCCAACAGCTTTTCAGGCGAACACTTCAGGCTCTAGAATGCCGATCGCGTGGATTCAGCGTGTGACGCGCGGCGAGGGGTCCTCGGGGATCTTCGGATGATTCGGATCCGGATTGTCGCGAGTGAACGTCGACCAGTTGGGCGTCGGCAGGGATATCGACGGCGTCGGAACGGATATACGGGAAGGCGAGGGGATCGAGGGCATTGGCACAGGGCTCGGCGCGCAGCGCGGCAGGCCGCTTCCAGGGCGCGTCGAGCAGGCCGAGGGCGCCCTCGTGCCTCCTTCCGACGGCGCCGTGGCGGTCGTCGTCGACGGGCTGGGGCTCGGATCCTCAGAACCGCAGGAGGCAAGGCCGCCCATCCCCATCGCTCCGGCGGCGAGCACAACGCAAAACATAGCCGGAGAGACGAAAGAACGGGTTCCGCGCGTATGCATACAGGCAATGTACCCCAAATAAAAGGGAAACAGAAACCAAACACGTAACGCGCACATTGGCAGGACCAAGGGTCTGCGGGCGCTTCAGCCAAGGCTTTTCGACCCGTGTTTCCGACATTCTGGCCGACGGCTCCGTCGACAGCCGTCCGCACCCGCGTTCGCAAAACTCAGGCCGCGGCGCGCCTGCTCTTGAGGAAGCCCCGCAGCCCGCGCGGCGAGGCGAGCCACACCGCGAAGAAGAGAAAGCCGCCGGTCGCCACGACCGTCGCCCCCGACGCCGTGTCGAACCAGTAGGAAACGTAGATGCCCACAATCGTCGACGCCACCGAAAGCGCCGGGGCGATGAGCAGCATCTTCGAGAATCTCTGGGTGATGAGCAGCGCCGTCGCCCCGGGCGTGATCAAAAGCGTCACGATGAGAACCGCGCCGACCGCCTGCATCGCCGTCACCACAGTCATCGCCAGGCATACGAGCAGCAGCGCTCCCATGCGCCACGCCGGGAGGCCGATGGCCTGCAGGTGCACTGGGTCGAAGGCGTAGGCGGTGAGGTCCTTGCGTTTGAGAAGCAAGACGATTCCGGCCAATGGCCCCAGGATGAGCACCTGCCACATGTCCGCCTGCGTGATCCCCAGCAGATCGCCGAAGAGCACGTGGGAAAGATTGATGTTCGAGGGATTTTTCGACACGAGCACGAGGCCTATGGCGAAGAGCGTCGTGAAGACGATGCCCATGCTCGCGTCCGATTTGAGGTGGGACGTTTGCCTCACGGCGAAGATGAGGCCGACGACGAGGAGCGCGGCCGCGAGCGCGCCGACGGAATACGGGATCCCGAGCATGTGGGCGACGACGACGCCGGGAAGAACCGCGTGCGAGAGGGCGTCGCCCATGAGGGACCAGCCGACGAGGACGATCCAGCAGCTGATGATCGCGCACACGGCTCCGGCTATCGCGGTGACGACGATTCCGCGGACCATGAACTCGTAGGTCCACATGCGCCCGAAAGTCTCCCACAGATCAGGCATCGCCCTTCTCCTTTCCGTGCGGGGCGTCGACCGAAGCGTCCGGATTTGCCGCTCCGTCGGCTTGAGCGGCGCCGCGCTCGCGGGCCCGAACGCCGGTCACGCCGAAGGCTCGGCCGAGGTTCTCCGGGCGCAGGGCGTCCTCGACGTCGCCTTGGAAGACGACCTCGCGCAGGAGCAGGAGCGCCTCGTCGCACAGCTCGGACATCCCGTCGAGGTCGTGCGTGGCGACCAGCACCGCTGCGCCGCCGGCGGCCAGATTGCGCACGAGCGAGACGATCGCCTCCTCGCTCGGCTTATCGACGCCGGCGAAGGGCTCGTCCATGAGCAGCAGCCTCGCGCCCTGGGCGATGGCACGCGCGATGAAGACCCTTTTGCGCTGGCCTCCCGACAGCGCGCCGATTTGCCGATCGCGCAGTTCCGGCACGCCGACCATGTCGAGGGCCCGGTCGACCGCTTCGACGTCGTCGGGGCGAGGGCGCCTCGTCCATCCCATTCGCCCGTAACGGCCCATCATGACGACGTCGGCCACGCTCAGCGGGAAGTCCCAGTCGACTCCCTCGTTCTGGGGGACGTAGCCGACCAAGCCGTCCTTGCGGGCCGAACGCGCGGACTCTCCGTACACGGAGACGTCCCCGGTGGAGCGAACCGTTCCGACGACCGCTTTGATGAGCGTCGATTTCCCGGAGCCGTTCATTCCGACGACGCCGCACACGCGCCCGGGACAGAGCGAGAAGGTCACGCCCGTCAAAGCCTTGACGGGCCCATACGAAACGCGAAGGCCTTCGACCGACAGCGCGGCCTCCATTCGCCTTCGCGGTTCGATTTCGCTGCGTCGCCTCATGCGGACCCGCCGGCCAGCCCGGAGGCGATCGTCTTCGTGTCGTACTCGAGGAGGTCCAGATACGTGGGAGCCGGGCCTTTCGCATCCGTGAGCGAGTCGACATAGAGCGTTCCGCCGTATTTGGCGCCGGTCGCCTGGACGACGGCGTCCATCTTGCCTTCGACCGTCGATTCACAGAAAACTGCGGGAATGCGGTTCTTCTTCACGGTGTCTTGAACGGCCGCAACGCGTTTGGGGGTCATCGCGCCCTCGGCGTTGACGCCCCAGAGGTAATGCTCGGCGAGCCCGTAGTCCCTGGTCAGGTAGCTGAAGGCCCCCTCGCACGTCACAAGCGCCCGCTGCTCCTGCGGAACCGAGGCGAGCTTCTTCTGCATGTCGCTCGCGATCGCGTCGAGCTTGGCTTTGTATGCCTTTCCGTTGGCCTCGAACTCCTTCGCATGCGACGGGTCGAGCTTGGAAAAGGCAGCGACCATGTTGTCGACGTAGACCTTTGCGTTTTTCGGGCTCATCCACGCGTGGGGGTTGGGCTCGCCCTTGTGATCGCCTTCGGCTATGGGAATGGGTGCCACCCCTTTTGAGGCGACGACGGTCTCGGCTCCGGATTGCGAGGTGAATTTCTCAAACCACCGCTCCAGGCCCAGCCCGTTTTGGATGACGAGGTCGGCGTCGGCGCCGCGCCTGATGTCCTCCGGGCTCGGTTGGTAATCGTGTATTTCCTCGCCGGGCGAGGTGATGGATTCGACGCGCAGTCGATCGCCGGCGATCGACTTGGCCATGTCCTTCATGACGGTGAAGGTCGTGAGCACCAAAGGGCGGGAGTCGGAAGAAGGCCGCGCACTGCACGCGGCCAAAGCGAGCGCCGCAGCCAGAACGGCGGCTACGCCCGCGAGTCGACGAGCGGGTTTCCTGAACCCGCGATACTTCATCATGAATCACATGATATTTCGGTAGACCGAAAACTAGTGGGCCACAGGTCCTATTGAGAATCGATCTCAAATTAGTTGCAAGAGGCTGAAAAGGACGGCGGCCCAGGCGCTCCGCAAACGGAGGGCCCGAACGAAACGCCCTCGAGCCCCGCGTCAGGAGCGATATCGCGCACGGTCGAGGAGCCGCGACGGCCGGCACGACGAGAAGCACTCCCCTCGCCGTGCCGATCGGTCCGCTGAGCGGAAGACGAGTCAGCGCCCCTTCCGACGCCTGGCAACCACGATGAGCACGCCGATCACGGTGAGTATGGCGGCTGCGGCCACCTGGTGGCCCACGCTGGCGCCTGCCCTGGCCAGGGGCGCCTTGCGCGGCGTCGCCGTCAAGGGCCCCTCCGCGCCGTTCCTTCCGTAGCCGGGGGCCTCGCCCCCGCGGTTCATCCCGTCGCGGTTCGAGCCCCCGCGGTTAGAGCCTCCGTGGTTTGCGCCGTCACGGTTCGAGCCGTCACGCCGTGGGTTCGCCGAATCGGCGGAGGGCGCAGGGCCGTTCGTCTGATCAGAGGCCGTCGGACC
>ERZ773049.2187-NODE-2187-length-10814-cov-10.816340_pt1 | contig 10814 bp, 2 predicted proteins | sample MGYA00580633_ERZ773049 | MGnify/ENA primary metagenome ERZ773049 (study PRJEB29015, sample SAMEA2737991) | human oral metagenome | biome: human oral; feature: human-associated habitat; material: dental | place: China | collected 2066 ... | reverse complement strand
TATAATTTATACCTATTAATCAATATGCGATACATCAATCAATATAAACAAAACTTAATACTGTATCTGATTAATTATTTTTTGTTGACTCTGACACGTTCGATAGTTGGTTGACCGTTAGCGTCTTTTGCAACTGTGTCCACGCGGAACAATGCCATTTCAGGACCAAATTCCGTTACGAGACGTTCATCTACGCTTACACCCTTTTGAATAGCGCGGTATACGATTTGAGCGAATTCATAACGAGTCATCATGCGGTCTCCGCCGAATGTACCGTCAGGATACCCTTCTACCAATCCACGTTCGGAGAGTGCATATACTGCATCATAAGCCCAGTGATTGCTAGGTACATCCGGGAATAATGTAGTGCGATCCGCCTTCATGTTCATGCCTGCCAAGCTATTGATGATGGCAGTCAATTTTTGAATTTGCGCATTTTGTACAGCCACGGTTTTCTTAAGTTCCAACACTTCCTTGCCAACAGCTACACGAGAACGGGATACATTGCTATGAGCGCCGACTTTCACGGAAAGACCGGCATTAACAACGGTTTCACCGTTACCCAATGTGGAGCCGATGCTGAGTTGTACATCCTCATTAGGACGATAGAAAGCACCTAATGCAGCAGCATTACCATCGTGGAAATGACCATAACCGGCTGCGAAATCCCATTTTGCATCAGGATCGAAATCCAATGGATGTAAAGCGGCAAGAGCAGCAGCACCTGCTACACCTCGATTGATTTTTCTATCGAAACGAGAAATATTTTGACCGATATTTGTAATATTATTTTGAATGTTAGTTACATCTTGTTTAATATTGTTAACATCACCTTGGATGTTCGTGATATTCGTTGTGTTATTGTTGATTTGATTAGTAATATCATCAGCCAAGCTAACCTTGTAGTCCTTAACATTGCCGTTTGTCGTAGCATCTACTTTAATGTGATTACCTGCGCTAACAGTTGTTGAACCAACAGAATTTACTTGGTTTTGTAATTGTTTAAGTTGTGCCACGTTAACAGCATCTGTATCTTTGGAACCTGCTGCTACAGACGTGATTTGTCTAGTCACACCATTGTCCACATCGCCGACAGATACTGCAGCACGCGTCGATTTCCATGTAGCGTTCGTTTCAGTGGATGCAGCCTTTTTACTTGGATCATATCCAACTTCACCTTTGTCAACGCCTGCCTTTGCTTCACTAGCGATAGCGGCACCACCTGCTACGGAAACATCTGTATTATGGCCTACGGCTACCGCATCATCGACATTCATCGTTGTGCCGTTATCGCTGGAGCCCATAACAACCGCATGGTTAGCGTTCGTTATGGTACGTTTATCGCCAAGAACAAGCGTTCCTGTAGAGTTAGTTATATTATTTTCCGTACCGATTACGGTTGTATTTTTAACCTTATCCGCTGTATTATCAACACCCATGGAAAGGTTATTGGTGCTTTCATCACCACTAGCACCCGTGATCGTGTTGTTCACACCGATTATGGATGTACGCAATGTATAGTCGGCCTTATTACCACCGCCGAGAGCCATGGTAGCACCGCCGCTCTTAGAGTCTTTAATAGCACCACGCAAGTTATCAGCTAACGCCTTGGCAGAATTACCACCGTCACTTGGAGCCGAAATGGTAGTAATGGAATTTGTAATCTCATTGCCGGCACCCATTACGATGGAACCGTTGGAATTAAATGTTCTATTCGCTGTACCTACGATACTGTTCGCAATACCTGCATACCGGTTAGTAGCAGTTTGCGATTCAATGCTGTTTAATGAACCGGTAATCGTAGCACCAAAATTCTTTAGTGGATTAGCCAAACGGCCACCATTATATTCACTGGACATGATGTTATACACACCTGTATTGGTAGTGAAAGCGCCATTGCTGAAGCTGTTAGCACCGATGGTTGTAGCATATGCATTAAGAGCATAGGTTCTAGTCGTAGCACTATCTACATCGATATCACCCAACTTACCTTTGTAATTATGAGAACCGATCATGGTGCTACCGGTACGTGCAAATGTATTATCACCGATAGCAACACTGCCCACAACCTTTGTTGGATCTGCAGGAATTCTAGCAGATGAGAACCAGCTTCCGCTGAAAGTCGTTTGGCCTAGAGCAAAGCTTGCTTCTACACCACCTGCCATGTTTTCGATTTTTGCATTTTTACCGATGGCAACACTACCGCCTTGGCTCGCATAGTTATTGATATTAGCACCATTACCTACAACAATATCGCCTGTAGCATTACTTGCACCATTGGAATAGCTGATGCCGGCGCCCTTGCCAACAGCCACATTTTCCGTTTTTGGCGCATTGCTTCCTGTACCAATAGCCACACCGCTACCGGAACCCGGATTATTATCAGGTGCCGCATAGGCAATGCAAAGACTAGACATTAATACACCGTTAATTAACAGTGTTAATAAACGTTTCCGTTTGTTCATATCGTTCAATCCCCATTTCATAAACATTAACTTCGTCTCCATCGGCGAAACTTTTATCACAAAATCATGATAATTACATGAATATTATAGCACATTGAAAAAATCTGTAAACGTTTTACATAACTCGTTGCAAAACCTCATAAATATAGGCTAAACCGTTTTAACAAAGAGGACAAAACGTCTAATATAACATATATCATTTATTAATTTTACTTCATAAACTTTCCATATGAATACAAAAAGAGATGGCCAATCTCCTTTGATCAGCCATCTCTTTTTTTTGTGAGAAATGCTATGTCATTTCCTTTTTCTTAGTGAGAAATAGTATTTCATTTCCCTAATAATATGCTATGATACATCGATTATTTTGCTTTTTCAATGCGAGATCCATAGTTATCTCTGTAGTCGTTTTGGTCAACATCGTCTTTATCGTTGATGCGAACACGTTCTACCTTATTGCGATCATTATCGCCACCGGACACACGATCCACACGGAATCTATCGATATTTCTGATAGATTCGAGTTCGGAACCGAATTCATCAACAGAACGAGCCATGTTTCCATCTGCAGGAGCACCATTCTGTAATGCTCTATAGATGATGGCCGCATATTCATAACGTGTTAACGTACGATCGCCTTTGAATTCTCCATCAGGATAACCTTGTAAGTATCCACGTTCTCCCAATGTCTTAACATATTGATATGCCCAGTGATTTTCAGGAACATCAGGGAATACCATGGCATGACGAGAACCGTTTCCAGGTGCCAGAACTTGACCGGATTCGTAAGCTTCTAATTTCTTAGTCAACATTTCTACTTGTTGTTTCAAGCCCAACACGTCTTTTGCTACGGAAACGCGTGAACGAGATACCGTATTATTTTGACTAAATTTCCAGCTTACCCCTACGTTAAGCATGTTTTCACCGCCACTGAAAGAACCGCCTACGCTGACCATAGTGTCTTCATTAGGACGATAGTATGCACCAATAGCAACGGCATTTGTACCTTTATAGTTACCATAGGAAGCCGCAAAATCCCATTTATCATCAGGATCGAAATCTAGCGGATGTAAACCGGCTAACGCAGCGGCACTAGCACCTACACGATTAATTTGTGTACCTAATTTAGAAACACGACCACTTAAACCATATAATTGGCTGCCGTTTACAGCATCTGTGCTGTTTGCGGAAACTTCGCCAGGTGCTACGTTTACAATCTTATTTCCACCGTTGTCTAAACCGTCTTTAGTAACAGAAACAGGCTTGCCGGCTGTACCGTTTTCGATAGTCAAACCGTTGTTAGTTAAGCTGCTGTCACCTGTTTTTACTGTTGTCGCATTAACGTTTGTAGCATTGACTGTATTAGCATTTACAGTGTTAAGACCTTGCAAGTCTTTTGCCAAGCGCAATTTCAAGGTATCTGTGCCATCGGAAACAACACCGATATTAGCCTCATCCACTAATTTACTTTCATCGGAAATGCCACCCTTAACATTGACTTGAGTGTTAAGCTTCTTCTTGATAACGTTACCGCTGTCACCACCGTATTTCATGCCGTCGTCTTTGGTTGCCACTTGATGAGTCGTACCATCTTCATCTTTATACTTGATGCGAGTGATTTCTTTATCATCAAGGTTAGGATCGCCTTTTTCAACGGTGATATCAGCACTGCGTCCATCTTTACCGTTTAATCCGATATGACCAATGCCGTCTTTACCGGACATAGATACAGCATCTTTACCGTCTTTACCGGAAATGCCTACTTTTCCATCTGTACCGTCAACACCGTTAGGACCTGTAATGGAAACACCGTCTTGACCATCTTTACCGACCTTCACCTTATCAGTAGTTACGCTATCGGTTTTGATGTTCTTCGCCATCTTGATGGTGATGTTACCCGCTTGATCAGCTACGGTTTTGATATTTTCACCAGAATATTTATCATCCGCTTCGGTACCTTCGCCTTTAATAGTAACCTTTTGACCTAAATCACGGTGGAACTCGCCTGTATTACCTGCAAAATCCATGCCTTTCTTCGTGATTTCATCACCCATATTGGTAATCTTTTGATTTAAAGAGTCATGAGATGCTTTTAATTGATCTTCCGTGGCAGCTCGGCCGCTAACGATATTAGCAGGATCAAATGTTTTATTTTCCAATCCGGTAACATAGCCGTCTTTACCGTCCACAGCGATTTTACCTGCATCAATCTTACCGTCTTTACCGTCAATTGTTACCTTATCTCCGGCCTTAATGATACCCTTTTCACCATCGATTGCCACTTTACCTGCAGTAATATTACCTTTATTGCCATCGATTGTTACCTTATCTCCAGCCTTAATCGTGCCTGTAGTACCATCAAGCGCGATTTGTTTCGTAGGATCTGAACCCAATGTCACTTGATCTTTAAGAGCAACTTCATAGTTCGTGGAACCATTTTGATTTGTAGTTTTTGTAACAATAATATTATTGCCGGCAGTTACGGTAGTAGTCGCAGCTGCAGTTGCATTATCCAATTGAGATTTATTAACTGCATCTTTATCATCAACACCGTCAGCTACATTCGTAATCTTATTGCCCCCATTATTTAAGCCATCTCCTGTTAAGGATACGGTCTTGTTGCCTGTTGGGTCTGCCTTATTGATGGTAATACCGTCTTTATTGACAACGGTCTTGTTGCCTGTATTATCTTCAGTCGTTACACCGTCTGCATTTGTAACGGTTTTGTTACCATTGCCATCTTGGGCCGTTACGCTAGTAACGGTAATATCATCTTTCATAGTGACACGAACAGATGTGCCGTCCACCTTTGTAGAGATATTCTTACCATCGCCGATTACGTCAACATCTTCACCAAGAGCTTTATGAACCTTGTTGCCGTCTTCCGCTTTGATACCGAACCCTTTTGCAATCAATGCATCGCTTTGAGATTTTAATTGACCAAGATTTACTGCATCAGTATCGCTGGTGCCATTGGCAACATTTTGGATTCTTGTGCTGTTAGCATTGATACCATTTGTCGTCATAGAAGGACCGTTATTGATGGTAATACCATTGGTATCTATAGTCGTATCACCGGTCGTAACGGATTCTAAGCCGGTAAGTTTTTTAGCTAACCGTACTTTCAGATTGTTCGTACCGTCAGATACAACACCGACATTGTCATCGGTAGTCAATTTACCTTCATCCGTAATGCCACCAACTACGTTTACTTGTTCATTAAGTTTCTTATTGATGACATTTCCTGTGTCACCACCGTACTTCATGCCGTCATCCAATGTAGCTACGTCATGTTTAGTACCATTCTTTTCTTCCACAACGAGGCGTGTGATGCTAGTGCCGTCAACGCCAGCTTTGCCCTCGCCACCCTTGATGGAGATACCGTTAGCACCGTCCTTACCGTTCAATCCGATGGAGCCGTCTTTGCCGTTGATCACTACAGCGGAGCCGTCTTTACCGTTAACGCCGATAGATCCGTCTTTGCCATCAGCCCCCTTCTTACCAAGCACTAAGTCGTCGCTTACATTGACTTTATACGGATTATTAGCGGAACCGTCGCCTTCAACAGTTGTGTTTTTACCGTCCACAAGTTTAGTCGCATTGGAGCTGATTTCCTGACGTAATTGAGCAAGGTTGACAGCATCTGTTAAGTCTGTACCCTCCGCTACGTTCTTGATTTGGTTACCGCCATTATTTAGGCCATCTCCTGTTAAAGATACGGTCTTATTACCTGCTGGGTTTACCTTATTGATGGTAATACCGTCTTTATTAACAACGGTCTTGTTTCCAGCATTATCTTCAGTCGTTACACCGTTTGCATTAGTAATGGTTTTGTTACCATTTCCATCTTGAGCTGTTACGCTAGTCACGGTAATATCGTCTTTCATAGCGACACGAACGGATGTGCCGTCTACCTTTGTAGAGATATTTTTGCCATCGCCGATTACGTCAACATCTTCACCAAGAGGTTTATGAACCTTGTTGCCGTCTTCCGCTTTGATACCGAAACCTTTGGCAGTCAATGCATCGCTTTGAGATTTTAATTGACCGAAGTTAACCGCATCACTGTTGTCACTACCATCGGCTACATTGGTAATTTTCTTATCGCCTGCGTCGATACCGGTATTAAGAATCTTAGGACCGTTATTGATAGTCACACCATTTGTTGTCATCGTAGTATCGCCGGTTTTAACCGTATTTGCATTCACGGTATTAAGACCATTAAGATCTTTCGCCAATTTTACGGTCATCTTATTATTTGCGGCTTCTGTAACGACACCTATATTATTTTCAGTTAAATTATTTCCGTTCGCACCACCAAGGATAGACATAGCTTGATTGGAACCACGGTGTATCACATTGTTATCAGCCGCCGCGGTAGCACCGATTGTAGAATTATCGGAACCAAAACGTAATGGTAATGTATGGTTATACAATTGACTACCATTGATAGCATCTGTACTTGTGGTACTTACCAAACCTGCTGCTACGTTTTGGATTCGTCTTTCATTGCCTACGGAGCCGACAGTAACTACGCCTGCAGGTGTACCACCTGCATAGTTATAGGTACCGTTACCTGTGTATGCATCCATGCCTTTTGTACTGTCACTGGCTGCTACATAAGCGGATTTACTACCTAAGTATACGGAATTACCCAATGTTGCCGTCACATCGCTACCCAATATTTGAGTATCGGAGAGATCACGTGCTGTATTGGATGTGTCGATAGTATTGTTATTACCTACAATACCGATATTTTTAAGATCTTTGTTGCCACTGTTTTTGGCTTGAATTGTATTCTTAGAACCTGTTACAGAAATACCGAGGATATTACCTGCATCGCCTTGAGTAGACGCATCAGGATCACCGGAAACAGTATTATCATTACCGGTAATCATCACATCTTCGATTTTCTTAGGTGTTGTCAATAACGCCATGGATTCCAATTTAACAGTATTGCTATTACCGACAAGTCTATTCTTATTACCTTCTAAACGGTTTTGATTACCGAATACACCGGAATTAGTAGCTGCAATAGTAGCTCCAGTCCCTGCCGGATTGTTACTGTTATCACTACCTACCACATATGTATTGGCACCGGATACGGCACTTCTTGCACCAATTGCAGCGGATGCACTTCCGGATACTTGTGCTTGTGTACCGATAGCAAGAGCATCATTAGCTAAAGCTTGTGCTGTATCACCTAATGCACTCGCACTCTTACTATTACTTTTAGCATCGCTACCGATAGCAATCGCCTTGCTGTCGGATACGCCTGCGGAATAACCGATGGCAATCGCTTTATCTACCGCATCGCCTTTGTTTTTAATGGATGATGTAGCCAGTGTACCCATAGCAATAGAACTATTACCTGCGGATTGAGCACCGGCACCGATAGCCATGTTGTATTCATAACCGGTAATGGCAAGTGTTTGTTTTAGACCATTTGCAGCATTGCCGTCAGAATATCCTACACCAAGAGTGATACTGCCCGTACTTTGAGCTTCATTGTTATTACCAATAGCAACGCTTCGTTCGCCTAATGCCTTAATACTCACACCGGCAGCCATGGAATCTACACCGGAAGCCAAATCATTGTTAAAGTTATTATTATTCGATGATTTTACAGAGTAATAATGCGTTTTTGAAGTATCTACCAATTCTTTAACTTGTTTTACGTTAGTAGCATCGGTATCTAATACACCTGGTGCCACATTGCGGACAATAGTACCTTTACCGCTCGTGTTGCGAAGAGTAATGCTATTATCGGCAGGGCCTGTGGTTACGGTATCGTAGAATATCCCGGTATTGCCGGCACCACCAGCTCCGGCATTCGTTACACGAGCCACTGTATCATCAATGGATCTTTTCAATTGTGCTACTGTAACTGCATCTTGATCCGCAGAACCATCGGCTACATTTACGATACGACGCAATGCACCGGTGTCACCTACGGAAACCACGTTTCTTGGTTTTGCTTGACCGGTTAAATATCCGGTACCCGTATTCATAGCAGCGGTCGCTACTGAACTATTCCCAATAGCGATATTACCATCTTCAGCGCGAGCACCTTGACCGATGGCAACACTAGCAGCACCTGTTGCTCTTGCGTTAAAACCGATTGCGGTAGCGCCATTATCATTAGCACTAGCTTGATAGCCGATAGCTACTGCATCATCAGCCGCTATAGTTTCACTACCAATAGCAGTAGATTGAATTCTAGATACAGGTGCATTATTTTTATTAGCATGATAACCGATGGATACGTTTTTGCCTTCTGATGTATTACCGGTAGAACCTATATTTGTACCGGCTTCGGAACCGATAGCCACATTATGATCACTTTTAACGGCTTCGCCGGTTTTGTAACCGATAGCGATGTTTTGTTGACCATCTATATCATGACCGGCACTATCACCAATGACAACATGGGATCCCTTAGCACCCAATAAGTCACCGACCATACCTTTACCGGCATTATTACCGACAACAACAGAACCTATAGCCGTAGACTGAGCCTTATTACCAATGGCAATGCCTGTACCTGCATTAGCTAATGCTTCCGTACCGATGGCAACGGAATTCGCTTGACCTGCCGAAGCTTTTTTACCCATTGCAACTGCGCCTGCACTGCCGGCGTTCGCTTCCGTACCGAAAGATAAGCTGTCTTCTCCGAATGCAACGGTCTTCTTACCGATAGCAACACCGGCTTCACTTCTAACAATTGTCCCATCACCGATAGCAATCGCACTATTGCTGTTCTTTTCAACAGTAGTAGTATTCCCGATAGCTATGGCATTGTTTGATGCAATAGTTTTAGCATCGGTGCCGATTGCCATGCTATTGCTCACAATTTGAGTATTAGCACCATCATTGTAAACTGTGGCCCTTTTACCCATAGCGATAGAAGTATTGCCACGTGCATTAGCTTTATCACCAATGGATACGCTGGACTGCCCACCACCAAGAACGACAACGGAGCTGTTGCCATCAGCTGTCATGCCCGCAAAGGACCCGTTAACTGCATTATTACCTATAGCAACACTTCTGCTAGCACTGCCGGAAGCTCGAGCATCATTACCGATAGCTAATGAATCGTGAGCACGCGCATAAGACTTAACACCTATAGCAATTGCATCATCACCTAGTGCCTGTGCATCATCACCTGTAGAGTTGGCTCTGAAATATTTCATGCCCGGTTTAGTTGGATCTAACCCCAATTTAGTATTGAGGTCTTCCAATTTATCAATGGCGACTTTATTTTTATCGATATTTGTCTTATTGGTTCCAATTGCAGCCTTATTTGTATTGATATCATTAGTATTTGCTTGAATATTGGTCTTATTTGTATTGATATCATTAGTATTTGCTTGAATATTGGTCTTATTAGTATTAATAGAACCAGTATTAGCTGCAATAGCATTTTTATTAGTATCTATAGCCGCCTTATTTTTAGCGATATCTGTCTTATTGGTTTCAGTCGCAGTTTTATTTGCAGCAATAGCTGTCTTATTCGTTTCGATCGCTGCTTTATTAGTCCCAATATCTGTCTTATTTTGGGTAATATTTGTTGTAGCTGTTGCCATTTCAGCGGTAGTAGCAACACCTGTCGCAGCAACGGTAATCGTATTAGTTGCAGCATCCTTAGTTACAGAAATGTTAGGGCCGGCAACAATTTTATCACCGTCATTAATCGTTTCCGCCTGAACACCGCAGATTCCTCCCATGAGGAACATACCTACCAACAACGCTCTGCTTAAGCCTTTAGCTGAAGTCGAAATAGACTTTAATAGAGGGTTGCCATTCGCCTTACCCCCATTTTTTGCTAATTCTGACACTACTTCATATTGACCTTTTGTGCGATTATACACGACCTTATAGACTCGATTCATTACATCACTCCTATTTTAACAACATAATAATTTGAAACACACTAAAAACTTTTAATTATACATTTATAACATACACTGATGATAATCAGGTTCATACTACCATTATTTTTTATCGAAATCAATACTTTTTTCATCTTGTTTTCACAATTAATTTAGAGTAATCAAACATTTGTGACAAATACCTATGCCTTTTGATTCATAAAGTACTCTGTTACAACTTGGTTCGGTGATTTAAAGTTTAAGACTTTCTGTGCAATGTTGTTATATCTATTAGCATATCGACTATGTGCTTTTAGAAAACTCTCCATACTATTAAACTTACGAGAATAGAATCTTTCACCATCAATTCGATGACTGCGCTCTACTTTTCCATTCTGCCACGGAGAAAATGGCCTTGTCGTCTTACGCTCTAATAACGTCACTAATACGTTATCTGTTTTATCCTTTGTTCCACGAA
>ERZ773049.2182-NODE-2182-length-10825-cov-12.091643_pt1 | contig 10825 bp, 13 predicted proteins | sample MGYA00580633_ERZ773049 | MGnify/ENA primary metagenome ERZ773049 (study PRJEB29015, sample SAMEA2737991) | human oral metagenome | biome: human oral; feature: human-associated habitat; material: dental | place: China | collected 2066 ... | reverse complement strand
TGCGTCTTCGCCACGGCGCCTCGCAGCCCGGCTTACGCCGGTCTGCTCGCCGCTGCGGGCTCAGCCGCCCACGCCCGGCCCCTGTGTGCCAGCGCCTGCAAGGTTATCGGGCTGCCCGCCGCCCGCATGGCATTCCCTCCCTCGCGCACACCACGGCACCCCTGCCCATGGCGTTACCGCTTTGGGGTCATGCGCTTGCGCGTCCCGTGCGCACCGTCGGCGGCAGAGGCGGCAGCTGCGGCCGCAACGCAGCAGGAGCGACCCGCAGACCGCACCCGTGAGATCGCGCGTTCGGTTGCGGCGGTGCCGGCTACTTGACCGGCCGGAAGCCCACCTTGCCGTCAGGCGTCGCCGTGTAGTGTAGGTCCGCGTGGCCATGGACGCGTTCATCTCCTCCGGCGTCTCCCAGATGCCGAAGGCCCACAGCAGGTCCTCGTACGTCGTCTGGTCGGAGGGGACCAGGGCATGAGGATCACCGACGCCATCAAGCACATGTGCGAGCAGGGCGGCCGGGGCGTCGTGGGCGTGTCTCGGGCCCTCGGCAAGTCCAGGCTGTACCTCTCCACGCTCATAAGCCGCGGGAGCTACCCGCGCACCGACACCCTCGTCCAGATCGCCCAGGCGTGTGGCTATCGCGTGGAGCTCGTTAGGGAAGACGAGAGGATCCAGCTGGAGGCGGAGTAGAGGCTACTACCGCCTCCATGCGAGCCCTACTTGCTGTTACCGCCATTGGCGCTATCCGTGCCAATCTCGGCCGCTCGCGCCCGTGCCGTATTCTCATCCTCACCCATCCAGCGCATGCGATATTCCCAGGTGTTCATGGTGACGCCCACCTCCTGCATGTCTTGGGCCTTCTCGGCCGCAGTGTCCTGGATGATGGAGTCGTCGAACCGCACGTGGACCTCGCCCTCGTCGGGGATGGACTCGCCGAAGGACCGCGACGCGTGCATGACGGCCCTGGCTATCGAGACGATCGAGCCCTCCAGGCCGTTCTCGTGCCGGCGGATGTTGCGCATGAGTGCCGAGTTGTCGGACGAGACCTCGGTGGCCGTCTTCACGTACCCCCGGGACTCGTCCATGTCGAAGTAGCTGATGCCGAAGCCGGTCAGGTCGCCGAGCATCTGCAGGGCCACGCGGAACGCCTCGATCTGCCCGCTCGTGCGCAGCGCCGGCGCGAACTCCTGAATCGTGTCCTCCGTGCTCATGACCTTGCGGAAGACGGTGCAGTCCTGCTTGCCGAACGGGATGGTGACGCTCTTGTTGCCGTCCTGCTCGCGGTCGAAGAGGACGTCCGACAAGAACACCCTCATCTTAGAGAGGTCGATCTCGTTTATGAGGGCGTCGAAGGTGAGGTCCACCGCCTGGACGGCGTCAACCGCGTCCGCGAACACGCTCTGCCCATAGGGACTCATGTCCACGCGCGTGTTGGCGACGGCCGGCTTCACGATGCCGAAGGTGGGGAAAGGGCAGCCCGTATCGTATATGGGGAGAATGCCGACGGGCGCGAGCTCGTTCCCCTCGTGGTCGAAGCACGCGGTGACGATGCGGTAGCTTTCCTCGCTTTCATTGGCGAGAAGAGCGTCCGCAATTCCGGGCGAAGACGTGGTAGGCGACGAGGTGCCTGCCGAGAGGCCCATGCCACCCCTCAGGTGCATCTGCAGCTGGTCCACGGCCTTGCCGCGATAGAACGCTCTGGTGACGAAGGCGCACTCCGAGATCCCGTCCTCGTCCCATGAGAGCGGAATGACCATGCGAGCGTCGTAGTGCCGGATGCAAACCTTCCTCTTGCCCAGGTCAATCCAAAGAGCCCAGGCGCCCGTTCCGAGCCCGAAGGCACGTACCACGGTCGCCTGTGCCGCGTTCATGAAGCTTGTGGAAGAGAAGAACGCGTTGATCCAGTCGGTGGCCTTCTGGTCCTCGCAGACGACCCTCACCTCCTCATTGAGGAGAAGAGAGCCCCACTCCTTGCACACGCGCATAGCAGGGTGAATGGACCGCCTATGCACCGCGTACACATGCCCCATACCATCCTTGTCCCTGTAATCGTAAAAGTCTCCGCGCGCTGACATCCAGTCATCCCACGAGCGAATCCAGGGCTCCATGTCATCCAGGGGAAGGACGAACCCGAGCTTGCGCAGATAGTCCTTCACGTGCTCCGGCACCCAATACTCGTCCAGGCCATTCACACCCATGTGCGCACCTCCATCAATCTGCCGATAAGGTCAGGTGAAGTGTCCGCTCATGTCACAACAAGCCCCATGCCTTAAAATGCCGAGAAGAGAAAGCAGGTGAAGGAAAGCGCCATGACCCTCGAAGAGCTGCACGAGTACATTGCGAGCCAGTACGGATCCGAGTCCGCCCATATGTTCAGGCAGGACCCAGGCATCGCCATATTCAAGCGCACCGACAACAAGAAATGGTTCGCAGCCACCAAGGACGTCGATTACCGAACTTTGGGGCTTGAGAAGGACGGCCGCGTGGGCATAGTGAACGTGAAGCTCGACCCACTCATCGTCGCCTCCTTGAAGACGAGAGAAGGCTTCCGCCCGGCTTACCACATGAACCGTGACAACTGGATCACCATCCTGCTTGACGGCTCGGCCGAGGGCGAGGAGATATACACCTTCCTCGACATGAGCTTCGGAAACGTCGGAACCAAGGCGAAGAAGGCCTAGCCAACAAGGGCGAGGAATATGAGCGTGACGAGCACGCACGCCAGCAGCCGCATGAGCTCGAATATGGCGAGAAGAGCGCAGATGCCGACGGCAATAAGAATGGCGAGAAGAACGATGAGAAAAGCCATTGCCTAACCTCGCAATACGTCGTCCATCATGGCGTAGCGAACAGCGTCGATGCTATGGTCGTTGCCGTCCGGGATCTCGTCGATCCAGTTGCCCTCCTTGTCCCTCTCGAACTCCTTCAAGGTGAACTCGGAGAAGGTTAGCGGGCAGCGCTCCGGGTCGATCACGATCTCGCGCAGCCCCGCCAGCCATTCGTAAGACAGGCGCCTCATCCTGGCCTTGCGCGCCGCATGCACGCGGATGCCGAGCTCGCGCCTCCACACGTTCATCTGCACCTTGGAATCGGGAGTGTCGTCGCAGTAGACGGTCTGGTCGTGGAAATAAGCCTCCGCGCCCTGCTCGTCGGGGAAGGTGAGGGAATCCACCACGATCTTGCCCGTCTCCGCCGGCATCATCTTGTTCGCCGAGTGCTCCTCGAAGATGAGAAGGCGCCGCGCATCAGGCTCCCAGGCGCAACGCACGAAGCGCCACGGGTCCGGGAACCAGCCCCAGTCCACGCCGTTGCGAATACGTTGGAAGGTGCGGATGCGGGAGTCGGAGAGCCTCGCCTCGTGCACGTTGTCGAAGATGGCGCCGCCGGTGCCGGTGATCTCTCCCAGATACTCCCAGCGCCACGCCTGCTCGTTCGTGTCGCGCAGGTACTCGGCCTCCTCCACGAACGGCGCTCCCAGCCAGTCGGGATGCGTCTCTATCACATCGAGATAAGAGCTCCCGCGCACGAGGGTGTCGTCACGCCTCACGCGCTCCAGCCGCTCCACGTTCACCCAGCTCCACATCGTCTTGGGCGGGTTGTAGGAGTAGAAAATCCAGAAGCGGTCGCCGCCACGGCGAAGAGAATTGAGAATGCTTCGCACGGCCTCCACGCCCTCGAACTGGTCCAGCTCCTCGAACCACACCACCGAGCAGTAGCCCTTGGTGAACTTTACGCCCTTGAGCTTGAGGGGATCGTCCGCGCCGCGGAACACGATGTGCTGCCCGGTAGGGGTGTAGGTGATCTCCATGGGAGAGACGCGGCAGCGGAACACGCTCTCGAGCCCCAGCACCTCGATCGCCCACTGGATCTGCTGGTAGACGGAATCGCGCAAGGTGTTGGAGAAGCGCCTCACCACCACCGCGTTCGCCTTCGGGTTCGCGATGATGAGAAGGACGATGGCGATGGAGATGAACGAACTCTTTGTCGATCCGCGCCCGCCCGGCAGCCAGTAGTGCGTGTGGCCATGCGCCATCACGTCGCCGAGCACCGGGTGGAAGCGCGGGATGACGAAGTCGGAGACGTCAGTCGCCATCGGTGCCACCGCCCTCGCCGTCGGAGTCGTCGGCCATGGGCTCGATGACGAGCCCGAGGGTCAGCTGCACCGGCGCGTTGTCGGCCTCCTCGGCCTTGCGCTCCATCTTGCCGTACTCCATGGGGTACTTGCGCTCGAGCAGCCAGGCCGCAGCCGTCCAGTACTGCGCCCGGCTCTCGGCCGCCGACTTGATGGTCGTGAGCAGGCACCTCTTGTACTGGGCCTCGGCCTTTTTTAGTTCTTCGTATAACGCGCGCTTCACCCCGGTCTTGGCGTTCTCGCCTTCTTTCAGCCAGCGGTAGAACGTCGCCTGGTGCACGCCGATCGCGGCGATGATGTCCGCGTCGCACAGCCCGTCGCGCTTGAGCTCGACGATCTGCTCCACGAGCGCGTATGTAAGCTTCAACTTCGCGGGCATGGTGCCACCTCCTCACGGTGGCATGCTCCCAGCGCGTCACAAACTCGGGCGGATAAGGGGTGAAAGGGTGCAAAGGCGTAAAACCTTGCACCCTTTCACCCTCACTTTCGGTCGTGCCTGCTCTTGAGCCCGAACTTGCGGCAGAGGCGGCTGTTGCGCTGCCGCATCCGGTCGCGCTCCCGGCGAATCTGGGCGACCTCCGCCTCGCCGGCCTTCTCCTCGCGCTCGCGCTGCAGGGTCTCGTTGAAGGCCATCTCCTCGTTCAGGTGCATGAGCTCGGTGCACTTCGGGCACATGCCGCTCTGCCTGTTCAGGCGCACGCCCACCACACCGCACTCCGGGCATACCTGCTGCACGTGCAGGCTCACGTGGCACCGGCTCGCCTGGCTCTCGATGGATCGCGCGGAGCGGTCCATGCCGCACTCGCGCAGCAGCGCGTCGCGCACGGCCTTTACGCCCAGGTGCCCGTTCGCCCGCATCACGTCGACCTCCCGCGTGGTCCACGCGTGCCATGCCTTCGCGCTCACGACGGCCACCGCCTACGGTGAAAGGTCGGGTGAAAGCCTTTTGCCCCCTCAGGCCTCACGGGAAGGGTGCGGGGGTGTGTGGTCGGGGCGTCCTGTCCCCGACACACATCCCCCTCCCCACAAAAATCTCCATATATAAGGGTTTCTTTACCCCCCTTAAACATGCAAATTTGCATCCTTTCAGGCAACGGGAAGGACACCCTGGGCCTCCTCTCCGCTTTCGGCGGCATCGCCGGAAGAGCCCGAAGTTGCCGCATCATTCACGGCCGCGCGCACGATCAGCGCCTTGCCGGTCTTGGGGTTGAGCGTCTGCTCGAAGCGGTTGGACTCCTCGAGCCAGCGGCGCACGGTGGGAAGGCTCCATCCGAGCGACTTGCGCACCTCGTCGCGCTCGCAGCTCTCGCCGCGCCCGATGAGCCGGTCGCACACGCCCTCGAGCGATGCCACCTTGCCAAGGTTCTCGGCCTCGGTGCGCAGCTTCCTGGCCTCGGACACGCCGCCGTAGTTGGGCTTGCAGTCGGCCAACAGGTCGGTATGGTCCACCTCGTGCAGCGGGAAGACGAGCCACAGATCGAGCGGGTCCTTCTGGGCGAACTCGCGCAGGGTGAACGACATGCGCCAGCCGGTGAGCCGCTTCACGTCTGCCAGCTTGTGAGACTGCCGCGCCATCTCCAGTGTGCCGGGCTCAAGAATCAGCTCTGTCATGTCGAGCACGGCGTCCGGGGCACGGCCGAACACGCCGGAGCCGGAGCCACGGTCGATCGCGCTCTTCAAGCCCTGGGCGCCCTTGCTGTGGTGGTGCGAGATGACCACCGTGCACTCCAGGTTCACGCAGATCTCGTCGAGCTTGGCGAAAAACTCGCGGATGTCCTTGGCGTTGTTCTCGTCGCCGTCCTGCACCATGTAGGCCGGGTCGATGATGACCATGCCGAAGTCGCCAGCCTTGCACCGGCAGAAGAGCTCGGCCGCGATCTCCTCGAGCGAGCAGGACTTGCCGCGCAGGGGCCAGAGCGTGAGGTTCTCGCGCACCGCCTGGGTGTCGGCGCTCTTGGCCTCGGCCACGCGTGACACGCGCTTCTGCAGCGTCCTCGGGTCGGTCTCAAGGTCGACGTAGAGCACCTTGCGCTGGGCGCACTTGAAGCCGATCCACCATCCGCCGGTCGCGACGCTCACGGCCAGGTTGATGAGGCACCACGTCTTGCCCGCCTTGGAGGGCCCGGTCAAGAGCATCTTGTGCGTCTCGAGCAGCACGCCCTCGATCACCTCGGCCGGCATCTCGGGCAGCTCGTCCCGCAGAACGATGGCCTGCTGGAAGGGCGGCAGGGACGATGAAAAGCCGTTTGTTGCCGCAATATCCTCGGAGACGACGGAGGCCGCGTCGTTCGCGGCCCCCACCTCGCTCATGTATGCGTCGTTCACGGCGCCCATCAGCGCCACCTCGTGTAATACAGCTTGCAGCCGGTCTCGGGCGAGGGCTCGCGCTCCTCGAAGTCCCACTCCTTGCCGCGCAGCGCCATCAGGTACTCGTCGGCGTCCTTGGCGCCGCCCGGATAGGGCGGCATCGCGGCGTGCGGCACCTTGAGCACGTCCAGGTCGTGGCAGATTCGGTCTCGCGTCTTGCGGCCCTCGTCGTCCTCGTCCATGGCCACGGCGATCCTCTTGGGGCGCAGCTCGGGCGGCGTGGCGTTGAGCACCTGCGAGAGGCGCCGCGCGTTCGCCACGCCTCCCAGGGCCATCGTGTCGCCGCCGGTTATCTTGGCCAGCGCCATCGCATCGATGAGCCCCTCGGTCACGTAGACCTGCTCGGCCGATGCGGACAGCAGCCACTCGCACCACAGGGGAGAGGAAAGGCCGCGCGGCCGCCACTCCTTGTTGCGCGCGTCGCCAGGCTTGCAGACGGTGCGCACCATGCAGTAGTTGGCCGTCGAGAAGTCCTTGTTCCAGAACGGTATGGTGATGAAGCCGAGCGCCTTGGGCTCGTACACGCGGAACTCCGGCATGATATCGCGAGGGTCCTTGGTGAAGCCCAGCCCGAAGGTCGCCGCGTCGCCGTCATCCAGGCCGCGCCAGCGCAGGTAGCGCCGGGCGATGTCGTTCTCGGCGTAGTAGAGCTGGCCGAAGGCGTTTCCGCACGCCTCGGCGCAGTCGGCGCCACCAGCCTCGCGGGGCTTGTCGAAGAGCGGTCTGGGCTGGCGCTTGGGCCTCGGTCTCGGTCTCCTGGGCCCGTCATCGTCGCTGAGGCGGTAGCCCACGGCATCGGCCACCGCCCTGGCCTGCTCGGCGAAGCCGTCTATGCCGTCGAGTTCGCCGACCAGGCTGAACACGTCCCAGGTCCTGCCGCACCCGAAGCAGTGCACGGTGTTGTCGTTTGCGTAGTAGTGGGCGGAGGGGTCGCGGTCGTCGTGGCTGGGCGACGGGCAGCGGAAGGACCTCCGCAGGTCGGTGATTCCGCAGCGCACGTTCAGCAGCTCGGGCATGAGCTCGCGCAACACGTCGCGGTCGCTTTCGGTGATCATCGGCCCACCTCCCCCGTTTTGGGGAGGTTGCCGCAAGGTCTATAATCCCTCGCGCAGAGCGCAACGCTCTGCCAACGGGTGGCCCGCAGCCTCGCATCCGCCAAGATTCCGGCTGTGGGTCGCCTCATATTCAAGGCCGTCACATCGGGCCTCCCTCCTCGTCGCATTCCTCGAAGAGCTCGCGCCAGTCGCCGGCCCAGCCTACGGCTGCGGCTATGGCGCGTCCCCGTTTCGGGTAGGGCGGCTCGAGGCCACGGACGATGCGAGAGACCGCCGGGCGCGATATGCCCGTCTTCCTCGCGATCATCGCCTGAGTGCCCCGCTCCTCGCAGATTCGCCCTATGCGCAGCGCTCGCTCGCTCACGGCTCCACCTTCTCGCCGAAGAGAAGTCCCTCCTTGGTGTTGGCGAACACGGCGTCGCGGCATATGCGCCATCTTCCGTTCACCTTGTCCGCGGGGATGCGGCCTTCCGTGATGCCGCGCCGGATCGAGTTCACGTGCTCGCCGGTGACGTCCGCCAGCTGCTGCGGTGTCAGGAACAGCGGCAGGTCGTCGAACTTGTTTCCCATGTGAACCTCCTCAGGTCGTCCTTTCTAGCCTCAAAGCCATGCGTGCCCGCTGCAGTTCCGATGCGCTCCGTGGGACACCGTTTGCCTCTGTTGTGGACGCGTGCCATAGAGTAGCACAGGGTATCCCTCTACGTGAAACATGAATTGCCAATTGTGGTATTATTTCCCTAGGCACGTTGTTAGTTCTGTTGTGTAGTGGTATGATGCGTTGCACATTGTTGAACCGCTCATCCAGCGTTTCGCACCGCTCCGCCACAGAACGCACACAAAGGAGGGCTACTAGGCCATGGCAAAGACCATTCAGGAGCTGAGAAGGGAGAAGGGCTTCCGCAGCGCCCGCGAGTTCGCGGACGCGCTGGGCATCTCGCCGTCCAGCATGTCTCGCTACGACAAGGACCCCGAGACCATCCCCGTCAAGGTCGCCTGGGCCATGGCGGACGTGCTGGACTGCTCCATCGACGAGATCGTCGGCCGCGAGCACGTCACGGCAGGCGCCAGCCAGCTGCAGGACTTCTACGACGGGCTGCTCCCCGAGACCCGCTCCATGGTCGACGAGTTCATCGAGTTCGCCGGCGTCAAGGACAAGGCGGCGCGCCGCCAGGCCAAGACGCAGGAAGCCCGTTGGTTCGAGATGCTCTGCCGCCAGTACGAGCGCGCGTTCCACGAGTCGATGCTCGAGCGCGCCGGGTTCGGCGAGCTCGTGGCGTTCGCCTCGCGCGCGGACGAGCGCGAGGCGTTCAGGAGCTTCCTCGACGAGCAGGCGGCCGCAAAGCGCAAGCCCGGCATCGACCTGCACATAGAGGAGCTCAAGGAAGAGGTGCGCGGTGGCTACCTAGACGCCGACGGCACGGAGAGGCACTGGTCGGAAGAGGAGGTACAGTCCATGCTCGCCGGCGAGCGGACCCAGATGGACGAGGAGTACGGGAAGAAGGACGAGGAGGTGATATCCAAGGTCATGGAAGCCTACGACAGGCTGCACAGCCGCAACTCGGTCCAGGACGCGATGAGGACCATCGAGTACTCGACCGTGCCGCTCGACGAGTAGGCACAAGTCAGGTTGGCCCGCAGGTGAGGCAACACCCACGGGCCGGTGTCCGAACTAGATTGAGGCTAGAAAGGACGGTGTCATTATATGGCATCAAGTACCAGCATGGACAGCGCACAGGTCCACGTGCGCCCCGGAACCACCCTTGTGGACCTGCGCCGCGCCGCAGGCTACCGCAGCAGCAAGGAGTTCGCCGCAGCCCTCGGCATCCCCGCCACGACCTACTCGCGCTACGAGCGCACCCTGGCAGACCCCGACTCCGGCGTGCCGCTGCGCGCCGCGTGGGCCATCGCCGACAAGCTCAACTGCACCATAGACGCGGTCGTGGGCCGCGACGAGGCCGACGACGCAAACGGCCGCGACCTCAACGCCCTGTACCGCTCGCTCTCCGACGAGGGAAAGAAGCGCCTGGACGACTACCTGCTGTTCCTGGACTTCAGCGACCGCCTCATGGCGTCCAAGGGCAGGTGATCGGCATGGCGACGACACAGGGAATGGGCTCCATCATCCAGCTCGAGAAGGACAAGCCCAGGAGCAAGTGCCGCAAGTGGCAGCTTCGGGTATCCCTCGGCAAGGATCCGAAGACCGGCAAGTACCACCAGAAGACCCGCACCGTCAACGGCAGCTACTCGCAGGCCAAGGCCGCGCTGCGCGAGTTCATCGAGGAGATCGAGGAGAACCGCGTGCAGGGCCGCACGTCCTGGACGTTCAGGGCGTACAGCGACTACTTCCTCGAGCAGCGCGAACTCAAGAAGGAGGTCGCCAAGACCACGCTCGAGCGCCAGCGCTGGCAGTTCAAGGCCGTTTGCATGCACATCGGCGAGGCAAAGCTGGAGGCCATCACCCCCGCCATGCTCAACAGCATGTACATAGCCCTGCTCAAGGGGGGGACTCTCTCGGGCCGCAAGGCCGGCGGCAGCTACGTCAACCAGATACACGACAACGTAAAGCTCGTGTTCGACCTCGCCATGAAGGAGGGCGTGCTCGTCGAGAACCCCTGCCTCAAGGCGGACCCTCCCAGGATGGACACCAAGCCCAAGAAGGCCATCGGCCCCGAGGCCGCCCACGTCATGATAGCCATGCTCGACGAGACCAGGGCCCGCGAGATGGCCTACCTCATCGCCATCACCATGGGCCTGCGACGCGGCGAGATCTGCGGCCTGTCGTGGAAGGACATCGACTTCGAGCACGGTGTCGTGGACATCAGCCACTCCTTCGACGTGTACGGCAACCTCAAGCAGACGAAGACCAAGGCCGGCATGCGTCTGCTGCCGCTGTCCGACAACACGCGCGACGCGCTGCTCACGTTCCGCGAGGCACAGAAGGAGCAGTTCGAGCGAACCAACTCCTTCCGCCATCCCTGGGAGGTCCGCATCGAGATCGACGAGAGCTTCCCCGTGATTGCCACCAAGCGCGGCACCCGCGTGAACCCGGCAACACTCAGCACATGGTGGACCAACGACCGCGCCAGGTTCGGCCTTGAGGGCTACACCCTCCACGAACTCCGTCATACCTATCTCACCCTGCTCGCCATGAACGGGGTGCACCCCAAAGTGATGCAGGAGCTGGCGGGCCACTATAGCTCTCAGATCACCATGGACATCTACCCTGCATTCCCGACTTTTGTATGACGTGAACTGACTGCCTCCACATCATGTGGGT
>ERZ773049.2181-NODE-2181-length-10827-cov-3.642128_pt1 | contig 10827 bp, 10 predicted proteins | sample MGYA00580633_ERZ773049 | MGnify/ENA primary metagenome ERZ773049 (study PRJEB29015, sample SAMEA2737991) | human oral metagenome | biome: human oral; feature: human-associated habitat; material: dental | place: China | collected 2066 ... | reverse complement strand
TCCCTCTACCTTTGCATCTGATCTGTGAGAAGCACCTCCCGCTAGTCGTGCAGTGCTCCCGCAGAGAAAGAAGCAAATCACTCATTCACTCAAGTCACAACAGATCCATATGAAGAAGTACTTCCTCGGGCTAGCAGTCGCTGCTCTGAGCCTCGGCCTCGCCTCCTGCGACAAGAAGGACGAGCCCAAGAATCCCCAGCAGGGACAGGTCAAGACCGTCGTCATCGACGCCTCTGACTACACGAAGTATGTCTACTTCTCCTTCGAAGAAGGGAAGGTCGTCTCCACCACAGCCTGGGACGACGAAGCACACAAGAGCCAGACCAACTGGGACCTAGGCCTACACCGCTACGACTTCCGCACCAATAGCGGACTCTCCGGCAAGGGGCAGGGCGGTGCCGTAGAGACTTCGTCGGAGAACATCAACGACAAGATCGCCATCCCCGCTGCGGACAAGTTCGAAGTGGACAAGAGCCAGAGCCAGCTGGTCGAATTCTCCCACGGCGCTGACGGTGCTAAGACCCGCTACGAAGAGATCTCTGCGAACCTCGTGCTGACGACGACCCAGCAGATCACGATGCAGGACGGTCGCCCCGTGTACAAGATCCTCAAGAGGGGTGCGATCACCCTCGACTTGGGCGGTCATGGTAGTGGCGGTGGTCCCTCCACGACGCTGAGCAACAAGGTATATCTCGTACGCACGGCTTCGGGCAAGTTCGCCAAGGTCAAGGTCACGGGCTACAGCACCCCTATCAAGGGGAAGGACGGAAGCGTCAAGCCTGCTTCGGGTCACATCACCCTCCAGTACGTCTACCCCGTCCAGTAAGGTCTGAGGCAGTAGACACACCAAGAGGCTCGATCTACATACCGGCTATGTCGATCGAGCCTCTTACTTCATCCCCCATCCGCTCCCTTCACCCATCCACTCTAGCCCATGCTTCGTAGCCTACCCCTTTCGCTTGCCCTTACGCTCCTCCCCTTCAGTGCCGTGGCTCAGGAGACTTCCTCCCCGAGCCCGAGCCCTACGGACAGCGTGACTAGTGGCTTCGCCATCCACGAGGTCGTCGTGACGGGGACACAGACACCTCGTCTCCTGAAGAAGCTCCCCATCCCGACACAGGTCATCAGCCGAAAGGATCTAGAGAGAGTACAGCCCCGCTCGGCAGCCGACGCTCTTCAGATGACCCTCCCAGGGGTACAGATCTCCATGCACGGCGGTCAGCAACAGGTCGTCATCCAGGGAATGACCGGAGACTACATCCTCTTCCTCGTCGACGGGGAGAAGATCACCTCCGAGGGCAATGGTTCGGTGGACCTCAACCGCATCGACGTCTCGACCATCGAGCGAATAGAGATCATTCGTGGAGCCGCCTCTGCGCTCTACGGCTCCAGCGCCATCGGCGGGGTGATCAACTTCATCACCAAGCAGGGCGCCCGTCCACTAGAGGCCTCCGCCTCGGCAGACATCTCGAGCGAAGGGCTCACACGCTACGCCACTTCGCTGGGCATCCGCTACCGCCGTCTCTCGAGCACCACTTCGGCGGGCTACACCCAGCAGGCACCCTACTCGATCGCCACTCGTAGCGGTGGCATCCTCACCCCCAGCATCTTCTCTCGGAGCCAGACGAAGTACCTCAGCGAGAAGCTTCGCTTCCGCACCGAGGACGACCGACTAGAGCTAGCGGGCTACCTGCGCTATAGCTTCAGAGATCAGGACTTCGACCCGATCACCCAGCATCACTACACGACCCATAGCATCGGAGGCCGTGCCTACTACGCCTTCAACCCACGGCACAATCTGCGCCTCGACTACAACAACGAGCTCTACGACCGCTCCTCATGGTACCCCGCCGTCCATGAGGCTAGTCCCATCTTCCTCTTCCGCTCGCACACGGGCCGACTACAGTATAATTATGGAGCGGAGGGCGAGACACCGATCCTGGCGAACATAGGTCTGGAGATCTACGCCGAGCGCCTCCAAGGCGACCGCTTCCCCAGCACCAAGGACGTCCGCCGTGCCGAACTCTACTCCTTCTACGGGCAAGCCGAATGGCACCCATGGACGAAGCTCTCTCTGGTGGGAGGACTGCGCTACGACCGCCATTCCCGCTTCGGTCTTCACCTCTCACCACGACTATCTGCCCTCTACACGCTAGGGAATCTTCGCCTGAGAGCCTCCTACGCTGAAGGCTTCCGCTCGCCTTCGATCAAGGAGCTGTACATGGACTGGGATCATCAGAATATGTTCTTCATCCGTGGCTCGGAGGACCTTCGTCCCGAGGTCAGCCACCTCATCAGTCTCTCCCCCGAGTACCAGACCAAGCGACTCAACGCTACGGTGATCGCCTCCTACAACCTCATCACCAACAGCATCGAGCTCGTCCCAGAGGATGGGGGCAAGGTCATGCGCTACCGCAATACTTCCAGTGAGACGAAGGTGCTCAACCTCCAGACAAGTCTCCGCTACCTCCTCCCCTCAGGCCTGAGCGCTACCCTCGACTATGCCTACCTCAAGAGCTTCGGTGAGGTCAGGGACAAAGCAGGTAGGACGCTCTCCTATTCCAACCTCCGTCCGCACAACCTCACACTAGGCCTCACCTACGAATACCGCAAAGGCGACGCCGTGCTCTCTGCGAACTACAGCCTACGAGCTAGCAGTGCCCTCTCCACCCTCCAGCTCAATAGCACGACCAGCGACTACGAGCGGGTACGCTTCCCTGGATTCAGTGTCTCCCGTCTGGCACTCGGGGGCGGATGGCGTGGTCGAGTACGTATCTCGCTCGGGGTGGACAACCTCTTCGACTTCGTCCCCGAGAGCGTGAGTATCACCGGGACACTCTCGCCAGGACGGACCTTCTTCTCCTCGCTCTCCCTGAGCCTCTAGCCCCAGCACACGGATCGTCACTCCCCAGCCATTTGTATCCAGCTAGCTAGGGGAAGGTAGCCGACTCCTCTCTCGAGCTTCGATCCTTCCTCCCGTAGGCTGAAGTCCAGAGCACGAGTGGATTGCAGGCAAATGGGCTTCTTTCGCTAACTTTGTAGGCTAAAAGAGGCTACGAAGCCGACGATCAATCATGGGTAAGACTTCAGGCAAGACAAAAGGTAACCAACGTGCTAAGAGATCAGCCTCCTCCCGGCAGGCTGCAGGGAGCGCTACATCCTTCTTCAGAGGGATGAAGGGCGTACGGGAGTTGGTAGTATCCAACTTCGACAATCGCCGTATCCCTACGATCTTCGGGCTCGTCCTGCTCGCCTTCTTCATCGTCGCCCTACTGTCGCTCATCACCTTCCTCTTCTCTCATGGGAGCGATCAAAGCCTGATCTCTGCCAGCCAAGAGACCCTGACGAACGAAGAGCTCTCACGGCAGGTCACTAACATCTTCGGCCTACCTGGAGCTCGACTAGCCGACTATCTCTTCAACCAACTCTTTGGCTGGGGGATCGTCTTCATCCTTACCTTCGTCGTCTTCGTCTTCGCCCATCTGATCTGGCGACCACGCATAGCCTTCATCCGCTATGTCGTGCACTTCCTCATCGATAGCTTCCTCACGATCTGGACGGCCATCGCTGCAGCGGGCCTCCAGACACTCTTCCCTTCGGACAGCTTCCTTCGCTGGGGTGGTCTCCGAGGTGAAGAGCTCTTCACCTATATATATAGTAGCATCGGAGTCGCTGGCGTCTTCGTAGCTCTGGGCTTCAGCCTACTGATCTTCCTAGTACTCTGTAGCGGACGTGTACTTGGCGCCGTACAGAGCCCAAAGATCCCACGCCCCAATATCCCACGACCTTCCTTCCCCGCAGCTTCACTCCTCTCCCGCCTGCTCCGTCGCAAGGGGGCAGAGCTCACCGAAGTCGAGACCGACCGTGCCCAGCAGGACGAAGATGCGTGGCGTGATGAGCCTCCCCTCCCCACTAACGAAGACGAAGAATACCTCGACGAAGAGGTAGAGCCTCAGCCTTCCACTACGGCAGGCACGGCAGGTTATACCCATCCCGCTGGTGCTTCCCCTTCTACCCAAGAGATGATCGTCGAAGAGGCTCCTAAGGATGACCTCGTCGAAGATCACGAAGCACACGAAGCTACCCCACCTGCCCACGGCGTACAGCTTCCCCTCTATCAGAAGCCACAGACCGACCTCCTTCGGGACTACGAGCAGTCTACGAGTCCCATCGATATGGAGGAGATCGACTACAACAAACAGAAGATCATCGACACGCTGGCTAGCTTCAAGATGCACGTCACACCGAGCAAGGCCACTGTCGGCCCTACAGTCACCCTCTACGAAGTCATACCTGACTCCGGGATCAAGGTATCCCGCATCAAGACCATGGAGGATGACATAGCCATGAGCCTGAAGAGCGAGGGTGTACGTATCATTGCACCCATGCCTGGGCTAGGTACCATCGGTATCGAAGTACCGAACTCCGTGCCCCAGACCGTGTCGATGCGCAGTATCCTTGCCTCGAGGAAGTTCAGAGAGCAGCAGGAGAAGATGGAGCTACCCGTAGGGATTGGGAAGACCATCACCAATGAGCCCTTCATCTTTGACCTGACGAAGATGCCTCACCTACTGATCGCTGGGGCGACAGGTCAAGGGAAGAGCGTCGGGCTCAATGCGCTGATCACCTCCCTACTCTACAGCAAGCGACCCGAGGAACTGAAGTTTGTCATGGTCGATCCCAAGATGCTTGAGTTCTCTATCTACGAAGAGATCGAGCGCCACTTCCTCGCCAAGCTCCCCGATGCTGACCGTGCGATCATCACCGATATGACGAAGGTGGTGGCGACCCTCAATTCACTCTGTATCGAGATGGACAATCGCTACCGTCTGCTACAGACCGCTGGGCGAGCTGTCCGCAATATACGTGAGTACAATGAGCAGGTACGCTCGGGCGAACTGAGTCGTCTCCACGGGCATGAGATCCTACCCTACATCGTCCTGATCGTCGATGAATTTGCTGATCTGATGATGACTGTGGGCAAGGAAGTAGAGCAACCCATCGCCCGCCTAGCACAGAAGGCACGTGCCGCTGGTATCCACATGGTCATCGCTACACAGCGACCTTCGACCGATGTCATCACTGGTCTCATCAAGGCTAACTTCCCCGCTCGTATTGCTTTTAAGGTATTCTCCATGGTAGACTCTCGTACTGTGCTCGACTCTCCTGGTGCTAATCAGCTCATCGGACGTGGAGACATGCTCTTCTACCAAGGTAAGGAGATGGTACGTGTGCAGTGTGCCTTCATGGATACACCTGAGACGGAGGCCATCGTCGAGCACATCGCCCGTCAGGAGAGCACAGGATCGGCCTACGAACTGCCTGAATACATCCCCGAAGGAGAAGACTCTGGCGCCAAGGGTTTCAATCCAAACGAGAAGGATAGTCTCTTTGATGAAGTCGCCCGCATGGTCGTGCAGACGCAGGTGGGATCGACCTCGAACATCCAGCGTAAGTTCAACATCGGCTACAATCGTGCTGGTCGCCTGATGGATCAGCTGGAGGGCGCTGGCATCGTAGGCGCTCAGGAGGGAAGCAAGCCCCGTGAAGTCTTCGTCAAGGATCAGGCAAGTCTGGAGCAACTCCTACAGAAGCTAAGCTAACTTCTCCTATTAGCCGTTCTATTAGTGCATATCAATTGAGCTATGAATATCCGATATATCCTCATGACTTTAGGGCTATCGCTCTCGCTACTGACGGGAGTCCATGCCCAGCGTGCCAATAATACCCCTGCCGTCACCCCACAGACGCTCCTCGAGCGAGCCGAAGCCAGCCTCTACAGTGCAGGGGCTACCCTCGTAGACTTCTCGACAGAGCTCCGGGACAAGGCCGGTCGCAGTGCCGGTGCTACGACGGGGAAGATGCACCTACAGGGTGATGCCTTCCGCCTCGAATATGGTACGATCACCGCTGTCTACGCCTCAGGCACGCTGACCTACTATGATAGCGCCGAGCATGCACTGACCATCTCCAAGCCTTCGCCTGACGAACTTCTCCAGATCAATCCGCTCTACTTCCTTCGCTCACGTGCTAAGGGCTTCTCGAGTCAACTGCAGGGACAGACGGGCTCGCAGGCTACGGTCGCCTTCACTCCCGAGCACAAGAGCAATATCACCAGCGTAGTGGCTACCTTCCAGGTAAGTAATGGACTTCCCTCCCAATTACTTTTCTCCGCCAAGGACAAGAGTCTCCTGACGGCGAAGGTCGCCCGTGTCACCCGTCGTACGGCCTATCCACAGAGCTTCTTCACACTGAGCGCCAAGAGCTATCCTGGCTGTGAGGTCGTCGATCTACGCTAATTTCCCCTTCCACAGCCCGCTACCCAACCCACTCTACATGGAATCAAAGACCCTCGTCGAAATAGGCGAGTATACGCAGCTCATGGGACGTACCTTCACGCTCCCCATGCGCTGGCGCATGTTCTTCCGCTCCGTCGTCCGTGAGATCTATAGTCTCGGCGTCGGATCACTATGGATCGTCTTCATCATCTCGCTCTTCATCGGGGCGGTGATCACCATCCAGCTCTCGATCAATATGACGAGCCCGCTCATCCCACGATTCACCATCGGCTACTCTACCCGTGAGATCATGATCCTGGAGTTCTCCTCCACGGTGATGTGTCTCATACTCTCGGGCAAGGTAGGCTCTAGTGTCGCCTCCGAACTCGGTACCATGCGTGTCACCGAGCAAATCGATGCGATGGAGATCATGGGGGTGAACTCGGCGAACTTCCTCATACTCCCCAAGGTCGTAGGCTTCATGACCTTCATCCCTGTGCTGTCAGTCTTCTCCATGGTGACCGGTATCGTCGGGGGCTATGTGGCTTGTGACCTGGCGAGCTCACTGACACACGAGGACTTCATCTACGGGCTCCAGCTCTACTTCACCCCTATCTATGTCGGCTACTCCATCATCAAGTCGGTGGTCTATGCCTTCATCATCTCTTCGGTAGCCTCTTACTACGGCTATTGTGTCAAGGGAGGAGCCCTGCAGGTAGGTACTGCCAGCACGCGTGCTGTGGTCAATAGCAGCGTGCTCATCCTCTTCTTTGACCTCCTGCTGACCAATCTCATGCTCACCTAATAAGCTCGCTCTCCTCAAGTGATCCAAGTCAAATCTCTCTACAAGCGTTTTGCCGACAAGGAAGTCCTCAAAGGAATCGATGCGACCTTCGAAGCAGGGAAGACGAATCTAGTCATCGGACGCAGTGGCGCTGGCAAATCTGTCTTCGTCAAGTGCATGATCGGACTCATCCAGCCAGATGAAGGTGAAGTGCTCTATGACGGACGAAACCTGCTGACTATGTCGAAGCCCGAGCTCCTACGTCTACGACGTGAGATGGGGATGCTCTTCCAGGGATCGGCGCTCTTCGATAGCATGACGGTCATCGAGAATGTACTCTTCCCCATGGAGATGTTTTCTTCTGCCAGCCATGACAAGTCTTACCACCGAGCTATGGAGCTACTGGAGCGTGTGGGACTGGCCGATGCGGCCAATAAGTACCCAGCAGAGATCAGTGGGGGGATGATGAAGCGCACCGCCATCGCCCGTGCTCTAGCGCTCAATCCCAAGTATCTCTTCTGCGATGAGCCTAATTCCGGCCTCGACCCCAAGACATCCATGGTCATCGATCAGCTGATCTACGAGCTGACTAAAGAATACAACATCACGACCGTCGTGAATACCCACGACATGAACTCCGTACGCTCCATCGGCGACAAGATCATCTACCTCCACCATGGCCTGAAGGAATGGGAGGGAAGTAGCGCTACGCTTGACTCGCCCGACACACCAGAGAGCGTCATCCACTTCATCAACGCTGGTCGCCTGTAGTATACCAGCCCTTTCACTTCGACAACCTCTATGGCTCTTTTCAAGAAAGATTCGCTCCTGACTAATATACTGCTGATGGTCGCTGCCTCAGTAGTCTTGGTCTTCATCCTGATCTTCGGTCTTGATCTCTATACACGTCACGGCAAGACGGTCACAGTACCCGACCTCCGAGGTAAGACAGTGGCGGAGATGAAGCGTATACTTGACGAAGCTGGTCTCGACTACGAGATCAATGACTCTACGTTCTCCCGCACCGCCATACCAGGTACTGTGCGAGAAGTATTCCCTGAGCCAGGGAGCCAAGTCAAGGCAGGGCGCATCCTCTTCATCGCGATCAACGGCTATCATCAGCGTAAGCAGACCGTACCTAACTACAAAGATCAGTCCGCTCGACAGATACTTGCCTTGCTCAAAGGCCTTGGTTTCGAATCCGTAGAGCAGAGAGTCGTCCCCGGTGGCTATGTAGGTTCGGTCGTCGGACTACAGACCCTCGACGGGAATGCCGTACTCGCTGGGACGCAGATACCTATCGACACCAAGCTCATCCTGCTGGTAGCAGGCCAAGTGATCGACACCCTGGGGCTAGATCGCTACATCGAGGACTACAGCACCAGCCAGGGCGACAGCACATCTAAGGATGAAGGCTCCACCGTGAGCAATGACTGGTGGTAGACCCTTCCCATGACTGAGCAGTACTTAGACGAAGGGGCTTGGGGCGAGGACGAAGATCTCTTCCTCGACGACCCAGCATCCGCCGACTCCGACCATGAGACGGAGGCCGTCTCTTACCTCCAGCACGCCGATAGTTCGCCACTATACGAGCACTTCCGTGTCGTAGCCGACAAGGGGCAAGCACCGATGCGGGTGGACAAATTCCTCGCTACCCGCATGACAGGTACGACACGTAGCCGTATCCAGCAGGCGCTGGATGGGGGCTATGTCTTCGTAGGTGACAAGGCGGTCAAAAGCAACTACCGCATCAAACCTCTTGATGTCGTCACCCTCCAGCTTCGCCGTCCGAAGCACGAACTAGAGATCATCCCCGAGGAGATTCCCTTAGACATCGTCTACGAAGACGAGTATCTGATGGTGGTCAATAAGCCAGCGGGGCTAGTCGTACACCCTGGTCACGGCAATTATACCGGGACACTGGTCAATGCTCTTGCCTTCTATCTCCAGGATGATCCACTGTACGACCCGGCTGACCCTAACGTAGGCCTGGTCCACCGCATCGACAAGGACACGAGCGGACTACTCGTCATCGCCAAGCGTCCAGAGGCTAAGGCACACCTGGCTCGTCAGTTCTTCGACAAGACGACACGCCGTACTTACCGGGCTCTTGTATGGGGACGTCTGAAGGAACCTGAAGGTACGATCGTCGGCAATATCGGACGAGATGAGCGAGATCGTCTACAGATGGCGGTCTACCCTGAAGGTAGTCCGAAGGGGAAGCACGCTGTCACACACTACACCCTCATCGAAGAGCTGGCCTACGTCAGCTGGATCGAGTGCCGTCTGGAGACGGGGCGCACGCACCAGATACGAGCACACATGAAGCATATCGGCCATCCGCTCTTCGCCGATACGCGCTATGGGGGCGACAAGATCTTGTGGGGAAATCAGTTCTCTCGATACAAGCAGTTCGTCCACAATTGTCTCACGCTCTGTCCTCGCCAAGCACTCCACGCCAAGACACTTGGCTTCGTCCATCCCGTGACAGGCGAAGAGATGCTCTTCGACAGCGAACTACCCTCCGATCTATCCGAACTCCTTGACCGCTGGCGCACCTACGCCGCTCAGGTCGACAGCGAATAGCCACGGCCTTCACAAGCCCTCGTTTAGTCCATCACGACCTCTCCGCCCTCCGACTACGGGTGGAGAGGTTTTTCTTTTCCTGTAATGGACAAGGGCATTACACGAAGGGCGTCCCTTCTTCTCTCGTAATGGCAGAAGGGACTGCCTACACAGCACGCCTTCACAGCGACGAGACGGAGGGCATTTGGTAGATTCGTGCATTCGCTATTTCTTTGCGCCCGCTGGAGACGGACGACTTCGCCCGAGCCCAGCATGACTATATTCACTCGTGATTATTGATGAAACGAATTCTATTTCTCTTCACCCTGCTCCTTGGCCTCGCCATACCTCGGGCAGCTGCACAAGCAGAAGACAAGGTCCACTCCGGAGTCCTTCTCGAACTTGGTCTCATGCAGAACCGTATTGGCTACCATCAAGCCCTCCTTCGTCGTCGGAGCTCATATCGGCTACGATCTCTACTCCAACCCCACGGTCTTCTTCGACTCCAATCGGAGCAGTCGGGACGGATCTTCGGACTTCATCTACATGCTTCTCCCGACGGCGAGCCTCGAGCTACGCTGGTATCACGCCCGTGAGAAGAGCCAAGAGGAGATCAATCGTGGGGGCTTCGTCGCCCTTGGTACTGCGATGCAGTCCCACACCGGCGGTATCATCTTCCACAAGCCCCTGCAGGGACGGTGGGACTACCGGTGGGCGGTGAAGGCAGGCTGGGGCTATCAGGCCGTGCTCAGCGATGTCATCTACGCCAAGTTTGAGGCTGGGCTGGTGGCAAGTCTCCCTCTGCAGCGAGACACGGACAAGATCTTCGGCTTCCCCTACGTCGATATCGGCATCGGCGTCAAGCTCTAGCAAGTGCCTCCATACGGCTATCTGCGGTAGACTTCACTCGTAGTGTAAGCTACAAGCGCCCGTCCGACTCGTCGAGGAGAAGTAATAGCTCCCCGCCGATCACACCTAGGCTCACGCCCCGGGATAGCCCATCCAAAGGCTAATTCTCCGAGCGTGAGCCTTGCTCTTACCGTACCGAGCGAGCCGATCACAGGCGGTTCGGAAGGGCGTAAGTTGTCCACTATGGGATAATTGTGTATCTTTGTGCCCGATATTTTTAACTCTCAAAACAGAAAGAGAAATGAATAACTACGAAACCGTTTTCATTCTTACTCCCGATTTATCTGAAGC
>ERZ773049.2179-NODE-2179-length-10829-cov-13.298868_pt1 | contig 10829 bp, 11 predicted proteins | sample MGYA00580633_ERZ773049 | MGnify/ENA primary metagenome ERZ773049 (study PRJEB29015, sample SAMEA2737991) | human oral metagenome | biome: human oral; feature: human-associated habitat; material: dental | place: China | collected 2066 ... | reverse complement strand
GCCGAGGAGGTCTCCCACCTCCACCTGCACCTGGACGGCCCGCCCGGCACCTGGCAGCTGACCTCCTGAACCGCCGCGGGCACCGTCCCCACCGGAAGCCCTCAGAACCGCCCCAGCAGCAGCACCCGTGAAAGGAACCCCATCGTGAAGCGCCGCTCCCTCCTCGCCCTGGCCGGACTCGGCCTCCTGACGCCGGCGGCCCTGGCCGCCTGCTCCTCGACGACCGACTCGAAGGACTCGTCCGGCTCGGGGTCTGCTCTCCCCGACGCACTGCGCGTCCACACCCCCACCACGCTCGCCTACGCCGCCCCCATGGCCCTGTTCGGCACCTACGGCAATCTCGACGGGATCGTCGGGGATGTTCAGAAGGACAACTGGAACACCACCGATGTGCTCAAGTCGCTGCTCATCAACGGGGAGACGGACCTGGCGGCCACCCCCTCGTACGTCGCCGCCAACCTGTTCAACAAGGGCGTGGCGCTGCGTCTGATCGCCATGCAGGTGTGGGGCATGCTCTACGTCATCGGCCCCTCGGGCTCCTCCGAGCAGGGTCTGGAGGCGCTACGGGGCAAGACCGTCGGCGTGCCGAGGCCGAACGACATGCCCGGCCTCGTCTTCCGCTACCTGCTCGAGCAGAACGGGTGGGACATCGATTCCGACCTGAGCAAGACCCCCTACAACGAGGGCCAGGATGCGCTCAATGCCCTGCTGACGGGAGAGGTCGAGTACGCCGTGCTGCCCGAGCACGCGGCGAGCCTGTCCCTGACCAAGGGCAAGCAGCAGGGCCTGAGCCTGGAGCGCACGCTCAACCTCCAGGACCTGTGGGCCGAGGTCACCGGCGGCGAGGCCCGTTTCCCCATGGCGGGCCTCGTCATGCCGCAGACGCTCACCGACGATCACCCCGAGCTGGTCGGCGCCGTCCTGAACGAGCTCGAGGCCGCCGTGGCCGACGTCAACGGGCAGACCGACGAGACCGTGCAGACGATCTCGGACACCACCGGGGTGCCGGTCCCGGTGGTCAAGGAGACGATCCCGCGTCTGCAGCTGAAGATCGTGGCCGCGACGGATGCCAGGGGCGAGCTGGAGGACTTCTACACGAGGATGTCCACGCTCGACCCGGACATCATCGGCGGCTCCCTGCCGGCGGAGGACTTCTACGTCGCCGATCCGCGCTGATGCACGAACGGCGCTCACGAGCCGAGCGACTGCGCTCCGCCCTGCTGTGGTGGACCGGCATCGTGCTGGGGGTCGTCATCTGGCACCTGGTGGCGCGCTCCCAGCCCGCTTACGTGCTGCCGAGCCCGCAGGCCGCCTGGGAGGCACTGCTCGAACTGATCCGCAGCAAGCGGCTCGGCACTGCGCTTCTGCTCACCATCGAGCGCGGCGCCACCGGACTCGGCGTCTCCTGCCTGGTCGGCATGCCGCTGGGCTGGGCGATGGGGACATGGACCTGGCTGCGCGAGCTGCTGGACTCATGGATGCAGATACTCCTGTCCGTGCCGCCGATCGTCATCGTCGTGGTCGGCATGATCTGGCTCGGCCCCACCGCCGGAGTCGTCGTCCTCGTGGTCGCCCTGGTGACCCTCCCCCTGCTGGCCACCACCGTGCGCGACGCCGTGGCCGGCGTGGACCCGGATCTGCTGGACATGAGCCGAGTGTTCGCCAGGAGCCGGGCTTGGACGATTCGCAGGGTCATTCTGCCCGCGGTCGCTCCCCCGGTACTGTCGGCACTGACCGTCGCCGTCGGCCAGTCCGTGCGGGTCACCGTCATGTCCGAGCTGCTCAGTACGACGACGGGACTGGGGGCAATGGTTCAGCGTGCGCGCACCAATCTGAATACGGACGACGTCTTCGCCCTGTCCGTCGTCATGGCGGTGCTCACGCTCGCCCTGGAGCTGTGCATCCTGGGGCCGTTGCGCCGCCGGCTCTCCCACCCCTCGGTCTGAGGCTCGCCCCGCTGCGGATCCGCACCTCAGGCCGAGAACCGAGATACCAACCTCACTGCTCTCACCGCACCTCGCCAAACACACGAAAGGAACACCATGGCCGCCACATCGACTCTCGTCAGCGAGTCCCTCTTCCGCCTCGGCCTCAACGAGGCCCTGCCCATCAGCGATGAGGCCACCACCTCCCGCGTGGTCGTCAACAATGACGTACTGCGCACCGTCATCTTCACCTTCGACGCCGGTCAGCAGCTTACCGAGCACGCCTCGCCCAAGGCCGTCGTGGTCACCCTCCTGGAGGGCGAGATGGACTTCTCCATCAAGGAGCGCAAAGAGCGCATGAAGACCGGTGACGTCATCTACCTGGCGCCCAACGACCGACACGCCCTGGTCGCCGTGACCCCCTGCCGCATGCAGCTCGTCATGGTCGACGTCGACAACGACGCCGTCGGCGCGAGCCAGGACTGACCCGCGCAGGACTGCGGGAAGCGGGGCGGGAGAACGGGCGGAGAAGCGCCGGTCCTCCCGCCCCGCACGCAACCGCGGCACCCGCGATCAACAGGTTGACGGCCGCAGAGCCGAGCACGAGCGGGAACCAGCGGCCGCCGTCGTTCATGGCGCCTGCAATCTCCGCCGCCCGCACGATCCACCAGCTGGGCACGAGGACCAGCAGCTCCCGCCACGGAGCTCCCAGGAGGGGTGCGACAGCGGGCAGGACCAGGAGGACGAGCAGCAGTTTGGTCGCGGCGAAGCCCTGGATCGCATCCCGCGTCCAGGCGGCCAGCCCCAGTGCCACCGCCGCCGCCAGAGGTGCTGCGCCCAGGGCCAGGCAGGTCTGGCGGACCGCGCTCAGGCCGGGAGGACCGGCGATCAGCAGGCAGAGGAGGCACACCGGCGCCGCCACGGCGAGGCAGGTCATCGCCCGCCACACCAGGTAGCGCCGCAGGCGGACCCCCGTGACCGCCAGGGCCCGCCATACCCGGTCCTGCTTCTCCTCCAGGAGCATGAAGCCCACCACGACGCCGATCAGGACGGGGACGACGACCGTGAAGGCCACGGCTCGCAGCTGCGGAACCCAGGGGCCGATCATGATGCCCCGCCCCTCCAGCACGAGAACCAGCTCCGGCAGGCCCGCGCGCGCAGCGGCGGCCATGACCAGCGGGAGGATCATCATCCAGGCCATGAGCCCGTCGCGCAGCAGACGACGGCGATCGGCCTCCATGAGGGCCAGAATTGCGCGCGGCGGCATCAGCGTCCTCCCGTCCGGGCGATCATGCCCGTCAGACGGCGGCGGGCCAGGAGGACTCCCCCGCACAGCCAGGCGCCCGACAGCAGCACGGCGGGCAGCCCGACCTGGGCCGGCGCCTGATCGAAGCCGAGCCGGATCAGCACGAAGGCGCCCTGGAGCGGGTGGAGCCAGAGCCACCAGCCGCCTCGCACCCCCATCAAGGGCAGCGCCGGGACGATGAGCGCCAGCGTCCACACGCCCGATGGCAGCAGGAATCCGCTCATGGAGTCGTAGCCCGCCACCGCGATGACCCCGTAGAGCACGTACAGACCGGACAGGAAGACGACTCCGACCAGAAACGGCGCCCACCGCATCTGAGCCCCACGGCCGAAGAGCACCAGGACGGCGCTCTCGACGAGCGCCAGAAGCGTCAGGGAGGCGGCCAGGGCGGTCAGGTACTCGCCGCCGCGCATGGGCGTGACCGCGCGCGCCACCAGAGTGCCCTCCTCATGCTCGAGCAGGACGTGGACGGCGGCGAAGTAGAAGCCGGTGATGACCAGCTCGCCCAGAATGAGGACGGGCCACCACTGTCCGGGCCCCTCGGTCCAGGGCAGCGCCCGGACGAGCCCGGCGACCAGGGCTCCCACCATCAGGGCGACCAGCCAGAACCCGCTTCGGGCCTGCCGCCCCAGATTCAGTCTCGCAGTGGCGCCTATGCGCCGAAGGGCAGGCGTCATGACAGGCTCCGGCCGGTGACCGCCAGGAACACCTCGGCCAGGTCCGCCTCCTGGCTGTGGAGGCTCTGAACCCGGTGGATGCGCAGCGCGGTGAGGAAGTCCTCGTCATCGGCGAGTCCCGCCAAGGGGAAGCGGGCGCTGCCGCCCTCCCAGGTGGCCAGGACCTCGGGGACGCCGTGGCGACGCCGCATACGTCCGGGATCCCCGACCTCCACCAGACGCCCATCAACGATGAAGCCGACACGGTCGCAGGCGCGTTCGGCCAGGACCATGTCATGGGTGGTCACCACGACGGAGCCTCCCCGCCGGCGCTGACGATCGATGATCTCCTCCACCCGTGCCGCCCGGGCCGGGTCGAGTCCCGAGGTCGGCTCGTCGAGGAAGAGGAGCTCGGGATCGGTGAGCAGCGCCCTGGCGAGATTGAGACGCACCCCCATGCCCTTGCTCAGGTGGGCCCCGAGGGTGTCGGCGTCGTCGAGAAGACCCACGGCCTCCAGAAGTTCATCGGGATCGCGAGTGGCGCAGGCGTACATGCCGGCGAAGTATCGAAGGTTCTCCCGCAGCGTGAGTCGCCCGAACGAGATGGGCGTCTCGAAGGCGACCCCGATGCGCTCGTAGAGAACCCTCCCCCAGGCCGAGATCTCTGCGCCCAGGACCTGCGCCGAGCCCCGGTAGCCCGGAAGGAGACCGGTGAGAATGCGCTGGAGGGTGGACTTCCCGGCACCGCTGGGCCCGAGCAGCCCCAGGACCTCGCCGGCGGGGAGGGCCAGATCGATGCGGTCGAGGGCCGGGGCTCGGGCGCCCCGGTAGGTGAATCCGAGCTCGCGCACGCGCAGCGCCGCGGCGGTCATGACCGCTCCGGAGCCAGGGCGGCGACGAGCAGGGCGACGACATCGTCGACCGCCCGGGCGATCTCGGGCCGGTCCATGGCAGAGCCGTCGACGGCGACCCGTTCGGGATCGACGTCGAAGCGGGCCATGACGTATTGGGGCACACCCAGGAGCACACGCTCGACCATCCAGGCCGCGCTGTCGGCGTCCACGTCGTCGCGCAGCTCGCCGCTCCCCTGCCCGGCGGTGATGGCGGCCACTGCCCACCGGTGGAGGCCGCCGGAGATCGACTGGTCGGACTCGATGACCGGCGGGGCGTCATCGGCGCAGGCGCGAGCGAGAACGGCCCAACCCTGGGGATCGTGGATGTGAAAATCGTGGCTTGCCCGGACGATGTCCGTAAGCGCCTCCTTGAAGGAGGCCGCCGGCACGGGCGCGTCCACCAGACCGATGCGCTTGCCCATGAGCCCGGCCACCAGGTGGGTGTAGGCATCGAGCTTGTCGTCGAAGTACTGATAGAAGCTTCCCTTGGAGACTCCGGCTGCGCCGGTGACGCGGTCGACGGAGGCTCGCGCATAGGGGCGCGCCGCGAACTCCTCCTTGAGGGCGTCCATGAGACGGGTGCGCTTGGGCTCGGGGAGATTGAAGAAGGTCTGCTTGGGCATGAGCGACTCCATATGACTCGCCAGTCATATGACCGGCGAGTCACACTCTAGGTCTGAGCCGCGCGGTTCGCAAGACCGCGATGCCGCATGCGGACCACGATGACGAGACGACGGGACCCCGCACCGGCGAACCGGTGCGGGGTCCCGTAGGTCCCGTAGCCCGCTGAGCGGGCGGAGCCTCAGCGGGCCGGCCTCACGCGAGTCATTCGGCGGTCTCGGCGGAGGCCGAGGAGGCCGACGGCGAGGAGGCCGATCCCTCGGAGCCCGCGTCCGCCGGAGAGACCGCCTCCTCAGCCTCGGAGACCACGGCGGCGGCGTCGAGCTCGTCGGAGCCGATGAACTCGGTCAGGTCGACGACCTGACCGTCGGAATCCTTGACAGTGACCTGGCGCAGGGCCATGGCGAGGGACTTGTTGCGGGCGATCTCGGAGACGAAGGCCGGAATCTGACCGGCCTTCTGAGCGCCCTGCATGAACTGGGCGGGCTCCATGCCGTACTGCTGAGCGGTCTGGACGAGGTAGTCGATGAGCTCATCCTGGCCCACGCTGACCTCAAGGCTCTCGGCCAGAGCGTCCAGAAGGATCTGGTCCCGCACACTGGCGGTGACGTCGTCGCGGATCTCAGCGGCGTGGTCGTCATCGTCGGCCTTGCCCTCGGCCGACAGGTGCTGCTTGATCTCATCCTCGACCACATCGGTGGGGACGTCAAAGGAGACCTGCTCGCGCAGATGCTCCAGAAGCGCATCGCGGGCGGCGATGGCCTGGTCGGCGGCCTTGCGATCGGCGACCTGCTTCCTCAAGTCCTCCCGAAGCTCGTCCATGGTGTCGAACTCGGAGGCCTCCTGGGCGAAGTCGTCGTCAGCCTCAGGCAGCTCGCGCTCCTTGACCGCCGTGGCGGTGACCGTGACCTCGGCCTCCTCACCCTTGTGCTCGCCACCGGCGAGTGTGGTGGTGAAGGTGGCGGACTCGTCGGTCTTCAGACCGCTCAGCGCGTCATCCAGACCCTCGAGCATGTTGCCCTTGCCGATCTCATAGGAGACGCCCGAGACCGAGTCGACCTCCTCGTCATCGATGACGGCCTTGAGATCGATGGTGACGAAGTCCCCGGTCTCGGCCGCGCGCTCCACGGACTTCAGGGAGCCGAAGCGAGCGCGGAGGCTCTCCAGCTCGCTATTGACGTCCTCGTCGCCGACCTCGACGGCATCGACGACGACCTCGGCGCTGCCCAGGTCCGGCAGGTCGAACTCGGGGCGGACGGTGACCTCGGCGGTGAAAACGAGCCGGCCGCCCTGGGCGCCGGTGACGTTGGGCAGCTCGGTGACCTCGACCTCGGGCTGGGCCATGGGAATGCGACTGACCTCAGTAATGGCGTCGCGGTAGAAGTCGGAGAGCTTGTTGTTGACAGCCTCCTGGATGACCGAGGCGCGGCCCACGCGCTGATCGATGACCTGAGCCGGAACATGACCGCGGCGGAAGCCGGGCACCTGGATCTGAGAGCCGATCTCCTTGTAGGCGGCGTCGAGGCTGGGCTTGAGCTCCTCGTAGGGGACCTCCACGGTCAGCTTGATGCGCGTGGGGTCAAGATTCTCGACAGTGCTCTTCACGAGGGTCTACTCCGATGCGGGGTGCTGATGGTGCGTGCGGGGCCAAGAGCGCCCCGTCACGGACGCCGATCGACGGCGTCAATCCGTGCCATCCTAGGGCACAGGCGGCGTGACGCGAAAAATGAGGCCGCGCACATTGGGCACATCGGGCACATCGGGAGCACCGCACACATGCCGTGGGGCCGCAGGAGGTCACAAGAGGCATCAAGGCGACACGAGGGGCCGTCACGCGTGCGGGGCGCCCGACCGGGCTCAGGCGACCGGGACGCTGCGGCCGGCCACGACCTTGGCCAGGAGGGTGCGGGGCGCATCCGCAATGGCGCGAACCGCGTCGACGACGCGATCGTGAACGACGCGCGCCTCGGCGTCGTCAGCGCCCGTGAAGCGGACGGTGACGCGCGGCTCTCCGCGCACGACATCCACCTGGAACGCCTCCAGCACAGTCGTCTCGCCGACGGCGGCGCGCGCTGCCGCCTCGACGTCCCCGGGGGCGCGGCCGGGGCGCAGGGAGACGACGGTGAGGATCGTCCGATACGAAGGCACGGCCCCACCGTATCGCTCCATCGATCTCAGCTCAGTTCAACCCATCTCGGGTCCGCGAACACCCGCCGACACGACGCGCTCCAGGTACCATCGCAGTGACGCGCTGCACACACTCCGGCACACGCTCCGGTACAGATTCCGCTTCTTCCACCTCCACATCCGTGTCGCCGGAAAGATCCACGGAGAGCTCATGACGGCCCTGCCAGCAACCAACGACGACAGAGAATCCAGAGAATCCACCGATCCGTCCGCCGAGTCCACCGAGTCCACCGAGTCCACCGAGCCCACCGAGCCCACCGAGCCCACTGGGTCCGCATCAAAGATCCTCTTCCCCGGTGCCGCCATGCTCTTCATCGCGGTCATCGGGTGCTTCACCGCCTGGGGCATCGCCGCAGACCTGACGACCCCCATGGTCTCCGGCTTCAAGCGCATCTTCGACATGTCCTCGTTCCAGGCGTCCCTGGTTCAGATGGCGTACTACGGAGCGTACTTCCTGCTCGCGATCCCGGCCGCCTTCATCAACTCCCGCTGGGGCTACAAGGCGGGAATGGTGTCGGGCCTCGCCCTCGCCGCACTGGGCGCCTTCGGCTTCTGGCCCGCCTCCCAGGTGATGACCTACGGGGCGTTCCTCGCCGCGCTGTTCGCCATCGCCGCCGGCTGCTCCCTTCTGGAGACCTCCGCCAGCCCCTACGTCATATCCCTGGGGCCGGAGGAGACCGCGACGCGGCGACTCAACCTGGCCCAGGCGTTCAACCCGCTGGGAACCAATATCGGCGTCCTGATCGCCTCGACCATGATCCTGCCCAAGCTCGACACCCCGGTGAACCTCGCCGACGTCAGCGCAGAGATGGAGCGCCAGATCCGCGCCGAGCAGTTGCGCGCCGTCACCAGCCCCTACATCGGGCTGGGAATCCTATTGGCCGTCATCCTCGTCATCATCTTCATCCAGAGGGCCCCGTCCTCGGCCTCCCCCGAGGAGGAGATGAAGGCGAGCGGATCGAAGTCCGCCAACCCGGGGCTCACCCTGTGGCGCTCGAAGCGGTACCGATACGGAGTCGTCGCCCAGTTCTTCAACGTGGCCGCCCAGGTGTGCTGCTGGACGTACATCATCCAGTACACCCAGCAGGCCATCGACGGCTCCCTTCAGCTGGGATCGCAGATGCTGCAGGTCAGCCTCATCGTCTTCCTCATCGCGCGTTTCGTCATGACCGCCGTCATTGCGCGCATCCGGGCGACGAAGGTCATGGCGGCCCTCGGCTCACTGGCCGTCGCCCTGTGCATCTACGCCGCTCTGCGCCCCGACATCACCGGGGTCATCGCCGTCATCGCCATCTCCCTGTGCCTGTCCCTCATGTTCCCCACGATCTACGGGGTCGCCCTGGCGGGGCTCGGCGAAGCGACGAAGTTCGGCGCCGCAGGCCTGGTCATGGCGATCGTCGGCGGAGCGATCATGCCCATGGTCCAGGGAAAGGTGATGGACGCGACGAGCGCGGCCACGTCGTTCATCGTGCCGGCGCTCTGCTTCGCCATGGTCACGCTCTACGCGATCTACGACCTGCGCACGCCCACCCCGCGACTAATCGCCACAACCTCATCGGAGAGGAAGGCCAAGTGATGACCACGCCGAGCATCCTGAGAACCCTGAGAACCCTGAGAACGCAGAGCGCATTGAGAGCATCGGGCACATCGAGCACGCTGGGAGCCCCGCGAGTCCTGAGTGCCCTGAGGCGGCGGGTCACCGCCATTCTGACCGCTCTGACCGCGGCGACGACCGCCCTGGCCCTGACCGCCTGCTCAGGCGGCTCCTCCCCCTCCGCAGGCGGATCGATCGACGTCCTGTCCTGGTGGACGTCGGCCTCCGAGTCCTCCGCCCTCGACACGCTCATCGATCAGCACAAGCAGCGGAATCCAGATGCCTCAGTGGACGAGATCGCGGTAGTCGGCGGTGGAGGCTCCGAGGCGCACGTGACTCTGGCTACGCGCATTGCGCACGGCGATGCGCCCGACGCTTGGCAGAGCCTCGTCGGCGGCAACATCACGGCATGGCACAACGCCGGCGCCGTCGCCGACGTCTCCTCCCTGTTCCCCGAGGACGTCACGTCGCAGCTCCCCGAGGATGTGCTCTCCTCGGTCTCGGTCGACGGGGCGCAGTACGCGGCACCGCTGTCCGCGCATCGCGCGAATCTCCTCATGTTCAACAGCGATGTTCTCCAGAGCGCCGGGATCGCCGAACCTGGTGCTGATTACACTCTCGACCAGTTCCTGACCGATCTCGACACCCTGCAGGCGAAGGGGACAACGCCTCTGTGCATCGGCGGAGCCGACTCCATCACCACAGCGGGGCTCTTCGAGTCGGTCCTGCTGGCCACCGTCGGCCAGGAGGGGTGGGAGAGGATCGAGGCGGATCGCTTCGACTGGAATGGCCAGGAGGTCAAGGACGCCCTCGATACCTTCGGGCGCCTCATGGACCACACCGACCAGGCGGATGCAACGCGCACCTGGGACGAGGCCTCGGGCCGTCTGGCGGCGGGCGAATGCGGCTTCTATCAGATGAACGACAGCGCCCTGACCGAGTCGACCACCCTTGAGCAGACGACCGCCGACTCGAACGACGGGACCTCGCCCGTCTCCTCGACCATCTTCCCGGGAACCGAGGGGAGCTTCCTCATGGTCGTGGACGCATTCGTGGCGTCCTCCTCGACGGACAACCGCAGCGGCGCGGACGCCTTCCTGAGCTCCGCCCTCGATCCCGGGGTGCAAACCGCGGTCTGCGAGGTCAAGGGCTGCATCCCGACGCGCAACGACGCCGACGTCTCCTCCCTCAGCTCCTACCAGCAGCAGGCGTCGAAGGACCTGCGCAGCCAGAAGATCCTCAACTCGATCTCCTACGGGGAAGTGATCTCACCGGCGATGCAGGACGGCTTCTTCAAGGCCGTCAACAACTACATCTCGACCCGCGACGCCTCTTCCTTCGGCCGCATCCTCACCGACCGCGTCAACGAGGGGGCGGGCGGTCCCGCCAACCACTAGACGGATCGGTTCCTGGCCTGCCGAGCCAAGCAGGAGCGGGGCAGGCAGGAGCAGGACAGGCGGGGGGGGGAGGCAGGGCCGCTCAGAGGCGGGCGAGGCCCGACGGCCTCCCCTACTCGTCGAGATCGGTCGTACTCCGCGCCGAGATCGGTCCAGTTCCGGCTCGAAATCGGTCCGGGTTACCCGGTAGGAAGCACGTCGCCGAACGTGACGCACGCATAGGGCGGGGCCCGCCGAAACTCAAACCGTT
>ERZ773049.2175-NODE-2175-length-10849-cov-15.004817_pt1 | contig 10849 bp, 12 predicted proteins | sample MGYA00580633_ERZ773049 | MGnify/ENA primary metagenome ERZ773049 (study PRJEB29015, sample SAMEA2737991) | human oral metagenome | biome: human oral; feature: human-associated habitat; material: dental | place: China | collected 2066 ... | reverse complement strand
CGCGATCCGCACGCCTGAAATCTTTAAAATCATCGCGCAAAAGGTGGAGCCTGCCGAGATGATGAGGACGTTTAATATGGGCGTTGGTATGATCGTCGTAGCCCCGAAGCAAAACGCGGACTTCGTGCTCGCTAACTCGGGCGGCTACGTCATCGGCGAGGTCGTAAAAGGCGGGGGCGTACAGCTCGTGTAAATTTGAAGCGGTAAAATTTGCCGCTTTTTGTCAAAGCAGAGTTTATGTTTAGACTAAATTTTAAAGCAGGTATTGCGGTCGCCTCCAAAAACAGCGCCGAGAATTATTATATGATAGGCCTTGCGGACGACAGGTACGACTATAAAAACTATCTGCTTTTCCAAAGACCGATCAAGCTCGGACGGTACGAGGACGCAGACGCACCGCATAACGGCCTATACGCTAAGTGTAGGCGACGTGTGCTATAACGGCTGAAGGCTGTGAAAATCACTAGCGAGCTTATCGTTTTTGAAGTCCAAGACAGCATCATCACTGTGGATATCAGCGGCGTCAAAATTCCCAAACGCTTCATTCAGTATTGCAAAGAAATTTTCGGCGATCCGCTCAGCATCGAGGGATAAATTTATGCGCAGCAGCACGCAAAAACAATCTTTGCGATTATAAATATAAAGCCGAGATTAAAATTTAAGAGCGAATTTTAGATAGCGCACAGGATAAAGGTGGTTAAATAAAGCTATCAAACGCAACAAAACCTCCTCGCCGTAGTAAAATTTATTGCGGGATTTGCACATCGAATTCAATGCGAATATTATGCGACAAAAATTTACCCTGCCAGACCATAGCCAAATTCCACGCTCGATCTGTGGCCGCTTCCACTTTAAATCAGGCACACTGCCTATCGCTGCTGCCCTCTTGCGGCAAGCGCCGCAGACTTAAGGGATACGGACGATCATCTAGCGATCCACGCCGCCGTTTGCTTTTTTGGAAAGGCGATCGCTAGTGCGCCCACACTATCGCTTGTTCTTTTAAGAAGAGACGATCACCTTTTTAAATTTAAAATTTTATCTATGCGCTCGCGCCTTATTTTGCAAAATCTAAAATTTTAGCGATATTTTCGCGGCTGTAGAGCTCCGACATATTCCACGCTTTGGCGTTTGTCGCGGCTACGTCTATGACCTCATCTAGTACCTTACCTTCGATGCCAAGCTGCGCGAGATTAGTCGGCGTGCCGATCTTATCAAACCACGCTTTAAGTGCTGTAATGCCTTCATTCGCACTTTTAAGGCCGAAAATTTCACGAGCGAAACGCTCAAACGCGCTTAAATTTCTATCCTTATACCACCTCATCCACGCAGGCATTACCACGCTAAGACCGGCTCCATGCGCGCAGTCCACAACCGCGCTCATCGCATGCTCGATCATATGGTTCGGATAGCCGAAGCCACCCACGCCCACGTAGGTTAGTCCATTTAATGCCATTGTCGCGGCCCACGCAAACTCGGCGCGCGAATCGTAATCGCTCGGATCTGCGAGCAGGATTTCAGTCGTGCGGATGACGGTTTTGATGTTGGCTTCGATATAGGCTCGCACGATGTCCGGATGGACGCTAGCGGTAAAATACCCCTCGATGCTGTGGGCGATGATGTCGCTCGCGCTATATACGAGATACTCGCGGCTGACGGTTGCTTGCAGCTGCGGGTTTATGACCGAGACTTTCGGGTATAGACACGGCGCGCTGATCGGGTATTTTTGCCTGGTCTGCTCCTTGGTCACCACTCCGCCGCAGTTCATCTCTGAGCCCGTCGCGGCGAGGGTGATGATATCAAAAATTTTAAGCGCGACACTCGGACTTTTGCCGGTGAAAAAATCCCACACATTGCCCTCGCAGCAGGCGCCCGCGGCTACGGCTTTCGCCGAGTCCAGCACGCTTCCGCCGCCCACAGCAAGCACGCTATCGGCGCCAAATTCCTTAGCAAGCCCGATCGCTTCGTTTACTTTGCTTAGTACGGGATTTGATTTTATGCCGCCAAGCTGCGTAAATTCTATACCGCTTGCCTTTAAGCTGCTCTCCACGACGCCCATCAGACCGCTCTTTCGCACGCGCTCGCTGCCGTATAGTACGAGAGCTTTTTTCGCGCCCGCTTCCTTCATATACTGCCCGATATGCTCCTCTTTACCCTTGCCAAATTCTATCCTCACGGGGTTGCAAAAACTAAAATTTGTCATCTTCTCTCCTTTAAACAAAGTTGGCTAAATTATAGCCTTTTTTAAAATTTTGCGGTAGCACGATGGTTCAAATTCCTTGCCTAATCGTGTAAATTTAAATATAACCCGAGTAAATTTAAAGGAGAGCATAAACGAAGTAGATAAAATTTTAAAAGACGCCGCAAAGATCGCGGACGAGCTATATCCCACCTACGGACACGTTCAGACGCCTATAAAGGTGCTTAGCTTCTACCGTCAGAAAGCCTTCGGACTTCATCGCGACGATCTATGAACCCAGCGTGTGCTTGCGCCTGCGCGGCGGTAAAATGGTGGAATTTAGCGGCAAGCAGTATCGCTACGATACGCAAAAATTCCTACTTTGCGCAAACGACCTGCCGCTTTTGGGGCGAGTAGAGCACTGCCCGTTTCTATCGGTAAGCATTAAATTTCAAAGCGAGGACATTCTTGAAGCGCTAAAGGTGATAGAGGGGCAGAGCCGCGCTGGCAGACTTGAAAGCAGCCTATATTTCGGCATATGAGCTACGAGATCGCGGACGCCGTTTCTAGGCTCATCTCTTTGCTACGGCGGGAGCCTGCGAGCCTAAAGCACGTCGGGCGTTTGGCAATAAAGGAAATTTTATACATGCTGATCTTAAGCGGCGTGGGAGAATTCCTGAGTCGCTTCGTTATGCAGGGTACGGCGGAAAAACTCCATCGCGCGCGCAATGAGGGAAATTAAAATCCGCTTCAAAGAGCCGATCAACATGCGCGAGTTGGCGGCCGAGCTCGGCATTAGTCCGTCGTCGTTTTACCATAATTTCAAAAAAATTACCGCGCTAAGCCCACTTGATTTTCAAAAGCGCATTAGACTGCAGGAAGCTAGATATATCTTGCAAAACAGCGATAGCACGGCTTCTCAAGCGGCCTTTGACGTCGGATACGAAAGCCCGTCGCAATTCAGCAGGGAGTACGCGAGGATGTTTGGCATGCCACCTAAAGCTCACGCGCAGACGCTTCGAGACTAAGAAGCGGGTAAAATTAAAACGGTCGGTTTGGATGAGCTTCGGCAATCTTAAAAATTTTATGTCGAGCGTAAGCCAAAATAACTACGCAATAAAGTAGTATCCGTGATCAATATAAACTTAATAGGAAAATATCGCTTGTGATCAGCGAGCTAGCATCCACGACAAAAACGAACGCCCGGTAGAAGAATAGGCACGCCATAAGAGGGTCAACCAAGACACAAGAGAATAGTTGCGTGCAGTATGGCAACACACTGTAAAAACAAAAAAAAAGGGGGGGGGTATCACACTACAAGAAAGCGCGCCTATACCGTAACGATAACTGCCCCCTGCTTGCTTGCTGCTACGCTAGAAGTCATTGCCCATCTTCTTGCTAATTTTATAATTTCAATCCTGTGGCGTTTTATCACGCGACCTGCACAAGCAGAATCAGATCAATCGAAAAGCCTTAAATAAATTCAAATCAAGCTGAAACAGAAAAAACATTCTTAAAAATAGCTATTTTAGTATCATAAAATTTCATAAAAAATTTATTTACACTGATAAAAACACAATTTTTAATATGCGTCTAATAAGCAAAATAGTAATATTTTTACGATATTAAATTTCAGTAAGAAAGGAGAAAATATGGAATTTTTAATGGTTCTGATGTTTTTCGTCGCGGGCCTTTTGTTGTGGTTTAGACCTGAGAAAAAGCGCGCAGTTATGGGCTTTGGTATCGCGGGTATCGCTATACTCGTCATCATGATGGCGTGGGTGAATAAATTTGCCGTCGTGCCTATGGGAAATTTTTAGGAGCGAGCGATGGAAAGTATGCAAGATAAAATGTCTCAAAGCCTCATTCGCGGCGCCGAGATTTCTGCAGGCTGGGGCGAAGATGAAAAGCGATTTTTCAATCTTTTCGCCCTCGCGGCACTCGCTCTCATCGCTTTGCCCGTAGGTATCGCATGCCTTGTTTTGGGCTTTGGTATGGGCGATAGTCCCTGCATCATGTGCTGGCACGAGAGATTTTGCATGGTAGCGATCTCATTCGTGGCTTTGCTGATCGTTAGATACGGATTTACTGTCAAATACCTAGCCGCAATCCTCTTTTTAGCATGCCTTGGGCTATACGACGGCTTTTTGCATTACAGCCTAGACGGCACGGGCGGAGGATACCTCGACATAAAGCAGGGCTTCGGGCTTGAAATTTTAGGCGCGCACACGCAGTTTTGGGTCGTAGTGGTGCATTTTTGCGTCATTATATTTTTGGGCGTGATTTTGCTGCTAGGCAAAAACGTAGGTAAAATAATGCAAAAAAGCGAAGAGGGCGCATACGGCGTGGTTTTACCCAAATTTGCGCTAGGCAAAGTTGCAGTTGCGGTCTTTGCGATCATTATGGCTTTTAACTGCGTTCAGGCTTTCATCACGGCAGGTCCTCCGCCCTATCTAGCCTCCGCGACGCCTTCGCGCATGAGCGTCGATCCGTCAAAGTGGTTTTGGGAGCTTGATCACTGGGGGGAGACCGAAATTGACTTCCGCGAAAGCTGGAATCCAAAACTACCGAATTTACCGAAATGAGGTCGCGATATGAGAAAAATTTTAACTTTAACCCTTTTGTGCGCCGCACTGGCGGCGCTGGGCGGCGAATTTAATCTAAATCCTGCGGACGGCGCAGTGACAAATTTAACGCCGCTACGCAAAAGCGGCGAGATAACGCTAAATTTAAACAACAATAATCCCGTCACAGGGCTTGACTACGACGCGGCAAGCGGAAGCTTTTTGGTCGGCACGCTAAAATTCGAGCTCTACGAAATGGACGGCGAGCTAAAAACCGTAAAAAGCTATCTACGAAGCACGCCCGATTGGATAATACAGATGGAAAAGACCGTTGCAGCGAGCTTTTTTAAAGGCTCGGTAGGGCTCATAAGCTATAATAAAACCTATGAGTTTTTCAAGCCCGCACCGAACCAAAGCAAAGAGGAAGCAAACAAGGCGTGGCGCTATCTGCACGATGGATACGAAAATTTCACGCTTGATTTCAAAGATCGCTACTCCACCGTACGCGCCAAACAACAGTATATCCTAAGCTGGGATCACTCGGACTTTTACGGAGAGTTTTTCATCGCGAGCGTGCCTGATGATATCAAGCAAAGCTGGAGTATGGCGAGCTTTAGCGACGCCGATAATCTACTCTCGAGCGAATTCGTGCCGAGTTTCGATGAAGTCCTCGGCGTAAAAGATGGCAGAGACATAAGCGACTACTACGTCACGGGCATGGACGCGCAAGGCGAGTTTATTTATCTGCTTTCAAAGCAATACTCAAGCATCCTAAAACTCGATCCGCGTAGCAGAAAGATCGCGGAGGTTTATAGCTTTGAAGGCGCAAACGACGCGCATGCGCTAGCTATCAAGGATGGAAAATTTTACGTCGCGTCTAGAGAAAACGGAACGAATAAAATTTTTATTTTCGAGAGGTGAATTATATGCAGCTTTTATTTCATAAGACTAAAATTAAGCGAAATTAAAGCTATAAAAAGGGAAAATTTTACATAACAAATGGGCGTTTGTATATAAATTTTTTGGGCGTTTTACTACAATAATATCAATTTTAGTCTATTATAAAAATTTACCAGAAGGATAGTTGACGTGGATATATTAACTAAAAATATGGCATTAGAATTTTTAAGAAAGTCTTTGTTAAATAAAAATATCTCTTTTAGAGAAGGTCAATATGAAGCTATTGATGCCGTTGTTAACAAAAGAAAAAAAGTTTTGGTTGTACAAAAAACAGGATGGGGAAAAAGTATTGTATATTTTATTTCCACAAAATTTTTAAGGCAATGTGGTTATGGATTAACTATAATCATATCTCCACTGCTAGCGCTAATGAGAAATCAGATAGAGTCAGCAAAGAAATTGGGGCTCAATATTGCAACAATAAATTCATCAAATATAGACCACTGGAATGAGGTAAAAAGTAGCATTTTAAGCGATAAGATAGATGCACTCCTTATTTCTCCAGAAAGACTAGCTAACGAAGATTTTATGCAAAATATTTTAGAGCCAATTTCAGGAAATATTGGATTGTTTGTTATTGATGAAGCACATTGTATTAGCGACTGGGGCCACGATTTTAGACCAGACTATAAAAGAATTGTAAATATACTAAAGCAAATTCCTGAAAATACTCCCATTCTAGCCACAACCGCTACTGCAAATGACAGGGTTATTGAAGATATCAAAAGTCAAATTAACGGTATTTTAATAATGAGGGGTGATTTAAAAAGAGAGAGTCTTAGCCTGCACAATATAAGACTACCACATCCGTCTTATAGGTTAGCTTGGCTTGCAAAATATATTCCTTTATTTAAAGGTTCTGGTATAGTATATGTTTTAACTCAAAGAGATGCAAAGATCGTTTCAGACTGGCTTAATGAGAATAATATATCAGCAAGTCCTTATTTTAGTGATGTTACCAATGATAAATTTGAAACTAGCGATGCCTATAGGGAGTTTTTAGAAGATCAACTTATTAATAATAATGTAAAAGTTCTAGTGGCCACATCGGCACTTGGAATGGGCTTTGATAAGAGCGATATAGGGTTTGTAATACACTATCAAGCGCCAGGGTCTATTATCGGCTATTACCAACAAGTAGGTCGTGCAGGTAGAGGGATTGACAATGCATATGGGATCTTATTAAGCGGACACGAGGATGATGATATACATGATTTTTTCAGAAGATCATCTTTTCCAACCAAGGAAAATATTGATTTGATATTAGAATGTTTGGAAAGAAGCAGCATGGGTTTATCTATAGTTGAAATCCAAAAGGAACTCAATCTTACTCAAGGCGAAGTCGAAAAAACTCTAAAATATCTTAGTGTCGAACCAATGTCACCAGTGATAAAAAGAAATTCAAAATGGTTTAGGACACTAAATAAGTATTTTTATGATGAAGAAAAAATTAATAAAATTTTAGAAATAAGACACTCGGAATGGGATGAAATTCAAAAATATTTAGACACCGAAGAGTGCTTAATGTCGTTTTTGCAAAAAGCACTAAATGATCCAAGTCCTCAAAAATGTGGAAAATGCGCCAACTGTTTACAGCCGATAGGTAGTGATTTTTCTACTGATATAGGTTTAAAGGTAGCAGAATTTTTAAGAAAAAAATATATAGATTTTACTCCTAAAAAACAAGTAAGAACTGACGCATTAAGCACTTATGGAATAAGAGGAAAAATTCCCGAAGTATTAAGAGCAGAAAATGGGCGTATTTTGTCCAGATGGGAAGACGCAGGCTGGGGAAGAATTGTTGCTGAAAATAAGCATAACGGAAAATTTTCAGATGAGTTAGTTAATGCATTTGTTGAAATGGTTCATGATTGGAATCAAAACTTTTCTTGGGTTACATGCATTCCATCACTAAAGCATCCAGTTTTGGTTCCAGAATTTGCACAAAAGGTTGCCAATAAACTAAATTTACCTTTCATACAAGCTATAAAAAAAATAAAACCAAATCAAGCTCAAAAAATGATGAACAACTCCTATCATCAGGCAAAAAATCTCGATGGTGTTTTTGAAGTAGGTAATGGTATTCCAAATAAACCAGTATTGTTAATAGACGATATTATCGACTCCGGGTGGACTATAACAGTAGCTGCCATGCTCTTAAAACAAAAAGGCTGCGGGAATGTATTTCCTGCTGCGCTTTCAACAACAGGAAAATTATAATGAAACAACTAAGCTTAAATTCTCAGGCAATCATACTGCTTACGGCCTACTTTAATAAAAACGATAAACCTCTTACTATAACCGAATACTCTAATTTAGCGACCTGGCTTTTAAAATACAATATGACGCCAGCAGATCTTTTAGCAACAAATAATATTGATATTTTGAAAGAATACGAAGGCTCGAAAATTATACAAGATAGAATTTTATCTTTGCTTGATAGAGGAAATGCTATGGCATTATCATTGCAAAAATGGCAAAATTTCGGAATATGGGTTATAACGAGAGCAGACGAAGAATACCCAATAGTACTTAAAAGGAAGTTGGGGCAAAAATCTCCGCCTATTTTATATGGCGCTGGAGACAAGAAGATATTAAATACTAAAAGTATTGCCATTGTTGGATCGCGAGATGCTTCAATAGATGATTTGGAATTTGCATTTCAGCTTGGAAAAAAAATTGCTTTGTGCGGATATAGTGTAGTCTCTGGAGGAGCAAGAGGAATAGATGAATCTTCGATGTTTGGCTCTATTGAGGCTGATGGTACTACTATTGGAATCGTTTCGGACACGTTAGCGCAAAAAGTCTTATCTAAAAAATATAGAGAAGCTATACAAAATAATAATTTAACTCTTATAAGCCCGTATTATCCAGATGCAAAATTTAATGCAGGCAATGCCATGGGAAGAAACAAATACATCTATGTATTGGCAAAAAGCTCCGTGGTAATCCACTCCGGCTTAAAAGGTGGAACATGGGAGGGTGCAAAAGAAAATTTAAAAAATAAATGGACGGATCTTTTTGTAAAAAAGAATGATGATGCAATGGCTGGAAATTCTAAATTGCTTGCTATGGGCGGGATTGAATTGCCAAATTTAAATGATATAGAGTATTTATTGGATTATAAGCAAAAAGATCTGACTACTGATGAAACAATAGAAGAAAAAATTTTAAAATTAATCAATGGTAAAAAAATGACGATAGACGAGATATCAAAAGATATAAATGAGCCTTCAAAACTTGTAAAAAATGCAATAGAAAAATTATTGAAATCAGGCAATATTGAAAAACACAAAAATCGCCCTTTACGCTTTAGTAAAACAGTAAAGCTGATAGGATTATAAAAAGGTCGGGCGGGTGCCCGACCAGTATCAGAAAGGAGGAGTTAAAATATATAGACCGCGCCGAGCACGATAAACGCCCTTAGGCAGAAGCCGCCCACAAGCACGCCGTATTCGTTATAAACACAGCTTTTTATCTCCTCGCCGCCGTGCGCGCAGACGTTGCCGTCCGCATTTACGCTGTAGCTGCGAAGCATAAATTTGCTTCCGCCTAACAGCGGCAAAGCAAGCCCAAACACGACAAAGCCTATCCAAAACATCGGCGCAAGCGAGCCGCTGACTATCTTGGTTACGCTAGCCATACCCGCAGCCTCGCTTTTTACGCTAGCAAATAGCGCTAGCACCGCAACGATCTCAAGCGCAACTAACACGACGTGAAATTTATGCGCGCAGTGGCTTAGTCCGTGCCCGGCATTTAGCGTAGCGGCTGCGTTTGCGCTAAGCCCCGTGGAGATCGCAGAGATCGTAAATAAAATCGGTAGCCACACGCTATCCCAAAGCGGGATCGCCTTTACGACGTAAAGCAGTAGCCCCGTATATCCCATCACTCCAAGCGCCAAAATAGCTCCGAGCGTGAGCATCATATCGCAAATTTTACCGCTCTTTTTGATCTGCAAAAGCACCAAAACGCTGATTACTATAAAAAACGTAAGCAGATACGTACCTATGCTCATCATCGAAACCGGACGCGTGTAGAGCTGTAAAATTTTAAGAGGATTTATCGTAGCGCTCGGCGCCAGATCAAATAGCAAAAGTGCAGTTCCTATTATTACCGCTACTGGTGCTAGCAGAAAGCCGAATTTATAAAACCTCTCGTTTAATGAGCCCAAAAAGCCCTTGTAGGCCAAAGCCGAGCACAAAAATGCCCCGGCGCCTAAACCGCCTAAAAATAGATAGATGACTATGAGCCATCCCCAAGTCGTCTGTACCATTGTCATTCCTTTAAATTTTTAAAAATTTCAGGGTCTTTTAGCGCACTTTTAAGCGCATCCATCTCGCTATTTAAGTAGAGATTTAAAAAGCCCCCGAAGTTCTTCCAAACGTCTAAATTTGCGTGCTCGTCGCAGCGAGCGGCAAATTTGCAAAACCACTGCGACGGATGAGCAGCAATAAATTCCGCCTTTTTACGCAAAATTTCGTTAAATTTAGCCTCATCCTCCGCCTTTAGCGCGCTAAAACTTAGAAAATAAAGATATTGTAGCTCGTACCCGATGAAATCGTCGGGAAATTTATCAAGCTGCGCATCCTCGAGCTTTAGCCCAGAGCTCTCGTAAAAGCTTCGCACCTGCATCGTCTTTGCCCCGAACATCGTTTGATAGTCGAAATACACCGACTCGTAAGGCTCGGCTTTGGGGCGCTTAGGACCTACGAAGAGCCTATTGAATTCGTAGCGAATTTCATCGATTAAGCTTGGCTCGCTTTTGCATTCGGCAAATTCGAGGATAAATTTATGTTCTTTAAGCTTAGGCGCAAAATCCTGCGTCAAATTTAAAAGCTCGTCCAAATTTTCACCGGTAAGAGGCACCAAAAATACCTGCCTCAAAAAGTCCTCGACGCAAAGGCTCTGCTTTAAATTACGCATCTTTTTATCCTTAGTGGATAACCTCGTTGCGCTTCATGCGAGGATAGAAGCGGATATTCGGCTTCGTAAAAAAGCGTTTAAAGCCTGGCATCTCTTTCTCCATCCCCGCGCTATCGCTCACGTCGCTATCGACCAGCTTTAGCACGTCGCAAGGACAGCCCGCTACGCACGCAGGCTCCTCGCCGCGCTCGAGCTTCTCGGCGCAGAGGTTGCATTTTTGCGCTTT
>ERZ773049.2174-NODE-2174-length-10855-cov-2.928426_pt1 | contig 10855 bp, 6 predicted proteins | sample MGYA00580633_ERZ773049 | MGnify/ENA primary metagenome ERZ773049 (study PRJEB29015, sample SAMEA2737991) | human oral metagenome | biome: human oral; feature: human-associated habitat; material: dental | place: China | collected 2066 ... | reverse complement strand
TTATGATGCAAATATTGAAAATGATATGGTTATACTTGCAGTATCTGAACTTTATCTTGATGAAGAAAAGAAAACTTTAATAGCTAGTAATGGATACGCTATAGGTTATATAGGTAAAGATAAAGAACTTATAAAGGATAGCGAAGGACTTAATATCATCATGGAAATAGATGATTTAGGCGATATTATGGATATGATGGAATATGATAAGTTGCAAGAGAAGATAAATCCAAACAATAGTAACGACCGATACAAATACGCGATAGGTTCATTTCTATATGCGTCTATGAGAGCATTTTTAGCAGGCGAACCTTTAAAGGATTTATATACTTATTCTGAGTTTATGATAAGATATAAGACTCCGAAAGATGTAGCAACGCATATGGAAAAAGCTATAGCTTCTAAAACTATGTCGGATATCTTCGCAAAGATAGTTGAGCTAAGAGATAAGAGAAATAAGTATTCATTTGTGTTTGATATATTTAAGATGCCTATAAATGAATGGATTGAAGTAGCAACACAAAAGAAAGAAAAGCTTTTATCTGAAAAATATAAAGATTACTATGTTACAGTATCTATAACAAATGATGGTGTACATAACTCATCTCTTGCTATGGGTATAGATACTAAAAATAAGAAGATTGAAAAAGAAAATACAGAGATTAGAGATATCATAAATAAGTATGGTTTAGATTTATTCCAATATATTATGAACTGTAAAATCATGGATGATATATTTATAGACTTTGCTGAAATAGCTTGGAAGTATCAAGATAAGTTAAATAAAGGTAGTACAGATATAAGAAACGATACTCCAAACAGAGGTAAAACTAACTTCAATGATAAGTGCTTCTCATACGAAGGAAATATAGCTATAAATAGTAATGATATAGAAGATGTATATAAAATAATAACTGAAGATGAAAAAAGAAAGCTAGATGCTGCTATTGAGCTTATCAAGTCTTTATTTGATATGAGAAAGGCAGGTGTATGTTAATGATTATATTCACAATACTACATTATATAGCTCTGATTATTGGTATCATATTCGTACTCGTTATGATGATAGATTACTTTATGCTACATACAAGAACTAAAAAGGAAAAGACTTTATTTACAATAAACTTAGAATTCTTTATACTTACTTGTATGTGGTATTTTATGGTGTATACTATAATCAAATATTTAGCTGAACTTATTTAAAGGAGTAAGTATGAAACCTAAAGAAAAATTGGTATCTATCCTTATGAATAAATTTAATGCAAGAAGACAATCAAATGGTGTATGGTACACCATTTCTTGTCCTTTTTGTGGGGATAGTCCGAACCCACATACAAGACACTGCAATATAAGAGTTTCTAAAAATGATGATGCTCTTATTGTACACTGCTTTCAACTTAAATGTACAGCTTCCGGTATTATGAATAAATCTCATCTTATAAGAATGGGAATACTAGATAGTGATATTACAGAGTTTGTAGAAAATAATAGAAGCATAACTCATGAACTTATATCACAAGAGCTGTCTACAGAGATTAAATATAATATAGAAACTAAAGAAGATAGCGAGGTTCGAAAGTATTTTCATAATAGAACGAAATTGGAGCTTGATATGAACGTAAAGAATAAATACAGAATAGTTGAGAATCTACGTTCCTTTGTGAAATTAAATGAAGATATACTACCTGATTTAGTTAAAGATAAACTTTTAGATTATAATGTAAAATCTATAGGATTTCTAAATCCTACTGGAACTAATATACTTCTTCGCAGTGTAGATGATACTAAAAGATTTATGAAGTTCTCACTTCTTGATAATTCAAATATCTCAAGGTTTATAACTCATAAACCTTACACTATAGAAAGAGATAATAATTATTTAGATAATAACTCGTATATTACCATTTGTGAAGGTCCATTCGACCTCATAAATACTATGGAATATATAATGCCTGAAAATAAGGGTATATGGGTTTCAGGAACTGTTACAAATCAAAAAGGATTTATAAAATCTATAACTAAGTATAATCCTTACAGACATATAGTCTATATTGCTGATAGTGATGTAGATGATAGATTTATTAAATCATTCTTTAAGGATATAAGATACAGAGTAAAGGATATCTATGTTGTAAGAAATAAAGCATATAAAGACGTAGGAGATATGACAAAACCTATGGATATTTACAAATATGAAATATAATGGTGGCATTATGCCACCATTTATTTTTTTTTTTAATCTTCTTGTGCTGGTGTAAGTGGAGTAGGAGCAGGTGCGTATTTAACCATAACCTTTTTAAACTCAGTATCAATAGTTTTAAAAAAGTTTTCTCTTGTCATAACTTTTAAATCTATTTTATCTTTAGGAACTTTTCTCCAAGCTGAGTTTACTCTGTATCCTACTTGAACTAGCATTCCACCCATAACCATTAGAGCTTTAATATCATTGTAATCTACATTAAAACTATCCGTGTCAGAGAATTGCCATTCTATAGTTTGATTAGGGTCTATGTCTTTTGTAATTTCAAGTACAGACTTTGCTTCTAAGAAACGACTTCTATCGTTCTCTCTTACTCTTTGGTGATGTTTACCACCTTTTTTATCAAGCCAGTAAAATCCTACCTCAAACCTTTCATCTCTCCATTTATAACTCATATCCACGATATAATCGTGAAGCTCATCAGTAGTTGCACCCTCATACCATTCTTTTTTATCTCTATTCCATCTAGGTTTTAAAAGCCATTCAGGAATAGGAGTTGATACTATCTTACCTGTAGCTAGTTCAAGATATTGTCCGTCTTGTAAGTCAACACTTCCTGAAGTTACACGTTCTTCTGGTGTCATCTCTCTTATACCACGTCTTGTTCCGTCAAGACAAGGGAAATCATACCAAGTATCAGTAACTATCATAGAATTATCCCAAGCATCATAAAATCTTTTTGGGTCTTCTTGAAAATCCTTTATCGCATAAGGCTGAGTTGCTATGTATTTTCCTGTAGCTGAGTAAATATGTATTTTATTCGGTGTGTATTTCATTTTAATCCTCCTTATCTCATAGGTATTTTGATAGTCACATTTAAGAAATAATCTTCAAATAAGTGCTTATCAAAACCTACAGCCAAACCTTCAAAGTATCTTTGAATTAATAGAATAAATGCGTTATGGTTAGGAAACTTCGGTTCCATAGGGTTAGTTCCAAATCTTCCTTCTCCTATAGGAGAACTATTCTTATCTTTAGCTTTTAATTGATTATAAATATCGTAGTTCACAGACATATCATTCATATATTCAAGTGAACCGTCTCTATTTTTATTTCCACTTTGAGTAGGCCTAGTTCCAAGTCCGTCGTATTTTGTAAGCGGTCTTACATCTGCGGCATATTGATACATTATACCAAAACCAAATTTCTTAATTCTAGTTTTTCTTTGACGTGTTTGTCCACCACCGTCCGTAAAGTTATACTCATCGACATCTACGAAATCTGGTTCTTCTTTATAATCATATACTGTAACTTGAGCGTGTTCGAATAGTAAGTCGCTTTTTCTTATACCTTCTGGTAAATTAGTTACAAATCTTAGATAATCCATTTGTATACCTTTTAATGGGTCTTCTGTAGCTCCTTGTGGTGGTTGTACAAGTAAGTCTTTAGTAACCTTTATATTAAATCTTAATGTAAGTTCATTTTCTGATTTAAGTTTATATTTACCTTTGACATAACCTATTCCCTCTAAGTTATCTGTAGATATGTCTTCCAAAGAATATACTGCATTCTTTTTGACATACATATCAAATACCTCTTTTTCTAGTTTTCTTTCAAGTTCTCTTTTTACGTGAGTTCTTGGAAGTTCTATAAGCCATTTATTTTTAAATTTAACTCTTGGCTGTCCAGCAAGGAAATACCATTGAGATGAAGGTGTTGTTATATCTGATTCTGGAACTACCATACGAAGCTGATATCCACCGTCGTATTTTGAGTTTTCTCCAAGACATCTTATAACGTCGTAATCTTTTAATGAGTTAGCATATGGTGCTATTTGAATCATTCCTACACTATCTGATACGTACTTAATATCTGTAGGAAATATATCAAGTATTGTCCATCTAGCATCAGTATACATATCATAAGGCTCTTTTAAAGTTATGATACCGGTATTTGCGTCAAATGTCCAGTAAGCTCTATCGTATTGTAAACCATCTATAAACAATGTAGGGTTATATAAAACGTCTACATTTGACTGAATAGTTATAGCAGTTCTTTGTAAAATTCCAGATTGAATATGAACTGCTGTATTTTCTTGTGGTACTATACTTCCAGTGTGTCCAAGTTTTATATCTTGTACAAGTTTTAAAAGTTGATTGAAAATATTTGATGAAGGTATTTTTTCTACACTATTTTCATCCATACTTTGAGTTATTTGCTCTTGTCTTACGTAGTGCTCTAAATCGTCCATAAGCTCTTGCCAAGTCTTAAGTCTATCTCCCTCTTTGTATCTTATACCGTTTTGTATCTTTTCTATAATAGCAACAGCATCTGGATACTCAGTTCTATATTTAGCGAAGTTCACACCTTTATCTAGTTTACCAGCAAGGTCTTCTTCTTTAACTTTAGAAGTTACATCTATTATATTTGCCCATAAACCATTTCTTATTTGTATACTTTCATCATCTTTTCTAATTTCTTGTATCTTTCTTATATGCCAAGTATCATCTCCGCTATCATCAGCAACTGTCATTACAGTTCCTAATGGTTCATCGAGTTTTGCTATTTCAGGAGTTGCTACTTGCACTACAAGTTGTCTATTCTTTAAATCTTCTTTAGTTGCCATATTCTTAATAGTATATGCTGCAAGTTCAACTGGTGTATCTATATGAATAGCAAACCACATAGAACCATATTTCATATAAGCATATCCTAATTCTTGGTAGATATAAGTTGGGTATTCTTTTTGAAATCCACCATTTATATTTTGGCTTAAATAGTACATTTCATTAGATACGAAATCTTCATCACTTAAGTTAGCTTTAGCATTTGCTGGGACTTTAATATGCCCAGCTGAATATATAGTAAGCCAGTTCTCATCTATAGGAACTGCTATATTTTTAGCTCTATTCTTTAAAGTTGCTAGTTTCCACTTATTTTCTTCTTTATCAAAGTATACAGCACTCATGGGCGGAAAACCGTGATTTGCTTGATAATAAGTCCAAGATACAGATTCTTCATTATTTGATGAACCTAGAGGAATTATTAAATCTCCCGGCGTTAAACCTGATGCTGAAAATGATTCTTTTGTAACTTGTCCTTTGTATGGTAGAAACGAACCAGCATTTGGTGATTTATCTCTTAAAATAAACTCACCGTCTATTTGAGTAGGTTGCACCCAAATACATTCGTTTTTATAATAAAATCTTACAGATAAATCTACCTTATTACCTATGTCCTTTACATAAGCATTATCCTTATCTATTCTGTGATTTTTATAATCCATATGATATCCAAGTGAATGTCTATTTACAGACTCTCCATTATCCATATGTAAAACCATAGAAGTTTCAAATATGTAGTTTGTAGGTTCTGTCGGTTTATCGGCTGTCATATCTGGGTGTATGCAATACACCAAATCAGCAGATTCAACTTCTGTAAATTTATCATAGAAAGTTTTAGTATCTTTCGCTCTTTGAGCTATCTCAGTTTCTAAAGATGTAATTCTTGTAGTATGGTCTGCAAGAGTTTCTTTAGTTTCTTTCTTAAATTTAGAATAGTCTAAATAAACGTCTTTTACTGTAACTGTGATAGGTTCTTGTGTAACACTATCCTTTTCACCAGTGTATATTATACAATTCTCTCCATTTGTAACTATTCCTATTTCTTTAAATTCTGAAGAATTTCCTTTCGGTACTCTTACTTTTAAAACACCTGTAGGTATATTCTCACTAGGAATTCTTTTCGCTGTATCTAGTAAGAATGAATGTATATCTTTAGGCTCTATTCCTATCGCCATAGTGGAAGCGATATAGTTTATTAAATCTATATATCCTGCACCACGAAGTGGAATTAACTCGCCTGATTTAACTTTTATCCACGCATAACCTGTCTCGCTATCTATAATAAGCTCCCCTACAACAATATCGGCTTCCGTATAGTTTCTATGCTTCTTGTCATAAGGTATAAATGCTATTCTTTTTATATCAGACATTTTGCTACCTCCTTATATATTAATGTAACTATTTTCCTTGTTTCTGACCCTTTTGCTGACAAGCTAACAAATTATATGAAAAGTATACCTATTTCGAGGAAAATAAACATAGGTGTAGATTAAAATAAAATAAATTTTAAAATAACTAGGAGGTATAAAATATGTCAGAAAATACATTCATGAAATTGTATCGTGAAGCAACATTACCACAAAACGGAACATTGTACGGTGGTTCATATCCAGAAGCATCTGAAGCTGAAGTAATGGAAGCATTCATGGCTTACGCTGAAGCGAATGCTAATATGGAAAGAAATGCTGTATTGTACGCAGAATCTGCACAAGATTTAATGGATAGTAAAGGGTTATCTGTTGTTGGAGCTATAATGTACGCTGAAGGAGAAGGTGGATTCTTCAAGAAAATCTTAAACGCTATCATAAAATTATATGAAAAGGCAAAAGATTTTATTATCAAATTATTAGGTAGAGTTAAATCTAATAAGTCTTACAGAACTGATTTGATATACATCAAAGAAGCTTTAGGAAAAATGGAAAACGTATCTGCTTTAAATGAAGATGACAGCTTCAAATATAAAGAAATCCAATACAATGCTATATCTAAATTAATAATGGGAACTATTGGTAGTGATGGTGAAAATAAAAACTTATTACAAACAAAATTCACAGGAGATATAAACATTGACAATTTAACAGACGCAGTTTCTAAAGTTGCTAAACTTAGTGCCGCTGATAAAGATGGTAATAGTACAGTAACTACAGATAATATAAATGATGTCGTTAAAAAGTTCGAAGCTATTAGATCTGATGCAAACCTTAGAGATTCTGAAAAGATATTAAAGACTTTCTATAAGACTGCTGTAGGAGATGCTGATGTTGGAAAGGCTAAATTCTCACCAGATGAAGCAATGAAAGCTGCTGAATGCGTAAATGCTTTATGGGAAGGTAATGATGAAACTGCTAAAGGTACATCAGAAATAAAACAAATCGCTTCTACTATCAAAGCAGCATATGAAGCTATAAAATTCGAACAAATCGAAAACGCTTTAGATAAAGGTGTTAAAGAATACAAAAAGAAAGTAGATGACCTTAAAAATATCGTAAATAAAATGTCAGACACTTACACTACAGTATTCAATGACAGAGATGCTAAAGATGGGGCTGCTAAAGACGGTGCTAAAGACTTAATGAGTATAGCTTCTCAATACTCTACATTCATGACAGATTTATCAACAGCTGTTGTTACTGCATTCAATACAGGTAAAATACAACTTGATAAATTTATAGCATATGGAAAAGGTTTAGCTAGTGCTATAGATAAACTTAAAAATGTTAAAACTGCTTAATAAGAAAATGGTGGCGTGATGCCACCATTTAACTTTGTGAAAAACAGCCTTTTGAGTTAAAATCAAAAAAAAAAGGAGGCTAATATGGGTATTGTTGATTTATATATAGAAATAGAACAAAATAAAGAAAAACCTAAACTATATTCAGAATCTGAATGCAATGAAAATTATACATCTGAAATTTATGAGGGTATGAGTGCTTCATATCAAATCGACGCATTAATGGCTCAGTATGATATTGACAAAAAATATAATTTATATGGAGAATCTGTCGGTGCGTTATTCGGAGGATTTTTAGCATTTAGCAAAAAGATTATATTATTAGTATTAAAAATGCTTCTAGGTATAAAAGGGATTATTTTAGGAGTGATTATTGCAGCTGCTGTATATATTATGAAAAGAAAAGATTCTGGAAATAAGACATCGTATTCTGGCGGTGGAGGAGGTGGGGGTGGTGGTAGCTCATCATCTTCTAAGAAAGACTCCTCTAGTAGTGAGAAGAATATTACTCCAGAAGAAGCTCAAGAAGAACTTATAAAGGAAATACAGGAATCTACAAATGAAGTAGCTTATGTAGAACCTTTAAAACTAGGTGTATCCGGAGAAACCATAAAAGCTAAAGTTAAACCAGTAAAAAGAGAAAGAAAACGTCAAAAGAATAAATATAAAAGTAGTACATCTACTGAAACTGAAGTTACTCAAACTCCAAGTGTGAGAGATAGAATATCGAAAGTATTAGAAGACGAAAATGTATATAAAGCAATGCAAGATGCTGTAAATACAGATGACGTATTAAAAATCGTAGAACTTATAGAATCATCGCCAAAGTTAGTAGACTATGCTTTAAAGGAATACAGATATGATACTGACGCTAACCACAATATATGCTTGGTGAGAACCGATATAGCTAAAGAAGTGGTAGAAAGAATTAGAGATGAATTCAAAAATGAAAAGCGTATAGGAAATAGGTCTGTAGCTGAATTCAATAAAGGATTCTATAAATTTAATAGTAATATACCCGGAGGATTAATATGCTTTGACCGCAAAGATGGTAGACAAAGTGGTTCGTTTGATGAAGAGCATATGAATGATATGATAAAAAATATAGGAATATGGCTTTCGGCTGGAAGCGTGTTACAATGTCACGCTTTAACTAATATGCTTATAGTATCTAATCCCGATGATGTAAAAGCTACAGAACGTCAAATGAATGAAGTTATAGATAAATTACCGAATGATATGTGGTCGAGTGTTAAAGCTTCTATTGATGTGATTCGTAAATATCTTGGAACTGAAGAATCTATGACAAAGATATTTGAATTATTCTCGAATATGTTCAAAAGAACGATAGTCAGACCGAATTTAGACGATGCTCCTACTATGTGGCGTTCTATAGATGCTATGAGTACATACGGTATTAAAGATTTTCAAAATAAAATTCAAGATGCTGGTATAGATATAAATTATTTCAGTATATTCTCAAGACCGTATCCTAAAGACTCTAAATACTCTGAAGTCATATTTAGTTTGGGTGATGCTAGTGATAGATTAGTAACTATTAACAAAATTAGGCAAAGTATAAAATTTACGCAAAATGATATAGATTCTATAAAGAGTTATATAAATTCTGTGATAGAATCTAATAAATCTTCTTCCAAAGTATTGAGTTCTATAAATGATAGGAAAGAAGAAGATGATAAAGATTATAAGAAATTTAACGATGCTTTAAATTTAGCAAAGATAAGTATGCAACGTTCTACTACTTTTTCTCGTATAAGTTTAGAAGCTTTAAATGGTTATACTAAATTACTTAGCATCATAAAGCACCCAATATATCAAGCAATATATGAACGTATCGGTGAAATAGTTGTAGAAATAACACAAGATGCAGCTATAGAAATTTTTAAGGTAGAAGAATAAGGAGGACATATGATTTATTTAGATGAGTTATCTTATGACGAAAATATGACAGTGAATGAAGGCATGATAGCTGTACAACAAGCACAAAATAACTTCGACATCTTTTGTGATGAGAAGTATAACCTTTATGGAGAATCTGTTGGAGCGATATTTGCTGGGATTATGACTATGGCTAAATCTGCTATAATTTTTATACTAAAAGCGTTGGCTGGATTTAAAATTGCTGTAGTTGCTATAATAGGAGTAATAATAGCTAAGTTTATAAAAGACGGACTTAGCGGTAATAAAGCCGACATACATGGTGGAGGCGGAGGAGGTGGCGGTGGAGCTACATTCTCTGGAAAGGTAGATACGCTAGGAATACCAAAAGAACCAGCTAAATTAGACACAATAAAAAGAATGTCTAAAAGAGTATTGGAATCTATAAAGAAAAATGGTAAAATGAATGATGGAGATATGTTCATAAAAACTGCAAAGAAACTAAAACCTATTACATCGAATTATAATATATTAATGGATGATAAGGGTATGGAAGATGTTATAGCAGAGGCATTCAAATCTTTCCGTATTAATATTGACAAGACTTCAAAAGGGGCGTTTGTTATACCTAAAGATATAGCACAAGTGGCTGTAGATATGGTTAATAATAATATATTAAACGACACAGCATTTGATGGTACTAAATATTCAGACATATTAAATAAATATCCATTGTATGAACTAGAAGACCGTTCAGGTTTAGTTGACCTTTATGACGACTTTGAAAAATTGGTAGGGGAAGGATTTAAAGCAAATGCGTTTATGGCTGATAGTATCGCAAACGTTCATATGCTTATGGCTTTAGCACTATCGTTTCAAATACAACCTGTAGTCATGCGTAAACTTGGAGAATTATTAAATGGACGTAAACCTAATGATAAAGGAGAAGTTGATGTCACTGAGGCAGAAATGAAATCGTTTATAAACGATTTAATAAACAAAGATTATGCTGATTTTTTTAACAGCTTTCCACCGAAGTTTAAAAAGTCTTTTTCAGAAGCGATTTCTAGCGGAGATAAAAATGGTGAAATATTCAGAAAAGCTATGGATGATATTTTAAACTATAAGTTCGACGCATTTGGTGCGGTGCTGAAGGAAAAGGATGGAATTGACAAATTAGCTAGAATGTTTGAAAAAATAAAATACAATAGTCTGCAATCAGTTGATGCGATAAAATGGATTAAGTTTACACAAATACGTAAAATGAGCGATAGTGAAAACGCAGTCTACGATGTGGAATTTTCCGATAATACATTTAGAGAGTATAATATATTAAGAGCGTGTCAATCTAAAATAGATGAGTATAAATTAGATATAAAAGCTATAGGTGCTGCTTTGGAT
>ERZ773049.2172-NODE-2172-length-10858-cov-4.877812_pt1 | contig 10858 bp, 9 predicted proteins | sample MGYA00580633_ERZ773049 | MGnify/ENA primary metagenome ERZ773049 (study PRJEB29015, sample SAMEA2737991) | human oral metagenome | biome: human oral; feature: human-associated habitat; material: dental | place: China | collected 2066 ... | reverse complement strand
TTGTTTGTTTACGATGCACCTATGGCTTTCCAAATCCATTTCTGTTTCACTATAAAAGCGAGCAAGTTTCAATTTATAAGCTCATGTTTATTAAAATGGAGTTTTGACACACCCTCTTTTTGTCTATTCAAATTCCTACCTAACGTTCGGGGTAAAGCACTATGCCTTTTAGGTAAACCTGCAATACAACAGCTGGCTATTTCGCCAGTCTACCAAATGTGCATTGCACCTCAACTTGCAAACTCATCAACTCAAAATCTTAATTTGCTACTTTTTATTTTACAATACCGCTCTAAATTTCACTCCGTTCTAGCGAAAATACAGGCCATAAAGTAGGTAAATATGCACTATTTATAACTTTCGTGTCTTTAGTTTTGTCTGTTTTTAGGAACGGAACCTGCATTTTGCACCATTTAGCCTTTCTAATTTGGTTGCCAGCTCTTATTTTTTCAACTCCAATTACACACTTTTTGCCCCTAAAACCCCACTTTTTAATGGCCATTTTGCCCCTTTTAGCCATGTTTTTCATGGCTCTAAAAGGTTTTGTTTATACAATTGCAGTGGATATTTATGCTTAATCGCCTTGCATTTAGCACCATTTTGCCTTGCGTTTAGCACCAAAACGCACTACATTTAGCACCAAAACACCTTGCATTTAGCACCAAAACGCAGTGCGTTTAGCACCAAAATGCACTACATTTAGCAACAAATAGCCAAATAACTGGTGCAAACGCCGTTTCTTTTAAATAAAAATTCATTTTGCCGCATTCACATACTACCTTTTTTTTGCATCAAAACAAACCTCCGCGAGAATCGATTTTTTGCGGCAAGGTGGACGATTGGTGGACAGAAAGGGCACTCATAATGTTAAAAACTTAGCTAAAAACAAGACAAAATAAATGACGGATTAACGAGTTGATAAGGAGGGTAAGTTTACCTGTTAATGAGTAGAGAAGTTCACAAGGGCATTAGTTATCAAGATGGCGAGTTAAAGAAGTGATGGGTTGACAAGAAGACAAGTTGACAAGTTAATGAGAACACAAGTTAACATGTTGACGAGTTGACGGTTCACAGTTAATAAGTTTGCTGTGAGAAGAAATAAATAAGAGAGGGCGAAAAGAGGATTTGACCGGTTAACGAGAAACCTGTTGACAAGTTAACAGGTAGACAAGATTATAGGCAAAGCCATCTTTTCACCTTTTCACCCTTTCACCTTTTCACCTTTTCACCCTTTCACCCTTTCAGCCTTTCATCCTTTCACCTTTTCACCCTTTCACCTTTTCACCCTTTCACCTTTTCACCCTTTCATCTTTTCACCCTTTCATCTTTTCGCCTCTGTATAACGGACTGCGCCAGTTATATGCAAAGATGTGGCTTAAAGAGGCTATACACGATACAGAAAAAGATGAATTGGCGGTTGCATAAAGCAATCTAAACACCGCACAATTCATCTTCTTCAATCAGACATGCTAACTATCGGCACTACATCTGCCGTTACCGCCCCGTTTCCAAGCCCATTTGCTTAGCCTTCTGCATCAGCAATTGCATCAGCGGTTCGCGCTCGTTAGGCACACGATTGTCTAACACTGCATCTTTAAGCGTTTGTTTCAGCGTGCCCACCTCACGGCTAGGACCAAGATGAAACAGCTCCATTATCTCGTTTCCATCAATCACTGGCTGTAACAAACGTTTGTAATCACGTTCTTTCAAGTCGGCCAACTTTTCGCGCACAATGCGGAAATTATCTAGGAAACGTTGTTTCTTAATGTGATTTTTGCTTGTTATGTCGGCCTCACAAAGCGTCATCAAGTCTTCTGTGTCGTCGCCCGCATCGTTCATCAGTCGCCTAACGGCACTGTCGGTAACGCTGTCTTCGGCAATAACGATGGGCCGCATGTGCAAGTCTACAAGCTTTTGCACGTACTTCATCTTCGAGTCGAGGGGCAGTTTCATGCGCCTGAACAAGTCGGGCACCATCTTTGCGCCAATGAAATTGTGGTTGTGGAAAGTCCATCCAACCGCCGGGTCCCAACGTTTTGTCTTCGCTTTGCCCACATCGTGCAACAAGGCAGCCCATCTCAGCCACAAGTTGTCGGTGTATCGGCAAATGTTGTCAAGCACCTCCAACGTGTGATAGAAGTTGTTTTTGTGCGCACGACCATTGCGCGTTTCCACATTATCGAGCCTAGTTAATTCGGGAAGGATGAGTTGCAGCAGGCCACAGCGGTGCAATTCCACAAATCCGCGACTAGGCTGCTGTGTCATCATTATCTTGTTTAGTTCGTCGGCAATGCGCTCTCCGCTAACAATCTTAATGCGTTCGGCATTACGTGTAAGCGCATCGAATGTTTCGTCTTCGATGAAAAAGCGCAGTTGGGTGGCAAACCGCACGCACCGCAACATGCGCAGGGGGTCGTCAGAGAAAGTGATGTCGGGGTCGAGCGGCGTGCGAATGATGCCGTCTTCGAGGTCGTAAAGGCCATCGAAAGGGTCGACAAGCTGCCCGAAGTTCTCGGCGTTAAGGCAAACGGCCATAGCGTTGATGGTAAAGTCGCGGCGGTTTTGGTCGTCTTCCAGTGTTCCGTTCTCCACGATAGGCTTGCGCGAGTCGTGGCTGTAACTTTCTTTTCGCGCTCCAACGAACTCAATTTCATAACCGCGAAACTTCACTTGGGCCGTGCCGAAATTGCGAAACACCGATATGTGCGCCTTCTTTCCAAGGCTTTTGCGCAGTGCGTCGGCCACTTGTATGCCACTTCCCACCACAACCACGTCGATGTCGTTAGACGTTCGTTCCAAGAAAAGGTCGCGAACATACCCTCCTACCACATAACAAGGCACGCCAAGGGCATCTGCCGCGTCGCCTATTTTATGGAAAATGTCTTGGTCTAGGAGTTCTGCCAGCTGGGCATCGGATAATATCTTCATTCTAAATACAAGTCTTTTTGTAGGTGCAAAGTTACGCATAAAAGTTGATAGTAGCCCGTTACAAACGCGTTTTTAGACGTGTAAGCAGGCAGATGTTGGGTATAAGCACTGGTTGAAAGGCGGCAGCGATGTGCCTGAACACAAAATGAAGTGCATTTTATCGAATAAGCCTTAAAATACATGCAGATAGTTCGGCAGTTTCGTTTTTTATTGTTACTTTTGTCCATTATGGTGCATTTATGCAAGAAGAAGCGGTGTTTCGCCATGTGTAAGATGAACGGACACGTTGTTGATATTCTGCATCGACCTCTATTTATGGTGTCGATAGCTCGGATTCTCAATGCCCAATAGTTTATAGGCTCTACACCCATAACTCATAAACTCAAAGACTCAACAACTCATAAACTCAACGTATGAATAAGATACTTTTGCTTTTGGCTCTGTTTACCTTAACCGTTAGCTGCGAAATGAGCGAAGACGAGAAGGCTGCACCGCTGCTCGCCAAGATAGACAGCTTGTATAAGGCAGAGCGTTATCAAGACGTACTCGACTCAATTAGCGTGTTGCGCGACCGTTTTCCGCGTGCCATCAATGCACGAAAAACGGCATTGGGGCTTTGGCAAACGGCATCGTTGAAGTTGGCACAAGCCGACATTGCACGCACCGACTCGGCTTTGCAAGTTAAAGAGCAGGAACTGAAACAAGGAAAGCTTACCTCACAGCGTAAGGCAGAGCTTTTGGTTAGGCGCGATTCGCTTAAAATTCGATACGAGGCTCTCTGCCAAATGGTGAAGGCCATCCAGAAAAAGCAGGCGCAATGATTGGCGCGCACGGCACGATAACTCGTGCCTTTTCTTTTGCCGTTTGCTGAATAATGTGTAATTTTGCAGAAATTAGGCTGCACTCGGCAATATAAAAGCAAGTTTTCATTGCGCTCGTTGGCACTAATTTTGCAGAAATTAGGCTGCACTCGGCAATGTAAAAGCAAGCTTTCATTGCACTACCGATGCACCCCACCCCACCTCTCCGAGGCCCAAAAAGAACAAGAACGATGGCAGAACAAGCAACGACAGAGAAACAGTTTGAGGAAACGCTGAAAGAGTGTGCAGACCTTTTTGAAAGAAAACTGCACGACTATGGCGCATCGTGGCGCATTCTGAGGGCCACATCGCTTACCGACCAGCTCTTTATCAAGGCCAAACGCATACGCTCGCTCGAAATAAAACAAACGGCAATGGTAAACGAAGGCATCAGACCAGAGTTTATCGCATTGGTAAATTATGGCATTGTCGGTTTAATTCAACTAGACAAAGGCTTTGCCGACGAAGTAGACCTCACGCCCGAAGAGGCACTTGCCCTTTATCGCCAATACGCCAACGAAGCCTTGCAACTGATGCTTAAAAAAAACCACGACTACGACGAGGCGTGGCGAATGATGCGCGTTAGCAGCTATACCGACTTGATACTAACGAAACTGCAACGCATAAAGGAAATGGAAGATTTAGAAGGCGACACCCTCGTTAGCGAAGGCATCGACGCCAACTATATGGACATCATTAACTATGCTGTGTTTGGAGCCATTAAGCTAAAAGAGCAAGAAGTACTATAAAAGTCCATGTCTGTGGCATGCAAAGCGGTTTATCCCAAAGTGATAACCAAACGTACCAGCCGCACGAACAGGGCAATAGCATTTAGAACGTGAAACGACTGATATACATACTTACCAACGTGTGTAGGCTTTTGATAGCCACAACCTTCGTGTTGTCGGGCTATGTAAAGGCCATCGACCCACTTGGCACTCAATATAAGATAAACGATTACCTGGCGGCCGCCGGTCTTTCAGGCTTCGTTTCCAATTGGTTCACGCTCTTCACGTCCGTTGCCTTGTCCGCCACAGAGTTCGCTTTGGGCGTGTATCTGCTCTTCGCCATACAGCGGCGTTTGGTTTCAAAGCTGCTGTTGGGCTTTATCGGCATGATGACCCTCATCACGGTGTGGATATACTTCGCAAGTCCTGTAAAGGATTGTGGTTGTTTCGGCGATGCCCTTCATCTGAGCAATGGGCAGACTTTGGCAAAAAACATCGTGCTGTTGCTGGCCGCCACAGTGGTGGCAAGATGGCCGCTGCGCATGGTGAGGTTCATTTCAAAGACCAATCAATGGATTGTTACCAACTATACGCTGTTCTTTATCATCGTGTCGAGCGCGTGGAGCCTGTACACGCTCCCCCCATTCGACTTCCGTCCATACCACATCGGAGCCGACATCCGTAAGGGAATGGAGATTCCTGCGGATGCAAAACAACCCAAATTTGAAACAACCTTCGTGCTAAGCAAGAACGGAGAGACGCGCGAGTTTACGCTAGACAACTACCCAGACTCCACTTGGACCTTCGTAGACAGCAAGACCGTGCAAACCGAAGAAGGCTACGTACCGCCCATTCACGACTTCTCCATCACCGACGAGGCCACAGGCAACGACATAACGGAAGACGTATTGAGCCGTAAGGGCTACACTTTCTTGCTGATTTCGCCGTTCTTAGAGCAAGCCGACGACACCAACTTCGGTGCGATAGACCGAATATACGAGTACGCCAAACGGCATAATGTGCCCATGATGTGCCTAACCGCCAGCGGAAAAGCCGCTATCAGCCGTTGGCAAGACCTCACAGGGGCCGAATATCCCTTCTACATCACCGATGGCACTACGCTGAAAACGATGATAAGGAGCAATCCTGGCCTGATGCTTATTAAAGACGGGGTGGTGATTAACAAATGGAGCCACAACGCCTTGCCCAAACAAGAAACGCTGAATGCCCCACTAGACGAGCTTAGCGTCGGCAAGATAGACCCCACCAGCGTAACGACACGCATCACCAAAATAGTGCTTTGGTTCGTGTTCCCGCTGTTCTTGCTCACCTTGGCCGACCGCCTATGGGCATGGACCAAATGGATAAAGAAACAAAGAAAACGCAATAAACTATATACACTCTTAAAGAAAAAAAGAAAAATGAGAAAAAAGATCGTAGCAGGTAACTGGAAAATGAACCTGAACCTGCAAGAAGGCATGGCCTTGGCAAAGGAAGTGAACGACGCTTTGGCCGCCGACAAACCCAACTGCGACGTTATCATCTGCACACCTTTCATTCATTTGGCTAGCGTAGCTGGCGTTTTGGATAGCCAACTCGTTGGCTTGGGTGCCGAAAACTGCGCTGACAAGGAGAAGGGAGCATACACTGGCGAGGTTTCGGCCGAGATGGTGAAGAGCACGGGCGCACAATATGTCATCCTCGGACACTCTGAACGTCGCGAATACTACAACGAAACACCCGAAATATTGAAAGAAAAAGTGCTCTTGGCACTTAAAAACGGGTTGAAGGTGATATTCTGCATCGGCGAGACTTTGGCCGAACGCGAGGCCAATAAGCAAAACGACGTGGTGAAAGCAGAACTTGAAGGTTCGGTGTTTAACCTCTCTGCCGAAGAGTTTGCCAACGTTATCGTTGCCTACGAACCCATCTGGGCCATCGGTACGGGCAAGACTGCAACGGCCGAACAAGCCGAAGAGATACACGCCTTCATTCGTTCGGTAATCGCCGAAAAGTATGGCAACGAGGTTGCAGAGAACACTTCCATTCTCTATGGCGGCAGTGCAAAGCCCAGCAATGCACCCGAACTGTTTGCCAAACCCAACATCGACGGCGGCCTTATCGGCGGTGCAGCATTGAAATGCGCCGACTTCAAGGGCATCATCGACGCTTGGAAGAAATAACAACAAGCAATAGCTAATGCGGCGAAGCGGCACTTTCGGCCTACGAAAGTGTGCCGAGCGTGTCGCCTCGCCCAATTAAAGGCAGGTTCTAAAAATTACCTTTGCTGTATTTTTAGCTTTTAGCTGAGCAGGTTTTGCTTACTTCTTGAAGGAGCATAGTGAACTATGCGACTGAAAGAGTAAGCGAAAGATGCCAGATAAAAGCAAAAAAACAGTGAAGAGCAATACAATGAACAGCATTTGAACCTTTGCGGGGAATTTTAGGAACAGGCCTTATTTATCCACTTCTCAAATGCGGTAAGTGCGCAGATTGGTCAGCAATTGGCCACTTCGCCCTAGTGTAACCCTCAACACCCCACAACAATGAAACGTCTGGTAACCGTTATTCTCACTTGGATTTGCACCGTCATCGCGATGGAGGCGCAAACCTTTACCGACCATTTACGCCGGCGCGACACAAAGACGCAAGGCGTTGTAACCATCTCTCAGAGTGCCGCCATAGAACAGCTGGTTAACGGTAAGGGCGGCGCGGGGAAGTGGACAAACCCCAATCCCAACGAACGCTCCACCCAAACCACCAACGGCAGCACAGCCAACGGCGGGAAAGCCAGTTCCGTTACCGAGGTAGAGAGCCCTGCGCGACAGCCTAACGAGAAACGCGAAACGGAACAAGCGCGCAAGAACGAGCCCAACAAAAGAGAAACCACACAAAAGAATAACGCCCTGGGCGACGATGGCGACGGCCTGAACATCCCCGTTATAGACACCCGAAAGAAGGTGATGATAGGCGGATACAAGGTAGACGGCTACCGCGTGCAGGCATACGCCGGCGGAAACTCGCGCGACGACAAAAACCGCGCGCAGCAAATCGGCAACCAAATAAAGGCTGCTTTCCCCGACCAGCCCATCTACGTGCACTTCTATTCGCCACGTTGGATTTGCCGCGTGGGCAACTATCGCAGCATAGAAGAGGCCACACGCATGCTCAATGCCATACAAGCCCTGGGCTACAAGCAGGCAGTTATCGTAAAAGGAAAGATAACGGTGCAGAACTAAAACTGCCCAACACAACGACATATACATAAAGAAACCACTCATCTGAAAAATGAACTTGGAACCAGAATACCGAGAGGGGCTAGACCAACTGGCCGCACATTATAAAGAGGTGCTAGCCCTTTTGGGCGAAGACCCTAGCCGCGAAGGATTAGAAAAAACACCCATGCGCGTGGCAAAGGCCATGCAGGTGCTAACGCGCGGCTACACGCAAGATGCCCGCAAAGTGCTAACCGATGCGCTTTTCGAAGAGAAATACAACCAAATGGTCATCGTTAAAGACATCGACTTCTTCTCGATGTGCGAACATCACATGCTGCCCTTCTTCGGAAAGGTGCACGTGGCCTACATCCCCAACGGCTACATCACGGGCCTAAGCAAGATTGCACGAGTGGTAGACATATTTAGCCATCGCCTACAAGTGCAGGAACGAATGACCCAACAAATAAAAGACTGCATACAAGACACGCTTAAACCCCTCGGTGTAATGGTGGTTGTAGAGGCCAAACACCTGTGCATGCAGATGCGTGGTGTGGAAAAACAAAACTCCATCACCACCACTAGCGACTTCAGCGGTGCTTTCAACCAAGCCAAAACGCGCGAAGAGTTTATGAACCTCATACGTCCTAAATAACATTTTTTAAAGTTATCAGATGCAAGATATACGTTAATCAAGGTTTAACTCGTAAATACAATAATACAGAAAACGATGAAAAAAACATTGAATTTGGTAGCCATCGCCTTGTTTGGCGTGGTGGTGTTGTCGCTCAGTTCGTGCCTTAACGGCGGAAATGGAGGCGAAGAACCTAGGTTTAAGAAAATTACAAAGGCAGAACAAACGGTTATCATGAGTTCCCTTGTAGGTAAATACTCTGGCCATTTGAAGTTTGCCAAGAGTGCAAAGCCCAACGAAATCGACTCGGTGAAAATAGATTGGACAATCACACCCGACACGATACTCGTTATCGAGAAGTTCCCCGTTAGGGTTTTAACAGGTTCTGTCCAGGCCTCTGAAACCTTCGTAAAACAACTAGGCGCAGCAGATGCCGCCGAGGTAAAGATGAAATTAAAGTTGCCCAATTACATGCTGGAAGACTATTACAACAAGGGTTATTACTTGGCAAGCCCCATTGTGGGTCAAGATATCGACATAAAGATTGGCCAAAACACAGGAAAGCTGGCCTTTACCAACGCCATCCAAATGGGTACTATGCAGCATCAGCAAGTGCAACAATTGCTGGAATACTACAAAGAAAAGCAAGTTACACGCTTGCTTGTAAAGCAAATCACGTTCGAGAATACCCCCCACGAAGTTAACGCACCTGTATATCTCGTAGGGAAAAAGAACTAATCATAGATATGAAGTTTATTTCTTGGAACGTCAATGGGCTGCGTGCCGTGGTTGGCAAAGACTTTGAGAACATTTTTAAAACACTCGATGCCGATTTCTTTTGCCTGCAAGAAACAAAGATGCAGGCAGGTCAGCTAGACTTACAGTTCGATGGTTACGACTCGTTTTGGAACTATGCCGACAAGAAAGGCTATTCGGGCACGGCCATTTATACACGCCATAAGCCCTTGAACGTTAGCTACGGCATTGGCATAGACCAACACGACCACGAGGGAAGAGTTATCACGTTAGAGATGCCCACCTTCTTCTTAGTTACCGTTTATACGCCCAACTCGCAAGACGAACTGCGCCGACTGGACTATCGCATGCAGTGGGAAGACGATTTTCAGGCCTACTTGCATAGCCTAGACCAAAAGAAACCCGTGATTGTTTGCGGCGATATGAACGTGGCGCATCAAGAAATTGACTTGAAAAACCCTAAGACCAACAGGCGTAACGCTGGCTTTACCGATGAGGAACGCCAGAAGATGACCCAACTTCTAGATGCAGGTTTCACAGATACCTTCCGCTGGAAATATCCCGAAGAGGTTAAATATAGTTGGTGGTCGTACAGGTTTAAGGCACGCGAACGCAACACGGGGTGGCGCATCGACTATTTCCTTGTGTCTGACCGCCTGCAAGCCGAAGTGCAAGACGCCAAAATTCACACCGACATATTGGGCAGCGACCACTGCCCCGTGGAACTACTCTTGAAGTAATTACATACGTTTAATCCTCCTCACTGCCGCTATCAACTTACCGCTTAGTGGCAAATGAGGTGGATTTTTTGTGTCCATACCAAAAAGAGAAACAACGTGGAGCCGCACTGATGCGCATTTGCCACGCCTAGAACTCGCACAACAAGGCCATAGAAAGACCTTATAACGACTAAACAATCGAACTAAGAGATTTTACCTCTCCCCAAAAACAATAAGATGTAATGTGCAGGATATAGGCTTAGTGCAACAACACTAACCAGCTCGTTAACACATAAACTTGTTATAGTCAAACAGAATTGCTTTTGGAAAATTGGTGTTAGAAGGATGCAAGACGTTGCGTAGCACGGCATCAATAAACCCTTGCACAGAGGATAAGGAGGACTTTTGTTTGTTTACGATGCACCTATGGCTTTGCAAACCCAATTCTGTTTGACTATAACTTGTCAGCTTGCGAACTCGCCAACTAGTAGAATCTACCACCTTGTTAACATGTAAACTGGTTACCTTGCCTGCTAATAAACCCGTAAAACCATAAGACTTCCCTGCATCTTAACTCGTCAACGTGTAAACGCACCAGCTCGTGAAATCTACCACCTTGTAAAGACATAAACTTGCGAATTCGCCAACTTACGAACTCGGCAACCCCTCAACTTATAAACGCTCCACCCCATTTTTGTCCACTTTTAAGCATAAATTTTAACATTATGAGTGGCTTATAATCCACCAACAGCTCACCTTGCCGCAAAAAAACGATTCTCGCGAAGGTTGGTTTTGATGCAAAAAAGGGGTAGTATGCGAATGCGGCAAAATGAATTTTTATTTAAAAGCACCGCCATTTGCACTAGATTTTGGGCAATTTGCAGCAAAATGTAGTGCGTTTTGATACTAAACGCAGTGCAATATGTCGCTAAACGCACTGCGTTTTGGTGCTAAATGCAGTGCATTTTGGTGCAAAACGCAAGGCAAAATGGTGCTAAATGCAGTTCAAAATGCCGCA
>ERZ773049.2167-NODE-2167-length-10874-cov-5.280710_pt1 | contig 10874 bp, 10 predicted proteins | sample MGYA00580633_ERZ773049 | MGnify/ENA primary metagenome ERZ773049 (study PRJEB29015, sample SAMEA2737991) | human oral metagenome | biome: human oral; feature: human-associated habitat; material: dental | place: China | collected 2066 ... | reverse complement strand
GGTACGCGAGCTGGGTTCAGAACGTCGTGAGACAGTTCGGTCCCTATCCGCTGCGCGCGTTGGAGAATTGAGAAAGGCTGTCCTTAGTACGAGAGGACCGGGACGGACGAACCTCTGGTATGTCAGTTGTACCGCCAGGTGCATGGCTGATTGGCTACGTTCGGGAGGGATAACCGCTGAAGGCATCTAAGCGGGAAGCCTGTTTCGAGATGAGTTCTCCTGGCACTTTTTGTGGTGTGTGAGGCTCCTTAGAGATGATGAGGTTGATAGGCCGGGTATGGAAGCGTTGTAAGGCGTGGAGTTGACTGGTACTAATAGGCCGAAGACTTATTCACACTATAGTTGTTTGTTTGCGTTCGCTGTATAGTTTTGAAACAACAAGCTGGGCCCCCTTTTTCTTTTTTGTGGGGTGGGTTGTTGTTTGGTGGTTTTGCGGTGGTGATAGCTTGGGGGAAACGCCCAGTATCCTTTTCGAACCTGGTGAGCTAAGCCCTGTGGTGTTGATGGTACTGCATCTTGGTGGGTGTGGGAGAGTAGATGGCTGCCGCAATAAATATTTTGTTTAGAGGTAAGTATGGGTGGGGGTTTCCTGTGGGGAGCTTTCGCCCATGCTTTTTGTGTTTAACGGTGGTTTTTACCAAACAACCCCCGGCCCGGTGCAGTATCCCCTTGACTATAAGTGCGGTTTGGGCCTGGTAGGCTATACCGGGACAGCCTTAACCACTCAATTAGTGGTTAACTCCGGTACAACACCCAAGAATGGGCCTCAAAACCTCCGCTACCGATGCCCTACCTGTGACGGACCTCTGAAGGAAAACGGGTACCACCAGCGTAGGAAAACCTGGTAACGATGCACCAACTGCGGGGTCTCAACAACCATTCAACACCTCAAACTCACCCAACGGAACTAGCTATGCTTTTATCGCTTGGAATACCAGCATTAGCTTTCAACACGTAAAGCCCCGGAAAAGTACCCTCTAATTCCAGCTGTATATGTAAGCCGGTACTGGGACGTCATGTATTCATAACTCCCGTTCACCCTGCTGCGAGGTGCAGCTCGACGGGATCTACTTTGGTGCAGATTATGGCATATATCACTATAGCCGCGTCGTTCTTATATCGTCTATGCAGACAGAAAATTGGGTTATGGAATAGAATGTGTGTCTGTTCTAATGTTCCTAACCTGAATTGTGGGTGGGGCTAAGCCGTATTCTGAAGCTCTTACACCGTATCCCTTACCCACTAAAACCCTGAGCAAGACGGAAGTGTAGAGCATGATTACTCGAACAGCTATAGCGGTTCTGGAGGTTTTGACGGTGCCGATACTCTGCTAGAAGCTCGCTGAGGAACACTGCTTGCGGCGTGTGTAGCCATAAAGTACTGCGAGGCTTGTCCACTAGTACTGTCCACTAGCAGGGTGCTCGTGAAGAAGAACAGCTGGATCACAACGTAGATAACTGCTAAGTGCACAGGGGGTGACTACAGGATAAAGGGAAGGGATAGGCGATGTCCCAAGGCGCCCGTGATAAGGCTCGTCAAATTGTGGCTAAGCAAGTAAGATATTGTCAGCATGAGACATTGACATCGCCGATAAAACTAAGCTGAGTGTAGTAGAGCCATCGCATGCTAGTATCCCCTGGAATCTTATGAGTGAAACTAATTGGTTAAAAGCTGCTCTAGTTTAACTAGCTTTAAATATAGGGTTATCGCTAATCTCGACTTCTGACTCGGTCTGCGGTCGAAGCTGTCCTACGATCTTTCCTTGGTAGCGCAGTCTTGCAGTATGAGGGTCTTATCCGTGGAACTTATGAGCTATAAACGGGGGGGCTCTGGAAAGGTATGGTTTACATACATACATGTCACCCAGAGAATAGGGGAACGAGGCAACTTATAAGGCACCGAGTCTCTTTTGCTCATACTGCTAGGTTTATCCTGAGATGCTATCCCGCAGAATAACGAGTCTTATAACGGTACGTGTGCGACTTATAGTCAGCGCAGGTGACTGTGGTTGCCCCGTAAAATAAGCTGTGAGCGTGAGAACGCGACACAAAGTGTAGAAAACCTGGCTATGACTGGCAGCTACCACCAACCTTCGGTAGGCTAGAACGGGTTAGCGGTAGGCGCATCCACCGCGTCGATCACAAGATAAAGGAGCAGGCAATGTCCCAGGACGCCCGCGAGAAGGCCCGCCAAATTGCGGCTAAACAATCAAAACGCGGCAATGTCGCGATGAACCGTCGATGGATACAACTTACCGTACTCGGCGTAGTCGTTGTTATTGTTTTTGTTATTGGTTTTGTTTATATCAACGGTCAGAACAATAAAGTACCCGAATCGGGTCCTGTGCCTGCGAGTTCGAATGAGTACGGCGGAATTGTGCTGACTAAGGACGGAATCGTCCAAAACTCCTCAACACGAGACACCCGTAACTATAAGGAACTAGGGGACTCTAATGCCTCCTACACTCCCTCGGTGAATGGTACCCCGCAGGCGGGCAAGAAGCTGCCACTCGGCGTTCAGTCGGCAGATGAAGCCTCTAAGAACGGCAAACCGGTGCGCGTGACGATCTTCCAGGACTACAATTGCGTGCACTGCCATGAGTTTGAGGATCAGTACGGCGAGGAACTGAAGAAACAGGTTCAAGAGGGTAATATCGAACTCGAAATCCGTAACCTGACCTTCCTTGATCAGAATTCACCCACCCAGTACTCGGCACGTACCGCTAATGCCGCATACGCCGTTGCTAACCAGGTGAGTGCAGATAAATTCTTGGACTTCCAGAAAGAACTGTTTAGTCACCAGGGAACCGGCGACCTGAACAACCAGCAGATCGCCGATATAGCATCTAAATACGGTGCAAATATCGGTTCGGATATGAACGATAACAAGTGGCGTTCTCTTGTGGATGTCGTGACCGCAGAATCCTCGAAGAACGATATTGGGGGCACCCCGACCGTTTTTGTGGATGGTGAACAGTACACCAGCAATGACTTCACTGGCTTCCTGCAGGGGAAGATCGACGCCAAGAAGAATAACAATAACCCGCAGCAGTAATATAAAAGGATTTGCCCGCAAGCGCTAAGCCTGCGGGCGAATCCTTTTTCTATCGTGCTTTAGCCTCAAAGGATACTGACACAATAGTCTAAGATTCCAATGCATGATTCTGCATGAGAGGGCATCTCTGTTAAGGCTCATCGGCCGTCTAACATTTTCTGAGCCGTATGAACATAGTTCGAAATCTAAAAGACTCAAAAAGTATAGTGATACGGGAAAATAGCGTTTAAGTAGACACATATAAAAACAGTGAACACGATAAACTTTCATAACATCCACTTTTGAATTAGCATCCCTGTGCGTTTGCTGTACACTAGAAGACGTTGCCTCCTTAGCTCAGCTGGCCAGAGCATCGGTCTTGTAAACCGAGGGTCACCGGTTCGAATCCGGTAGGGGGCTCCACGAAAGTCCTGATTCATGCGTTACGCAGCTGATGCGTTGAATCGGGACTTTCCCCTTACAGGTCGTTAGCATTATATGAGACCACACACACCGATTTACAGAGCAGCACAGGACACGCGATATTATGGCAGCAGGTCAACCCGCAATGCATCAGCAAGCGGCGCAAACCCCGACTGTATCATCACCCTCAAACTCTTACCCCCTCGAAAACTTTATTGAAACTCGGGGATTCCGCCCCGAAATTCAGGGTCTGCGTGCATTCGCAGTACTCCTGGTAGTGCTATACCATGTCTGGTTTGGTAGGGTATCCGGCGGCGTGGACGTCTTTCTATTCATCTCGGCGTTCCTGCTCTCACTCTCGAATATGCGCAAAATCAACGAGGGCAGGCCGCTTAACCTCTTCACATACTGGCTACACGTGTTCCAACGCTTGCTTCCGGTAGCGACCGTAACCATCGCGGGAACGACCATCGCATCATTTTTTATCCTATCGCCAAGCCGCTGGGCCGATATGCTCGCGGATGCGAAGGGATCCCTCTTTTACTACCAGAACTGGCATCTTGCTTTTAACTCGGTAGATTACTATGCGCAAAACGCAGCATCGAAAACCCCGTTCCAGCACTTCTGGTCGCTGTCTATTCAGGGACAGATTTTTATTCTGTGGCCGTTGCTCTTCGCGCTGGTCGCATACCTTGTGCATCGTTTCCGCTGGAATCTGTTCACGACAACCATTTTGGTTTTCGATACGGTCTTTGTGGCATCTTTGACGTTTTCGATTATTGAAACCGAGACAAACCAGGGGTTCGCATACTTCGATACACGCACCCGTCTCTGGGAATTTGCTGTCGGGACGCTGCTCGCCATGGTAACCCTCAAATGGAAGGCCCCTGAGAAGGCGCGCGTCATCATGGGGTGGATCGGCGTTTTTGGGCTTGTGACCTGTGGCGCCTTCCTGCCCGTGCAGCGTTCCTTTCCCGGATTCTTAGCGCTGTATCCAGTAGTTTCAGGTGCTCTCGTCATTATGGCGGGCCGTACCAACAGCCGGTGGGGTGTAGACCGTTGGTTGGTTTCTAAGCCTCTGCAGAGTCTTGGCAATATCTCCTACGCCCTGTACCTAGTGCACTGGCCCATCCTGATCTTGTACAGCACCGCTGTAGAGAAACCCCACGTGAACTTTCTTGAAGGCACCGCCATTATTGCGGTATCTATTGGCTTAGCTTGGGTTCTGATCCAGTTCGTGGAGAAACCGCTGCGTTACCGTAAAGACCCTTTCATTCCCTGGCTGATGAAAATACTGCGGTTTAAGAGGGTTTTCGCGGTCAAAACATGGGCCGATCAGCTTGCCTTCCTGGCCGCAACCTTTTTACTGGCAGGAATACCTCTTGCCGGTGCGCAGGCGTGGGTAAACTACTCCAATACTCAGGCGAGTATTCAGGCAGAAACGCAGACCCAGACTGCAACCGATAATCACCTAGGTGCTCGCGCCATCGGCACCGATCAGGCGCTCATGCACGACGACCCTATCCCCAATGGTGATTTGAAGAATCAATACGAGATGTTGAGTGACGGCAAATGCGAAGGCAATTTTGCCCTCTCTCATGACTCACTCAAGAAGTACTGCTCTTCGCAGAAGAACGGAACAGATGATTCGCCGCTTATGATGGTCGTCGGCAACTCCCACGCGGAACAGGCAATGGCCATGTTCAAACCCGTTGCCGAGCAGTCCAAAGTTAATATGCAGTCGATCCTCTTGGGCGGATGCCAGTATCCGCAGCAGGATGCATCATCCTCGAACGAGTGCGCCGAGTTTAACCGGGACGTCACCGAAGAAATTCTGCAGCGTAAGCCGCAGACCGTGGTGATTATCGCAACCATCGCGGAGGCGCGGTCTAATGAGGAGCGCATCGACCCGGCCTTGGAGGAAACGGTCAAGAAATTCACGGACGCCGGAATACAGGTGGTCGGTGTGCGCGATAACCCGCGGTACGACTACAACGTATACGAATGCGCACAGAAGGCAGGAGACGACCTGGAATCCTGCGCGCGCCCGGTCTCTGAGAAACTGGCTGAAAAGAACCCCGCCCAAGAGGTCTTTGACAAATACAAGGATAAGGGCGCGGTGCTGGTAGATATGACTGACCTGTACTGCCCGGAAGGAATGTGCCAACCGGTTGTCGGGAACGTCTACGTGTACATAGACGAGAACCATGTGAGCAAGGCATACGGTCGTACTATGGCGAAAACTATGCTTGAACGCGCCGCCAAGGGTGGCTGGATACCCACTGGCATGCTATCGCTCTAAACACGTGCCAAGAATATACGATGCCGTGTCTTCTTACCGGAAGGCACGGCATCGGTACGTCCGGAGTCTTGAGCCTCGGTGAACGGTAGCCGCCGCATGTTTACTATGCCGTGATCGTGGTATGCGCTGATTCTGCAGCCGCAAACCTATTCCGGCATATAAAATTTCTGTAGGCATTTTTATGGCGTCTTCAGTACCCTCATACTTATCTGGTTGCTCGTGCAGAACCGAAAGGAAGGTAAATCATGAAAACCGTAACTGAGCGTACTCTGCGCGTAGACAACGTGAGCCTAGGATACGGCGCACAGCCTATCGTCAAAGACCTGAGCTTAGAATTCCCGCAGGGCAAGGTCACCGCCATTATCGGCCCCAACGGATGCGGTAAATCCACGCTTCTGCGGGGTGTTTCGCGACTCTTGCATCCCCTTGACGGCGAGTTTTTGCTCGATGGTAAGCCTACGCATCGGTACTCCATGAAGGGGTTCGCACGCATGGTCGGGCTTATGCCGCAGCATCCTATTGCGCCTGAAGGCATTACTGTTGCCGATTTGGTTTCGCGGGGGCGCTACCCCTATCAAGGGCTTTTCAAACGTAATAGCGCCGAAGATGATGAGGCGGTAGCCTGGGCCCTAGAGGCCACCGATACGATGTCGCTCGCCGAACGCCAAGTAACCGAGCTTTCCGGCGGTCAGCGCCAGCGTGTGTGGATTGCGATGGCGCTTGCGCAGGAGACCGATATTCTGCTGTTGGATGAGCCGACCACGTACCTTGACCTGGCGCATCAGGTGGAGCTGCTGGATTTACTGGCGGACCTGAACGAAGAACGCGGCACCACCATGATTATGGTGCTGCACGAGCTGAATCTCGCCGCTCGCGTTGCAGACTATCTGATCGCCATGAAGGACGGGCAAATTGTCAGTCGCGGATCTGCTCACGAGGTGCTGACCTCCAGAAATCTTAACGATATTTTTGGGCTCAAGGCCGAGGTTGCCGATCCGTTTAGTGACGGGAGCGTGGTGGTGGTGCCGCATCATCGGTCTGCGCCCGCTTTGCAGAAGATACTGGACGACGTGAACCCGTGAAATAAGACTTAATAAAACAGGAGCGAGAAACCCGAACAAAACGCGGTTACGGTATGTTTGAGTTTGCTGCACGATTGGTTTGCCCTGCCTGAAACCGCACGCAGCTGGATGTCTGCGGTCGATACCTAAGACAGACATATTATTCATGGGATACTGGCGGGTAGATAAAACCAAAAGTTAGGAAGTACCTACCATGCTCAAACTCGATAAAAATGCCAGACTGCACGGCGAACCTGTGCGTTATGTGGCGATGGGCGACTCGTTTACCGAAGGCGTGGGTGATGTCGATACCGACCGTCCCAACCAGGTGCGTGGCTGGGCAGATCGCGTTGCGGAAGCTATCGGCTCAGTCAATGCTCAGGCGCAGTACGCTAACTTGGCGATCCGCGGGCTTTTGATGCACCAGATTGTCGATCAGCAACTGGAAGCCGCCCTAGAGCTGAGACCGAACCTCGTTAGCTTCTACGGCGGCGGCAACGACATTATTAGCCTAAACGTGAATATAGATGAGATTATCTCGCACGCAGAGCGAGCCTTTGAGGCTCTGCGCGCGGAAGGAATCGAGGTTCTGACGATTACGGGTCTGGACGTGAAGGGAGAGGGACCCTTTGCTCGGACCCGCCCACGTACCGCCCTGTATAACGAGCTTCTGCGCACGGTGGCGGATGAATACGGTGTGCACATTATCGATTACTGGCGTATGGACGATTTTCTGGACTGGCGGCTGTGGGCTGACGACCGCCTGCATATGAATGAGTTGGGGCATCAGCGCTTTGCATACCATGTGCTGACGCAGCTTGGGCTGGGGCATTTGGCGCAGGATGTGAACCTTATCGCCGGTGAAGAAGAGCCTCCGCCGCTGCGTGAGAGAGTTGCCGAGAGTGCATATTGGGTAAGAACGCATGCTCTGCCTTGGATGGGCCGGCAGCTGACTGGGCGCAGTTTGGGGGATGGACTAAGCGCGAGGTACCCGAATTTGGTTCCTGCCGCTGGTCTTGGCGAGCCGGTAGAACTCGAAGAATAACCTGCCGTATGCCGTAAAAATACGGGTCTGTACGAGTTAAGATGTTAATCTCACATTTAAAATTTCACCAATGTAATTAGACGGTTGTCACATGGATATCGACAAGGGATGAAAACTTCGTCATGAACTACCTTAAACTCCCTTGTGACTTGAGGAAACAGCGAGAACTGGTAGAATAAGCGGGTAACTCTATCGCGACCTTTCGGCGTGCCCGGAAGAAGTCTGTATCAAATGGTTACCCCTCAAAATCCAAAAAATCCTTGGTTTTTAAGGGGATTTTCTGGCGTGCAGGCTTGCGTGAGTTGCTGGATTTACCTAGAATTTAACGCTGTTCGTAGTGGTGGAAACGCCTCTCGACACTAAATTATGCTTCACCGTTTTTCCCGCGGCGGGGATTGACATCTGGATCTCACCCAGATGCCGGTCTCAAACACTCTAGCCCGGAGAATAACCCGGTGCTTCTACATTGGTGACGGGACGTACGAGTAACATCGACTGCGCATCCGTCAGAAAAGTCAATCAATAAGGAGTGAAACATGGCAGCAGTCTGCCAGGTGACCGGAGCTGTTCCCGGCTTTGGACACAGCATTTCGCACTCGCATCGCCGCAATAAGCGTCGATTCGATCCGAACGTTCAGAAGAAGACCTATTGGGTTCCTTCGCTTCGCCGTAAGGTGACCCTGAACGTGTCCGCTAAGGGCATTAAGGTTATCGATGCTCGTGGCATTGATGCCGTGGTCGCAGAAATCATCGCACGCGGGGAGAAGATCTAGTACATGGCATCCAAGGCTAAGGACCTGCGTCCTATTATCAAACTCAAGTCCACTGCAGGCACCGGGTACACCTATGTAACCCGTAAGAATCGCCGCAATAATCCTGACCGTATGGTGCTAAAGAAGTACGATCCCGTGGTTCGCAAGCACGTTGACTTCCGAGAGGAGCGCTAAGAATGGCTAAGAAGTCAAAGATCGCTCGTAACGAGCAGCGCAAGGTCATCGTAGCTCGCTACGACGAGAAGCGTCGAGAACTGAAGAAGACGCTGGTGAACGAGAACGCTACCCCCGAGGAGCGCGAAGCAGCACGTGTAGCTTTGCAGAAGCTACCCCGCAACGCATCTCCCGTCCGCGTTCGCAACCGTGACCAGATCGACGGTCGTCCGCGCGGTACCTTCCAGAAGTTTGGTATCTCCCGCGTACGCTTCCGCGAGATGGCACACCGTGGCGAATTGCCCGGTATTACTAAGTCAAGCTGGTAATTTCTGGTATTTTGTACCTAGGCGAGTTATTTTTCCTCGTGAAAAGCAGCTCGACTTAGTCTGAAAAAGATAAGTCTCAGGAAGGGGCACCCCAAATGGCTAAGAACCGTACCGAACTTGTTGCAGAGGTAGCAGAGAAGTCTGGCAAGAGCCAGGCAACCGTGAACGCAGTGCTCGACGCAGTGTTCCAGGCTTTCGAGACCTCCGTCTCTAAGGGCGAGAAGATCACCATCCCCGGCTGGTTGGCTATCGAGCGTACCGACCGTGCAGCTCGTACCGGTCGCAACCCGCAGACCGGTGAAACCATCCAGATTCCCGCTGGTCACGGTGTGAAGCTGACCGCAGGCTCCAAGCTGAAGGCAGCAGTCGCTACCAAGAAGAAGGCCACCAAGGCCACCTCCAAGAAGAAGAAGTAACTTCTTGAGACTTCTAGGACCTGATAGGGGCTCCCACCACACGGTGGGAGCCCCTATGTTTATGGTTTGTTTTCTCTGTCTGAGAGCTTCTGCCTCGTGATAACGCCCGATACCAAACTCCGTTTGAAAAGGTTGTCAGGACGGGATAAACTACCGGGGACGGAATCTTCTTCTAAGAACTTCACGTCGATCTTACGCATCGCAACATTACGCTGTAATGCCTTTCGCCCCAAGAAAAGCGGGCAACACCTTGTCACCTAAAAGTCTCAATCAGGTTAGCTAAAATAGTAGTAAGTAATGTTGCAGCCTGAAAATATATCCTGTTATGACACAGAAACACTCAGAAAGACATACCGTGACCATCGTACCGAGAAAGTATAGCGCTCTTCCGTTAGCCCTTGCAGGGCTTGGTCTGTTGAGCGCGTGTGCATCCTCCGAACCTCAGGATCCGGTGACTCCCGCCGTGGTGACAGTGACCGCATCCCCCTCAACACATGGTACGGCTGCGGAACCTTCACCTTCGGCAACCTCTAACCCCTCGGCAGATCCCTCTCATGCCCCCGACGCGCCCCAGGGTAATGGGGGAGGAGGAAATACCTCCGGCGGCTCGGTGAATGGTGATACTAATCAGAATCAGCCCGGAACCGGCGGGAACAATACGCCCGCGCAACGTAACGACGGTGGATCTCGAACCGAACCCAAGGTGAATGTGAATGGTTCCTGGACCCACACGAACTCCGAAGGCGATAAAATCACCGTTGAGACGAGCGGTGCGTGGGAAGTTATTAAGAGCGACGGCGAGGTCATTAGAGTGAGCGCAAGCGGCGCATGGACCCTGACCGACCATGATGGCGAGGTTATCACAGTTAACACTGATGGTTCGTGGTCAGTCTCCGAGAACGGCGTTGTTGAGGATGAAGAAGATCGGCCTGAAATCCCTACAATTCCTGGAAAACCCAATAATCCGGAGGCGGCAACTCCGGTAGCCCCTGTAGCTCCGCGTTAAGATGCGGTTCTATGTAGAAAACTGGTATACACAACATATAAATATAAAAAATATAAATGTGTAAGTATTATTAAATACTTTATATATTACAAATGAACTATGTTATTTATCTAGAGACAGAGAAAATATTGTTATTAGTATAGATGGAAAAGAAGTCAAAAGACTTCCTATACATATTTTAGAAGGAATAATATGCTTTAATTATAATGGAGTTAGTCCAGGAGTTATGAAATTATGTTCTGAAAATAATATTTCAATTGCCTTTTTAACTCCTTATGGTAGATTTTGCGCCAGATTAACAGGTAAAGTAAATGGAAATGTATATTAGAGAAG
>ERZ773049.2161-NODE-2161-length-10887-cov-13.984121_pt1 | contig 10887 bp, 13 predicted proteins | sample MGYA00580633_ERZ773049 | MGnify/ENA primary metagenome ERZ773049 (study PRJEB29015, sample SAMEA2737991) | human oral metagenome | biome: human oral; feature: human-associated habitat; material: dental | place: China | collected 2066 ... | reverse complement strand
TGATTTTTGTAGAAGTGTTGCGTGAATTACAAATTGAAGCCACTTGGTTGGATGTACGTACCATTGTTGCCACAAACAGCCATTTCGGCAAAGCCGCACCAAACGATGAACAAACGCGTCAAAACTGCGATAACGTATTAAAACCGTTAATCGAACGCGGTAAATTAGTCATTACCCAAGGTTTTATCGGCCGTGATGAACAAGGTAAAACGACTACCTTAGGGCGTGGCGGTAGCGACTATTCTGCGGCACTATTAGCGGAAGTATTAAACGCACAAGATGTGTTGATTTGGACCGATGTTGCGGGCATTTACACCACCGATCCTCGTATTGTGCCAAATGCGCAACGCATTGACACCATGAGTTTTTCCGAAGCCGCAGAAATGGCAACCTTCGGTGCGAAAGTATTGCATCCGGCAACCTTACTACCTGCCGTGCGTAGCAATATCCCGGTCTATGTCGGTTCCAGCAAAGCGCCACAAGACGGCGGCACTTGGGTAACCCGCAATCCGCAACCTCGCCCGACGTTCCGTGCAATCGCCCTACGTCGTGACCAAACCTTGCTCACACTCTCCAGCTTAAATATGCTGTATGCACAAGGTTTTTTAGCCAATATTTTCACGATTTTAGCCAAACACAAAATTTCCGTAGATACCATTACCACATCGGAAGTCAGTGTTGCATTAACCTTGGATAAAACCGGATCCGCATCTTCCGGTGCAAGCTTGTTATCAGAAGAATTACTCCGTGAATTAAGTGAATTTTGCACAGTGAAAGTGGATGTGGGTTTATCTTTAATTGCGTTAATTGGCAATGAGTTACATACAGCCTCCGGTGTTGCCAAACGGATTTTTGAAACCTTAGATGCGTATAATATCCGCATGATCAGCTATGGTGCCAGCACCAACAACATTTGCTTATTAGCTGACAGTGATAAGGCCGATGATATTGTTCAAGTCTTACATCGTTCTTTATTTGAATAAAATACATGAAAAAATGACCGCACTTTAAGTTTTTATTGATGCTTAAAGTGCGGTCATTTTTTAGAGATTTTTTGCAAAAATTAGAACATTAGCCAATTTCAGGCATAAAAAAAGTCGCTTTTGCGACTGTTTCTTACGATTATTTTTGTTACTAGAAAATGGTGCCCGAGGCCAGACTTGAACTGGCACGCCTCGAAAGGCGAGGGATTTTAAATTCCATGATAAGCCTTTTAAAAACAATAATTTCCTTTCATTTCAAAGTGTTGGAATAGTAAATAAGAGCATATAAAGGTAAATATAAAATAGCGTCGCCAGTTAATCGCCACTAAAAAAATAGGAAAAGTACAAGGGATTGAAAAGTGGGTTGAATTTGACCGCACTTTCTAAATGCGATGGGGCAAAGTGGGCATAACGCATTGTCATTTCAATAGTTGAGAATGTCCGAGGATTTCTTTTAATACTAAAATATTCCCACCGTCAACGGCATTTTCAAAGGATTCGTAAGCATCATTGAATAATCTGCCACGCTTTTTCGGCAGCATGTCGAATAATTCTTTGCTGATAGGTACAGTGCGATTTTTCTTTGATTTTGTATTTACGAACGTGATTTTGTATGGCATTACTTGTGATTGGGTTAGCGTTTCCGCCTCACTCCAACGTGCACCGGTTGCCAAGCAAATTCGAACAATTAAGCCCAAGTCTGGGTTGCGTGAGTTATCACATTCAAGCAATAGGCGGTAAATATCACGCTCATACAGAAAAGCAAGTTCGGTGTCGCGCTCTTTAAATAAACGAACGCCATCAAGGGGATTTTGAGAAGTCCACTTCCGTAATGATTTCAATTCGTTAAAAACTGCCCGCAAGTAAGCGTGTTCACGGTTTACCGTGGCTTCTTTCGGGGGCTTATTCTTATTTAAAGAAAAGTCACCATCAAAGCGGCGTTTGCGGTAGTCGGCAAAAATTTCTGCATTAAATTCATTGGCAGGCGGATCGCCCAAGTTAGCGCATAAGTTTTTCAGCTTGGCTAAACGCGCCTCTCCGTCCGACAATGTTTTGCCATGCACGTCAAACCATTCTTGCACGTAAAAACTTAGCGCGGGCAAGTCGTTTGATTCCAAAACTTGTACAGAATCAACCGCACTTGTCGTTTGTTCTTTGGCTTGATTGTAAAAACGTAGCGCATCGCCTTTGGTTAAAAACCACTTACGCGACCGTTTGCCGTTTACATAAACTTCTGCAAGCCATTTTCCGTTTTTAGTGTCTTTACGAACTGCCATTTATACCAACTACGTTATTTTTTCCCACAACTAAATTAAATAAATTTGTTGTTTTAGGAAAAACCTTTTTGTAATGATTATTTATTAAATTTACTAATTCGTCTCTCTCTAGTTCGTAATTTCTAGAGTGTTTTTCTATTAAATCTGTTGCCTTATTTATTGTTTCTATTAAAAAAATGAAAGTTTCATCAATTTCGCATTTGTTTGATTTGTCAAACATATATAAAGTTGATAAAGCATGCTCTATGTCCCAACAAATTTTTAGCTGAATAGCATTGTATTCTTTGATTTCATCAATAGACTTAAAGTTTCTAGAGGGGAGTAGCACAGCATGGGTATCAAAATCAATAATATTTCTAGCAACCTTGCTTTTCAGCTCAGGTATTTTTTGTCTTTTCCAGGAGCTTATCCCGATGGCAGTAAAAAGCATTATAATAAATGTACTTAAAGAACTAATCCAATCCGTGATTTTCGCCCCTTTAAATTCACTAAACGAAAAAATAAACGCAACACAAGCCACCGCAAACGCAATCACAAAAGGATAAACTAAAAGCCAAAAAAGAAAGTCTCTTATTGTTGATTTTGATCCATTATTAAAAAACTTTTTCAACATTTAATTTACCGTTTTTTACACCCGTCGCGAATTTCACGCATTTCTTTTGCATTAAGTACAACACTTTGCGGGCGCACTGTGTAAAGGCTATTTGATGATGTGTCATAGAGTTGACCATCAATAACAAACGTGAATGTTTTATCTTTGATAAACACGTCTAAATTCACGTAAGTATCAAATTTTGATTCGCTGATCATATATTGTTTAGTTACGCCATTATGATATTCAAGCGAAATATCATAAACGCTCTTACCCTTTGTTGATGTTTTACTGCTCTTTTTGCCGAAAATGGAACATTGCGCAGTAAATGAAAAGAAATCATTTTGAGCCTTTCCAAAAGAAAAAGTAAACGCAGGCTTATCGTTCATTGAATAATCATCCGCGGTAATGTTAATCGGTTGATAATCACCAGATTCAATCGTGCTGGCAAGGATAGATGAGGAAAATAATAGAAAGGTCAATCCAATCAATCTTTTCATCACATTTTCTCCATTTTAAGAATCACTTTCCCCACCACATCAATATCACTCAATTCACATTCAAAACTGAATTTGCCGCCGTCTACACGGATTTTCCCTGCAGGTAACACGGTGATATAACGGATAAGATGAGAGTTTTCAACGATGACGAAGTATTCGCCATCCACTAAATTGCCGTAATCGCTAGTCGCAAAGTAGGTGTGATTGTCTTCATCAATACGAAACACTTTGTCATAACTTTCACGGCTGTCTAAATTCGGTAAGTAAGGCAAAAGAAAGGGTTTATTTTCTATTATGAGAAACTTTCAACTTACCAATTCTATTGTATGAAAATATTTCAGATAGTCTAAATTATCGAAAATCGGCTCATTTCCATAGGCCACATAATCCAATCTTGCACCCGTTTCTTTCACGCAACGGATCACTAATTCTACAGGGAAAAAACTACGAGAAACCCAAGTGCTAAAAGTGCTGGGCGAGATCCCGAGGTGTTCGCTTAAATCTTTTCTTTTTGCAAATCCATATGCTTTTTGAATGCGGTCAATGACATCCTTTCCGCCAATCAATTCTAAATTATTCATAGAATGAGCCATAAATTCATATATATACTTATAAAACCTGAAGGAGTGTAAAAGATGAGTAGTCAAAATGCAATCTGTGTGAATGTACAGGTGCCAGCGCCTTACGTCACGATGCGGAAATACGCCGAACTTACTGGGCTTTCATTAAGCAAGGTGAAGTCATTACGTGCAGAGGGAAAATTGCCGGTTCTTGAAAAGGAATCTCCACGTGATTCCGTGCTAATCAATATGATTTCTCTAGTGAAAGAAGCGGCAGCGAATTCATAAAACAACCGCACTAAAGTGTGGTTGTTTCAAAATGATTTTAGTTAGAAGGAGAAGACAATGACTAGAACATCAACATTCAAATTCTTTGTTCAGGATAAAGTAGAAAATAGCGAAATCTCCGTTGAACAAATCAAAGAGATTACGGCTGTAATTACCCAACCTATTAACGTTTCGTCAAGGGCTCAACAAAAGGCACAAGCACATCAAGCAGTTCAGGCTGCGTTTGATGGGTTACGCCAATCAATGCATGAAGCTCATGCTCAACATCGTCTGCAAATCCAGCTTTGCGCCGTAACGAAATGATGGTGCGTTTGCGCGGGCTTGAAGGCAATGAAGCAATCTTCTTAACCCTCACCGCGCCATTATCATTCCACGCAGGAAACGGCAATAAAAAATGGTCGGGCGTAAATCTGCGCGACACACAAAACTATCTAAACAAAGTGTGGCAGCAGTTCCGCGCATTGTTGGCAAAACGCGATATTAAGTTTTATGGCATGCGCGTGGCTGAGCCGCACAAAGATGGCACACCACACTGGCATAGCTTGGCTTACGTACCGGCAGAACACCGCTGTAAAGTGGAAGTCTGTGACAAAACAAAAGGCAGCGCAACCGCCTACATCGCGAAATACATTGCAAAAAAACATCGATGGTTTCGCCCTTTCTGGCGAAGTATCAGGTGAAGACCCAATACTAAGCCTACACGACAACGCATTACGCGTTCGTGCGTGGGCAAGCCGTTGGAGCATTCGTCAATTTCAATTCTACGGCGGCGCATCTATTTCAGTTTGGCGCGAATTGCGCCGATTAATCAGCGGTCAAGCCGATGATGAAATTATCAATAAAGCCCAAGCGGCAGCAGGCATAGCGAATGATTATGCCGCCTACATGGATATTCAAGGCGGCGCGCTTGCCAAACGCGCCGATCAACCAATAAAACTCGACTACGAAACCAAGCCGCGAATAAATATGGTGAACAACGTAAAGCCATTATCGGGTTGGCTAACAGATTTAGCCTTAAACAAGTGATTTCCCGCACCAAAAAATGGCTAATTAAAAAACGCCCACAAGATTTTGCGCAACGCACGGAATCTATGGTTGAGCGTAGCTCAACCGCTAACAATAGCGCACGTAGTGCGCCTTGGTTTGGCGTTTGCAATGCTATGATTTATTTATGATTTTCTAATTTTACGTGCATTTTCTATTGTAAGATGATTTCAGTTAAGCAACTAGCGATCACCGCCACTAAATCAATGTAAGTAGGGTTTTAAAGATAAAATCAAACGCCAGTTTATCGCCACTTAACCGCCAGTGGTAAAATGACTACAGTAAGTTTTAGGCACAAAAAAAGCCGCTTTCGCGACTGTTTCTTACCGTTATTTTCTTTACCATAAAATGGTGCCCGAGGCCAGACTTGAACTGGCACGCCTCGAAAGGCGAGGGATTTTAAATCCCTTGTGTCTACCGATTCCACCACTCGGGCTGAGTGATTTACTAACTGCGCTCAATGGTTATGGAGGCGTGTCCCGGAGTCGAACCGAGCTACATGGATTTGCAATCCAGTGCATAACCGCTTTGCTAACACGCCGTTAGTTTGGAGCGGGAAACGAGGCTCGAACTCGCGACCCCGACCTTGGCAAGGTCGTGCTCTACCAACTGAGCTATTCCCGCATCTGCTGTTAGTGCGCTGCATTTTACTGACTTCTCTAAAACTGTCAACAAACAATTTCAGAAATCAGTGAGTTTGTTGAAAAAAACTGCAAAAGATTTAAATTTAATAAACAAAAATTTTCATTTATTCAATCAAATGGTTAGAAAAATCCTCTTTCGCCACACAATGGTTTGTGCCAAAATGAAAGCTACTTTTTCTTTCTTAAAGTGCGGTGCAAAATTTTTTATTTTCTCGGAGGATTTATGACACAAAAATATGCAATTGATACCTTATTAGCCCAAGCGGGAAATCGCACTGATGAGCGTACAGGCGCTGTTTCCACCCCGATTTTTCTTTCTACCGCCTACGGCCATCACGGCATTGGTGAAAGCACCGGATTTGACTATACCCGAACCAAAAATCCAACGCGTGCCGTACTCGAAGAAACCATTGCTCAGTTAGAAAAAGGTGAACGCGGATTTGCCTGTTCTTCCGGCATGGCGGCTATTCAATTATTAATGTCGTTATTTACCGCACCGGATGAATGGATTGTTTCCAGTGATGTCTATGGTGGCACTTATCGCTTATTGGATTTTTGCTATAAAAACACCCACGGTGTTAAACCGGTTTATGTGAACACTGCTTCCGTACAAGCTATTGAAGCCGCAATTACCCCGAATACAAAAGCGATTTTTATTGAAACCCCCTCCAATCCATTAATGGAAGAATGCGATGTGGATGCCATTGCACAGGTTGCCAAACGCCACAATTTATTACTGATCGTTGATAATACCTTTTTAACACCGATGCTGTTCCGCCCGATGGAACATGGTGCGGACATTGTGGTTCACAGCGGCACAAAATACCTTGCCGGACATAATGATGTTTTAGTCGGTTTAATCATAGCCAAAGGAAAAGAACTTTGCGATCGACTGTTTTACATTCAGAACGGTGCCGGCCCTGTGTTATCACCGTTTGACTCTTGGTTAACCATTCGTGGCATGAAAACCTTGGCTCTGCGCATGCAACGTCATCAAGAAAATGCGACTGCCGTTGCCGACTTTTTACGTCAACAGCCACAAGTAAAAGATGTGTTATACCCGAATAAAGGCGGTATGTTATCTTTCCGCTTGCAAAATGAAACCTGGGTAAATACGTTCTTAAAAGCAATTAAACTCATCACCTTTGCTGAAAGTCTTGGTGGCACAGAAAGTTTCATCACCTATCCAGCAACCCAAACACACATGGACATTCCGGAAGCCGAACGCATTGCGCGTGGAATCACCAATGAGCTGTTACGCTTTTCCGTTGGTTTAGAAAATATAGAAGATATCAAAGCAGATTTAGCACAGGCGTTCGCACAATTAAAATAAACTTAGCGTATTGGGAGGGCAAAATGAAAGTTGCAGTATATAGTACGAAAAGTTACGACCGAAAATATTTAGAGTTAATTAACGCTAAGTATGGTTTGGAGTTGGAATTTTACGATTTTATGCTCAGTGAACGCACTGCCAAAATGGCGGAACACTGTGAAGCCGTATGTATTTTCGTGAATGATGACGGCAGCCGAAAAGTATTAGAAAAACTCGCCGCACTTGGGGTAAAAATTATTGCTTTACGTTGCGCCGGATTTAACAACGTAGACTTAAAAGCCGCTCAAGAACTTGGTTTAACTGTCGTTCGCGTGCCGGCCTATTCCCCGGAAGCCGTGGCAGAACACACTGTTGGGTTGATGATGACATTAAATCGCCGTATTCACCGTGCTTATCAACGCACGCGTGAGGCGAATTTTTCTTTAGAAGGGCTGATCGGCTTTAATATGCATGGGCGAACCGTCGGCGTGGTCGGGACAGGGAAAATCGGCCTTGCCGTCATTCGCATTCTCAAAGGTTTTGGCATGCAGATTTTAGCCTACGATCCGTTTAAAAATCCGCTAGCAGAAGAGTTAGGCGCGGAATATGTCACCTTGGATGAACTTTATCATCGCGCTCATGTGATTACATTACACTGTCCGGCAACACCGGAAAACTACCATCTGCTCAACCGTGACGCCTTTGCCAAAATGAAAGACGGTGTCATGATCATAAACACCAGCCGTGGTACGCTCATTGATACGCAAGCAGCTATTGATGCGTTAAAACAACGTAAAATTGGCGCTTTAGGCATGGATGTTTATGAAAATGAACGAGATTTATTCTTTGAAGATAAATCGAACGAAGTCATTCAAGATGATGTGTTCCGTCGATTGTCTTCCTGTCACAACGTATTGTTGACCGGACACCAAGCGTTTTTAACGGAGGAGGCACTCACCAGCATCGCTGACGTCACCTTATCGAACATTTATGCCATCGGTAAGGGCAAGCCATGCGCCAATACCGTGCAACCCTCTTAGTTTTCGGCAATTAAACTAATTTGTGCGAATCGCGTTGCGCTATGCTATCATGCGCGCACATTTAAACAAAAATGCCATGTAAAATGACATTGTTCACTAAAGGAAATAAGGACAGAAAAATGAGTAAAGTATTACATTCCAGCGATGCGACTTTCGTTGCAGACGTATTAAATTCAGACGTGCCAGTATTATTAGATTTTTGGGCGCCATGGTGCGGACCATGCAAAATGATTGCACCAATCCTTGACGATTTGGCAGCCGAATTTGGCGGTAAAGTGAAAATTGTGAAAATGAATATTGATGACAACCAAGCAACCCCAATGCAATTCGGTGTGCGCAGTATCCCAACATTACTCTTGTTTAAAGACGGTAAACCGGTAGCCACTCAAGTGGGTGCATTACCCAAAAATCAATTGGCTGCATTTATCAACCAAAATATTTAATTGAAACATAAAAAACGCCAAGCTTTTGCTTGGCGTTTTTGTTTTCTATCGTACAAAGTTCGGTCATTTTTTCAGTATTTTCAAAATGCACGGAAAATCCACCGCACTTTACTTCATCTCTCGCAATCGTTTTAAGATCCCTTTCATTTTCTCATCCAACTGTGCCGTTAAACGTAACGTTTCACCACTATGCGGATGTTCAAAACGAATAGAATAAGCATGCAAGAATAAACGATTCAAGCCGAATCCAGCCATTTGTTGATCGAATACTTTGTCGCCATATTTGCTATCTAACGCAATGGGATGGCCGGCATATTGGGTATGCACACGGATTTGGTGGGTTCGCCCCGTTACCGGCGAAGCTTTCACCAACGTGGCATTCTCGTAGCGTTCTTCTACGGAAAAACGGGTTTCCGACGGTTTACCTTGCTCACTGACTTTCACAATGCGCTCACCGCTCGATAACTCATTTTTCAACAGCGGCGCCTGCACCACTTTACAGTGTGATTGCCACTGCCCGCGCACAAGGGCTAAATACTCTTTTTGAATCGTTTTTTCACGCAACTGTTCATGTAAATGACGCAACGCAGAACGCTTTTTCGCCACCAATAAAATCCCCGAAGTATCGCGATCCAAACGATGAACCAATTCCAAGAAACGTGCCTCCGGACGAAGTGCGCGTAGCGCCTCAATTACGCCAAAATCAAGCCCACTGCCCCCATGCACGGCAATACCGGAAGGCTTATTCAGCACGAGTAAATAATTGTCTTCAAAAATAATATGTTGTTCTAGTTGGACAACTTTGGTGAGTTTATTGGAGACGGTGTCCTGTGCTTTTTCTGCCACACGCACCGGCGGAATTCGTACCACATCCTCGGCTTGTAATTTATATTCCGGCTTGCTTCTACCTTTATTCACCCGCACTTCGCCTTTGCGTACAATGCGATAAATCAGACTTTTAGGCACGCCTTTTAAGCGCGCAAGAAGAAAATTATCCAATCGCTGACCGGCTTCATCATCGCTTATAGTGAGAAATTGCACGTTCGGGTTAACTATTTTTTCATTCATCTTGTCTTTATTACGATCTTTTACATAAAAATTGACGCGAATCATAGCATATTGTGCGGTGAGTTTGAATGTTGCAAAGAATCGCCTCGACAGGGCGAAACGCCTTGCTAAAAATCCCTATTCAAGCGATAATAATGCGTCTTTTTGAGTCATAAAAAAGGCTTTAAAATAAACAGGTTATCATTGATAAAATACAATGCAGCATTCGGCATAAGACGTTGTTATTACAATGATTTTAACCATCAACATGAGCGACAGCTTGCAAACCATTTTTTAACCGGTTTTGTTTTTATTCACATATCAGGATGATATGAGTGTGAATAAGGTGGCCAATGCACCCAGCGGATGACAGTCGGGAAGACGGACATTCTGCGACAGACACGAGGTCGGCAACTAAGCAAAGTGCGGTCAATTTTGATGGCGTATTTTTAAGGTATTACCCCCTTTTTAATAAAAGAGAAAACGAATGAAAAGAATGTTAATTAACGCAACTCAAAAAGAAGAGTTGCGCGTTGCGTTAGTCGATGGACAACGCTTATTTGACTTGGACATTGAAAGTCCTGGTCACGAACAGAAAAAAGCCAATATTTACAAAGGGAAAATCACTCGCGTTGAGCCGAGTTTGGAAGCCGCTTTTGTGGATTATGGCGCAGAACGTCACGGTTTTTTACCGTTGAAAGAAATTGCACGCGAATATTTCCCGGCAGATTATGTCTATCAAGGCCGCCCGAATATTCGCGATATTATCTCGGAAGGACAGGAAGTCATTGTTCAAGTGAACAAAGAAGAGCGCGGCAATAAAGGCGCTGCGCTGACAACCTTTATTTCCCTCGCCGGAAGTTATTTGGTGATCATGCCAAACAATCCCCGCGCCGGTGGTATTTCCCGTCGCATTGAGGGCGATGAGCGTTTGGAATTAAAAGATGCTTTGAGTTCCTTGGATGTGCCTGAAGGTGTCGGCTTAATCGTGCGTACCGCCGGGGTCGGGAAATCGCCGGAAGAATTGCAATGGGACTTAAAAGTACTCTTGCACCATTGGGATGCAATCAAACAAGCCTCAGAAAGCCGCCCTGCGCCATTTTTAATTCACCAAGAAAGTGATGTTATCGTGCGTGCGATTCGCGACTATTTGCGTC
>ERZ773049.2158-NODE-2158-length-10898-cov-2.325279_pt1 | contig 10898 bp, 8 predicted proteins | sample MGYA00580633_ERZ773049 | MGnify/ENA primary metagenome ERZ773049 (study PRJEB29015, sample SAMEA2737991) | human oral metagenome | biome: human oral; feature: human-associated habitat; material: dental | place: China | collected 2066 ... | reverse complement strand
GGCGTAAAATTTGAGCAAATTTTTGCAAAACTAAATTTAACGCCGCAAAGCAAATCCGAAATTTGCGTTTTACGAGCCAATATAAAATTTAAAGGAAAATATAAGTTTATGAGTTTATTTTATTCGCGCATTTTGTCGTCAAATTTTACCGCCGTCAAATTTACTTTAGCGCGAGAAAATTTTAGATCAAAGGGGACAAATGCCCGAATTTAACATAGCTTTTGCAAAGATTAGCAGCGCCATACCCTTTATCCACATCCTCTCCGTGGTCGTTTTTATCGGATTTCAAGCAAATTTTTTACTCATCGCTAAATTTTTTATGAAAAATATTGAAGGCGACACGCAAAAATACCAAACGATAATCTCTATGCTAAAGCGCCTCGGCTACGCGATCTACAGCTCGATCGCCGTCATGGGCGTGACGGGCGCGATACTAGCCAAACAAAACGCGATCAAAAATGCCGATCCGATGCTAAACACGATTTTAACGACGAAATGGGCGATCTGGGGATTTTTATTTTTAAACGTTATTTACGTCACGTACCGCCTAAACAAAGCCTCAAAATCTCTGCAAAATAGCGAATACATCGAGCTTCACGAGAACCTCATAGTTACGATTTACTACTTCATTCCACTAAACGTCGCGTTTGCGCTGCTGGCGGCGTATCTTGGCGTATCTTATAGGGAGTTTTGATGATTATTTTGGCTTCGAGCTCGGTTACTAGAGCTAAGGTTTTGCGAGATCACGGCGTTAAATTTGAGCAGGTTTTTTTCGACTACGACGAGAGCGGCGTAGATAAAAATTTGCCGCCGCACGTTTACGTTCAAAAGATCGTCGCGGCAAAAAAAGAGCAGTTTTTAAAGGCGAATAAAAATGCAAAAAACGTCGTTTTCGCCGATAGCGTCGTCGTATGTGGCGGTAAAATTTTAGGCAAAGCTAAAGACGAAAAAGAAGCTTTTAAAATGCTAAAAATGCAAAGCAGTAATGTCGCTAGGATCATAACCGCGATGATATTTTTAGGCGAGAAATTCGAGCTTTTTAACGTCAGCTTTGCGGAGTATAAATTTGCTAAATTTGACGAAGCCGACCTACAAAACTACCTATCGGGCGATCTATGGCAAGGCAAAGCAGGAGCCATGACGATAGAAAATTTCAACAAAAAATACATCCTGAGCCAAAACGGCGAAACTAGCACCGCAATGGGGCTAAACGTGAAAATTTTAAAGGCCTTTTTATGAGAATTTTAGCTTCGATTTTGTTTATTATCTTTGTTTCGCTGAGCGCGGCGTTTGTTTATCTTTACTCGCAAGTTACCTTTGATGCGTCAAATATTATTGATTTTAAGCCAAAGCTCACGACTCAAATTTACGATAGAAACGGCGAACTCATCGCAAATATCTTTGACGAAAACAGGATCTACGTCAAGTACGAAAACATTCCGCCGCGCGTCATCGAGGCGCTGGTAGCGATCGAGGATACGAGCTTTTTTGAACACGGCGGCGTAAACCCCGAGGCCATCACGCGAGCTATCGTTAAGGACATAAAGGCAGGCAAACTAGTCGAGGGCGCTAGCACGCTAACGCAGCAGTTAGTTAAAAACATGGTATTAACCAGAGAAAAAAAGCTAACCCGTAAGCTAAAAGAGATGATCATCTCGATGAAGCTGGAAAACGAGCTAACCAAAGAGCAAATTTTAGAGCGCTATCTAAATCACGTCTATCTAGGACACGGCTATCACGGCATAAAAACCGCGGCGAAGGGATACTTTAGAAAGGAGCTTGACGAGCTCACGCTAAAAGAGATTGCTATCCTAGTGGGCTTACCAAAAGCGCCCAGCACTTACGACCCGACCCGCCACCTAGATCTATCGCTTAGCCGCGCAAACAACGTCATATCAAGGATGAACGCACTAGGCTGGATCAGCGACGCCGAGTACAAGGCCGCGCTAGTCGAGCAGCCCGTAGTCTTTGACGATACGCTCACGCAAAACAAAGCCCCGTACATCGTGGACGAGGTGCTAAAAGAGGCCTCAAAGCGCTTTGAGGATATAAAAACTGGCGGCTACGTCATCGAAACCAGCGTCGATTTAAAGGTGCAAGATATGGCGTCCGAGGCGCTAAAATACGGCTACAACGAGATACTAAAACGTAACAAAGACGCAAACGCCAGTATCCTAAACGGCGCTATCGTCGTTACGCTACCTAAAACGGGCGAGATCCTCGCGCTAGTAGGCGGCGTAGACTACGCCAAAAGTAGCTACAACCGCGCCACGCAGAGTATGCGCCAGCCGGGCTCTAGCTTTAAGCCCTTTATCTATCAGATCGCCCTAGACATGGGCTACTCGCCGATGAGCAAGGCTGCCGACATATCAAGGGTCTTTAACGAAGGCAGCCAGTACGAGTGGCGACCGAAAAACTACAGCGGCGGCTTCCAGGGCTATATCACGCTGCGAGAGGCTCTGCGTCAGTCGCGCAACCTCGCCACGATAAATTTACTCGACGAGATCGGGCTTGATACGGCGTATAAAAAGCTAACCGAAATGGGCTTTAAAAACATCCCTAAAAACCTATCCATCGCGCTTGGCAGCTTTGGCATCTCGCCGTTAGAATTTGCCAAATTTTACTCGATGTTTCCAAACGGCGGCGAGATCGTGGAGCCAAGCCTGATAAAACGCATCATAAACTATCAAAATTTAGAAGCGGTTTTTGAGCCTGAGCGGACGTTCGTCACTGAGCCCGAGCAGGCATACCTGATGACCGATATGATGAAAACGGTCGTGGAGCGCGGCACGGGACAAAGCGCGAGGCTAAACGGCGTGCAGGTCGCAGGCAAAACGGGCACGACGAATAACAACATAGATGCGTGGTTTTGCGGATTTACGCCTGAGGTCGAGGTGGTCGTATGGTACGGCAACGACGACAACACGCCGATGAGAAAGGTAGAAGGCGGCGGACGTACCGCGGCGCCGGTGTTTAAGAAATTTATGGAAAGCTATATGAAGGAGTACCCGCTAAAACAAAAAACCTTCATCGAGCCAGAGGGCGTCTTTCACACTGCGTACGAGGGCTTGATCGAAGTCTATACGAAGATCTCGCCGGTACCGAAACAAGACGCGCAAGATACGCTTATAAAACAAGACGACGAGGGGCTGATTTTTTAAATTTCGTAAATAAAGTCGGCTAAATTTGAGCGATTTGCTATGCAAATTTAGCCGCTGATTCGTTAAATTTAAACCTACTTGCTAATCCGCTTTTTACTCTTGCTTTCAAATTTATGCTCGGACTTTACGGTCAAATTTGATCTCGCGCGGTTAAAATCTAATTTTAAAAGCGCTTTTAAATTTGCTTGTTGATTCTACTCTCGTCAAATTTAAGCTTGCCTGCAAATCCAAAATCAAAGACGCAATAAAATTTGAAGTCAAATTTAAACGAGCTAAATTTACAAATCCGTCCAAATTTACAGCCGTATCGCGCCGAACAAAAATCGCGTCAAGAGTCGCTCAAATTTTAAATTACGTCTCGTCTTTTGGGATATACGTACTTCGGTTAAACAGATAGCATGCCGCAAAGGTAACCAGACAAGCCGATAATACGTTTGAGCCGCCCAAAAGCAAGCTCACCGTCTTTTCGTTATTCCTGGCGATTAGAGCTGCTACTATGAGCGCAATCGGATACAAGATCAAAGCAATGCTAGCTAAATTTTCAACCGTAAAAATCACCAAGCAAAGTCGCTGATTTTTTATAAAAAATCTGCTGTATTTTTTCGTAGGGTAGCTTTTTAGGTAAATTTTCGTGAAAATATACGGCAAAATCAGCACCACGGCAAGGTATGCAACTCCTAAGATGTTTCCTATAAAGCCCGCAAACCACGAAACCATGAGCGTAAATCCGATAAATGCCATACTAGCGCGCCTGATAAGCCTATGCACGTCGTAACGATTTTTTAAACCCCAAGGTATTTGATCAAATTTTGCGTCCAGGTCATTTAGCTCGTCTAGTTTTTCCTCTACGGACTTCGCGCTTTGAGCCGCTAAGCCGGACTCCCTGCGCAGATCTGCCCCCTCGGGTGCGGGCTCATATGAGCTTATGTTCAAAGAGTAGCATACGGCAAAAACAAGCAAGCAAATCGGAGCCGCGACAAGGCCGTATAAAAACGCATAAACGCCGTATCCGCCGCCGCCCCTTACGAAAAACGACCCGATAATAAGCAAAACCGGATATAAAATCAAAACTATGCTGGCAAAATTTTCTATCCTAAAAGCCAGGAAGCTATCCCACTGATCCCTCACGAAAAGATAGCTGTATCGCTTGGTTTTACTTCGCCTTAAAACATAAATGGTGGCGCAAATAGGCACAACTATCTTCACAGCACCCCGAATATAGCTAAAAATTTCAGGTGGCAATTCTATGCCATTGTTTACAAAAAATGATTTCAAATACGGCGCCAACATCGCAAAAAGATAAAAAACGGCAAACGTCGACGACCAGTACGTCATAGTCGCCCGCCTGATAAATCTATGCCTATCGTACTGCCTTTTTGCGTCCTCGGGGATAGAGGCAAATTTCTCGTCCAGCTCTTTCATCTCGGCTTGAAATTTTGCGTTCACGGCCAGCTCCTTTTCCAAGTGCTTATTTTAGAAATTATATCAAATTTGACGTAGTAAGGCGCCAAAATTTGGGGATTAAATTTGATAGCAAAAACGTAGCTATGTTTTGAAAATTTTACGTTTTGCCGCCGCTTGGCAAATTTAATCAAGCAACAACAAAGAAAAAGAACTTAAATTTGACTCGTTTGTCGTAAAAAGATATGCGAATAAAAATATAGCGCCACGTCCTGCACGAGCCAAGCCCTAGCGCAATGGTTAAAAGCGCGCCGCCTATTTACGGCGATCAGACTCAAATTTAACCCGAGCTTCCCGGCTAAATTTAAGCGGGCTTCAAAAGCAAAAGAGGATAAATTACTCCACGAGCTTCATCTGTTCGGCGCAGATAGCCTTCCATGAGCTTTGCAAATTTGAGCTGACGCACTCCTGTAGATACGGCTTTGCTTCGCTTTCGCGTTTTAGTTTGATGTAGATTTCCGAGATCTGAGCTAGCGCGCGCAGTCTGTTTTCGGGATCTAGGCGCGTATCTACGAGCTCTCGCGCGGCATCTAGAGCCTCGCCTAGTCTATCCAATTTGCTTAGCGAGCCGATGTACTCAAAGTCGATTTTCGGGCTAAATGTGGCGATATGTAGGCGCTTTTGTAGGTCGATCGCCTTTTTGGCGTAAACCGACGCGTTTAAAAAGTCGTTCGCGCCGTACGTCGCCTCAGCCATGCGGTCATAGAGTTCGATGACCTTAAAGTCGTTTTTGCGTAGCGTCTCGACGGCCGTTATCGTCGCGGCGGCGTCGGTGAGCCTGCCTAGCCCCATCAGCGCCTCAAATCTATAAAAAAGCACGGGCGAGACGTCGGCGTACTCCTGCCTAGACGCGATAGCCAGCGCTTCGTCGGCTACGCGCAAGGCGTCGTTATACTTCTGCGTCTTTATCAAAACGGAGGCTAGTTTGATGAGCCACTCCACGCGGTCGAGCATGTCGGGCGTCGAGATATTTTGCGAGGCGAGATCGTGCGCGGCGGCGAAACGAGAGAGGCGCATATAGCAGTCAAAGAGCTTAAATTTAGCCCCGATTTTCTCGCCTACGCCGTAGTTTTCGGTCAAATTTACAGCCGTAACGCAGTCGTTTTGACGGATGGCTTCACTCGCTAAATTTAGCGCTGCCTGATCCAATGCCGCACTAGCGTCCGTATCGTTTAGATCGCGCACGGCCTGGGTATAGCGCAGGACGGAGTCAAATTTACGCTCTTTTAGATAGAGCGCGACCTGCTCTTTTAGCGCCTTGGCGCCGACGTCCGTTTTGCCGTATTTGTCGATGAGCGCGTCGTAGTGTTCGTGCAGCTTTGTCGCGTTATTCTCATCGTTTCTGGCGAAAAATAGCTTATCTAGCGCATTTTGCACGATAGCGGCGTACTGCCCGTCTGCAAACTCGTTTTGGTACCTTTTTAGGTATTCGTAGGCTTTTTGCGTGTCAGGCGTGCCTGTTAGTGCGATTCCTAGATTTTTTAGCACGGTTTCGTAATCATCATCGTTTTTGTCTAATCTAGCGAGTAAAATTTCATAAATTCTCGCGGCAATATCGTCCATATTTTTCTCGTGAAATACCACCGCCAGCGCCATTAGCTTAGATGCGTCGTTTAGTAGGTACTCTTGATTTCTGTTTAAAATTTTGAGCATAAAGTCCTTGGCGCGGTCAAATTTGGCCTTGTCGATGCTGCCTTGCACGAGGCTCAGAGCCGCGCGGCTAGCGACGTCTAGCGTCTGCGCCGAGTACAGCACGTCCTCGTACATCCTCACGGCCTCGTCCTGCCTACCGGAGGCGTAGAGCTTATCGGCAAACTCAAGCTCGGCTAGCTTGGTAAAATTTGAGTTTGGATGCTCGTTCATGAGGATGTCTAGCGTGTAGTTCGCGTCGCTAACGAGCTCCTGCCTGAGGTAGGCTTTGGTCACGAGATAGAGTACCTCGGGGTAGTTTTCGTCCGACACGAACCGCCTCATCCATGCGCGCCCTTCGCTCGCGACGTCCGCCGCGCCGAGCCCTTCGAAGCTATTTTGCGAGTCTAAAATTTTATCCAAAGCGCGCAGCCTATATAGCAAAAACTCGCTGGCAAAGATGCTGTTTGGATAGCGCCTTAGCGCCGTCTGGATCGTGGCTATCGTATCGTCGTAGCGCTTGGCGTCGTAGCTTTTTTTCACATCCAGGTACATATTTATGTCGTTGCTATCGCCGCTTTCTATCGGGGCTTTGTTTAGATCGAGCGGTCCGACGCTAGGCGCGGTCATCTGCTCAAATATCGGGGCGAAATTTATCCCCGCATTTGCTTGTTTTTTAAATTCGTTTAAATTTTGATCTATCACGATGGCGTGGCGTTTGGCTACTCCGCCGTTTTTGCTAAAAGGCACGGTAGGCGCGCCGTAAAGAGACTCGCTAGAAGATATCAAGCGAGAATTCGCGCGCGGCACGATATAGACTCGCATGCCGCCCTTTTCCTCGCGGAATCTCACCTCCGCAAGAGCCAAAATTTTATCCTCGACCTTCGGCAACGCGCCGCCAGGAAGATCGCAAAAATAAAGCTTGCGGTCGTAGGCGAGGATCTCCTCTTTGCAGACGAATTCCTTCTCGTCGCTGATGTTTATCACTGTGTAGGGCCTGCCGTCCTCTGCGCCCGAATTTACGCTCAGGCTAAAAGAAAACGCCAAAATCGGTAAAAAAAGTAAAAAATATTTTCTCATGCGACCATTATACCCTTTTTCGTTTAAAAAGCGCTATAAAAGCGAATATCACGTGCTTTTGAGGCGATTTTTTTACTAAATTTCGCACATCTGGATAAAATTTTATTTAGCTTAAATTTAACTTCGCCATAGAAAGAAAATTTGGATTTTAAAGCGTTGCGGTTACGGGCGGTTTTTAGTTCGGCAGTCAAATTTTACCCGCCCCTCCAGCCAAAAACCATGCTCTATGAGTCAAATTTGACGTTATGACGTCGAGTTTTGAGATTAAATTTAGTGTAGCGCGTTTCGGCAGATAAATCTATCCGCCAAATTTAACCGTGCTAGCTACTGTGCCGTTTTTATGATTTTAACCAGCTTAAAGGCGTATCCGCTAAATTTCGCCCTACAAAGCGCGACCGTGCCCTTCGTCTGCGGCTCTAGCTTAAATTTAGCCACAACGTCGGCGCCATTAGCCTGCACACTCACTATATCACCGTCTTTTACCTTTGCGGCCGCGGCAAACGACGCCGAGCCGATTAGCTCCTTTATCTCGCTGCTTAAATTTGACCCGTCCGCCTCATCCATAAAAAACACGACGCTACCGTCAAAGCTCTCTGGCTCTTTTAGCGGCGTTAGCTTGCCGTCCGTTTTAAACTCACCCTGCTCTGTGTCAGCCAAAACGACGTTTTTACCGAGCATTTGCAAAAACTCGAATATATTTTTCGCATCCGCATGCGCCAAAAAGGAGCTATCGATCACGATATTTTCGCACTCCTCTAAAAACTCCGCGATCTGCTCAAACTCCTCCTCGCCGACGTTGCACTCGCCGCTTAGGTATCCTTCGTCAAGCCCCTCAAAATATTCGCGCGTTTGCTCGTCAAATTTAGACGCGTCAAGCGAGTATTTACAAAGCAACGCTAGCACGTAGCTAGCCGATCCGATCTCGCAGCGAACGAGATTTTCGGTGCCTAAAATTTTATCCTCAAAGCAAGAGATATATAAAAATTCGTTTTGCTTTATCAGCTCTGCTAGCTGCGGATTTTGTTCACAAAGCAGGCTTGCCAGGCTCAAAGTTTTTGCATTTTTAAATTCACCAAATTTCATCGTTTATCCTTTAAATTTAGCTTGGATTTTATAAAAATTTATTTTAAGAGGGGGTAAATTTGCGCCGATTAGACGCAAATTTGGTTATTTTTCTAGGCCGAATTTGACGGCTGCTTTAGCAAGCTCGAGGGTGGCGTCTACGAATTTATCTTTTTTCGTCGCGTACGGCAAAAATAGCGGTATCTCCGTACAAGCCGCGATATACGCGTCAGCCTCGATAGCCGCGATAGTATCGTTAAAAAGACCCACGTACTCTTTTAGCCTGTTTGCCTTTGCGCCCTTATAAATGCAGTCCATGACGTCGCTCATCAAATTTTCCGGGATTTTTACGCACTCTAGGCCTGCTGCTACCAGCTCGTTTTCGTAAATTTTAGCTGTGGTCGTGCCGGTGGTGGCGATGACGGCGATCTTTTTAGCGTGCGGGAAACTTGATTTTATCGATGCGGTCGCGATTTTAGCGATGTGCAGGATATTTACGCCGCACTCCTGCGTTAGGCGCTCGGCAAAATAGTGAGCCGTGTTGCAAGCTATACAGATAGCCTCGCAACCGGCGTTTTTTAGCCTGGTTGCAGACTCTTTCATAAAAGGAAACGGATCCTCGCCTCCGTGCAGGATATACGCCGTGCGGTCGGGTATCTGCGGATAGTTGTCGATGACGATGGGGATGTTATCCTGATCTTTTGCGGCGTTTGTGAGTTCTACGATCTTAGCGTATAGATCTATCGTAGCTAGCGGTCCCATACCGCCTAAAATTCCGATTCGTTTCATGAAAAAGTCCTTAAATTTAAAAAGCCGAGAGCGAAGTCTCGGCTAAATTTAGCTCTAGCTATTAAAGAAGAATAGGAGCTACCACAAATCCTAATGCAACCGAAAGTGCAACCATGATGGTTCCCGGAACGATAAAGCTGTGATTTATAACAAATTTACCGACTCTAGTAGTACCCGTGTCATCCATGGCGATAGCGCCCAAAGTCGTAGGATACGTAGGAAGTACGAATAGTCCTGAAACTGCGGCAAATGAAGCAACTAGGATCCAAATTTGACCTGAGTTTTCAGGCGTAGTCATACCTAGCGCAGCAGCGACCGCAGGCATCATAACGCGAGTGGTTGCAGCTTGAGAGTATAGCAAGCAGCTTAGGAAATATAGCGCGACGGCTAGTATAAACGGATACTGCGTAACGACGTTTTTAGCTACCTCTTTGATGCTATCGATGTGGCCGTTAACGAAAGTAGTGCCTAGCCATGCGATACCGATGACGCATATGCACGCGTTCATACCGCTTTGGAAAGTGCTGGTTGAAAGCAATTTGCTAGTGTCGACCTTACAAAGCGTAGCGATAAGGAAGCCAATAGTAAGCATAAAGCTGATGATAGCAGCGTCTCTAGAAAGGATAGGTTTTTCCACAATGCCAAGGCTCTTTGAAATAACGAGCGCATAGCAAACGACGACTAAAACGCCGATAGCAAATATCGCAACCGATCTTTTCGCATAAGGTTTAAGCTCTTGATACTCAACCTCTTTTATCTCCGAAACCGCGCCTCTAGCAAGCCTGTCTTGATAGATAGGGTCTTTTGAGAGGTCAAGATCGTAAAATTTATTTACGATAAAGGCCGTAACGATCATAGCTACGAAAGTAGTAGATATGCAGATGAAAAGTAGCATCGGATAGCTAACGCCAAGAGGCTCGCAAACGCCGGTCATAGCAACAAAAGCCGCAGATATAGGGCTGGCAGTGATCGCTACTTGAGACGAAACGACCGAAAGCGCAAGAGGCGCGCTAGGTTTGATGTTTTGCGTTTTAGCAACCTCTACGATAACAGGGATCATAGAAAACGCGGTGTGACCCGTACCTGCTAGGATCGTAAGCAGATAGGTAACGATAGGCGCTAGATAGTTGATTTGTTTTGGGTTTTTGCGCAAAATTTTAGATGCGACCTGTACCAAATAATCAAGTCCGCCCGCGACTTGCATCGCAGTGATGGCCGAAATAACGGACGCGATGATTAAAATAACGTCCATCGGGATATCTTTCATATCCACTTTCATACCGAGCATCGCCAAGATAACGACGCCAAGACCGCCGGCATATCCGACACCCATACCACCTAGCCTAACGCCTAGATAGATACCTCCGAGTAGGACTATAATCTGTAAAATCAGCATTATATCCATAGGAAAACTCCTTGTATTAGATTTTTTTACTTACTAAATTTAAAAGGCGCCGAATTTGACTTCGGCGCTCTACGTCTTTATTCTAAATTATTTGCCCATATGAGGATTTAGCATATTTTTAGGCTCTAGGATCTTGTCTATCTCCTCTTTTTTCAGATATCCTCTCTCTAAGCAAATGTCGCCTACGGCTTTGCCTGTTTGCAACGCTTCTTTAGCGATGCTTGCCGATTTTTCGTAACCGATGTATGGGTTAAACGCAGTTACGATACCGACTGAGCCTAGAACTGATTTTAAGCAAGCTTCAGGATTTG
>ERZ773049.2157-NODE-2157-length-10906-cov-44.331767_pt1 | contig 10906 bp, 6 predicted proteins | sample MGYA00580633_ERZ773049 | MGnify/ENA primary metagenome ERZ773049 (study PRJEB29015, sample SAMEA2737991) | human oral metagenome | biome: human oral; feature: human-associated habitat; material: dental | place: China | collected 2066 ... | reverse complement strand
TCAACGCCTCCCGCTACACGCAGGAGGAGCTGGCCGCGCGGCGCCGCAACACCGATCTGACGCCGTCGGGCAGCACGGTCCTGTGCTTGGACGCTGCGATGGCCGGCATCGGATCCAACAGCTGCGGGCCCGCCCTGCGGCCCCGCTACCAGGTCGACGGCCAGGAGCTGGGGATGGAGCTCCATCTCCTGCTCAACACCCTTACCCACACCAATACTCACAATGAGGTGAAACCATGAGCAGCGAGTCTGCCGGTAAGAAGGCCGGCGCCCCCACCGCAGGAATCGGGCTCGAAGCGGCCAGCGAGAGAAAGTACCTGAAGTGGTACAACAAGGTGGGCTACGGCTCGGGCGACGTGGCCGGCAACGTCGTCTATGTGCTCCTGTCCGCCTTCGTCATGATCTACCTGACGGACAGCGCCGGGCTCAACGCGGGCGTCGTCGGCACGCTCATGATGTTCTCCCGACTCTTCGACGGCTTCTCCGACATCATCTTCGGGGCGCTGCTGGACCGCACCAACACGCGGATGGGTAAGGCCCGCCCGTGGATGCTGTGGGGGTTCGTGGGCTGTGCCGCCATGCTCATCGCGATCTTCGCGATCCCCACGAGCCTGGGGGACACCGCCAAGTACGCCTGGTTCTTCATCGCCTACACGCTGCTCAACGCCGTCTTCTTCACGGCCAACAACATCGCCTACTCCTCGTTGACCGCCCTCATCACCCGCAACGGGGCTGAGCGCGTGCAGATGGGCTCCATCCGCTTCATGTTCGCCTTCGGGACGAACCTGCTCATCCAGAGCGCCACCGTGGGCGGGGTGGCCCTGTTCGGCGGCGGCGCCGTCGGCTGGCGGACCATGGCGATCCTCTACGCGCTGCTCGGCCTGGCGGTCAACACGCTCTCAGTGCTCTCGGTCAAGGAGCTGCCGCCCGAGGAGCTCGAGGGTGAGGAGGAGCCCCAGGAGGACAAGCTCTCGGTGGCGGAGTCGGCCAAGATGCTGGTGTCCAACAAGTACTACCTCATCATCCTCATCGTCTTCCTGCTCACCCAGATCTTCACGGCGATGCTCAACATGGGTATCTACTTCATGAAGTACGTCCTGGGGGACGAGGACCTGCTGAAGACTTTCTCCTGGGCCATCAACATCCCGCTCATGATCGGGCTCCTCATCACGCCGCTGGTGGTGCGCCGCTTCGGGGGCATGTACCGGATCAACGTCATCGGCTATGTCATCGCGACCCTTGGGCGGCTCGGGGTGCTCGTGGCGGCTTACATGAACAGCCTCCCGCTCATGCTGATCCTCTCCGGGGTCGCGGCCCTGGGCATGAGCTCGCTGCAGGGCACGCTCAACGCCCTCATCGCCGAGGCCTCGGAGAACACCTGGCTGCGCACCGGTAAGCGCATCGACGGGCTCATGTTCTCCTGCACGTCGCTCGGCGTGAAGGTCGGTGGCGGGCTCGGCACGGCCCTCTCCGGGTGGCTGCTGGCCGCCTCCGGGTACGACGGGGACCTCAAGGTCCAGCCGGAGTCCGCCATCCAGATGATCTACATCATGTACGTGTGGCTGCCGCTCGCGGCCAACGCGCTCATCCTCTTCCTGCTCACGCGGCTCGACGTCGAGAAGGTCAACACCCGACTCAAGGAGGAGGCTGACGCGCGGGCTGAGATGGAGGCCGGCGGGGAAGCCGGGGGCGCCGTCGCCAGTGAGGGCGGCGTTGATGACCTCGACACCGTCGAGAGCCTGGGTACCGCGGCCGGCATCGAGGAGGACGACGGCTCGGTGAGCTGAGGCTGTGCGAGCCGCTTGACTCACGGGTGGGGGCGAGACGGGGGGGGGCGAAGCGGACGGTGCGCCGGGCCCCCGCCCGTTTTCCCCGATTCTCGGGAACGGGCTTTCTTCTCGAGGACTTACCTTCCGCTCGGGGACTGCGTTTTCTCGCAGATTACTGGGTTCTACCCTCAGTCGTCTGCGAGAAAACGCAGTCCCCGTGGCAGAAGTACGTTCCCAATGGTGCCAGCACGCATTGGCGGCGCTATCTGTTGCCGGGTTTGACCCAGTGGAGGTTGTCGAAGCGCGCGAAGTCACTGTCGAAGGAGCATATGCCAGTGCCGTATTCGATGGCGAGGGCGGCCAGATGGGCGTCCGTGACGAGGTTCCCGTGCAGATCGCCGTCGATGAGGAGTTGCCCGAGGATGTCGCGGTGACGGTTCCCAGGGGTGGGAACCCACGCCTGGTCTGCATCTAGCCAGTCGGTGATGCAGCTCCATGCCTCTACCGGTGTCAGAGGGTTTGCGGTCACTCGAGGATGGGTGATGATGCGCTGAAACGCCGTTAGTGACACCCATGGCAAACCTACGCGTTCGACGCCGTTCATCGACTTCTCCAGCCACGTCCGAGCGGGAGTGTGGAAGTGGGACGTGCTGTCGACAGCGTAGAGCAGGACGTTGGCGTCGACGATCACCGGGCGTCCTCGGCGTCTAGCTGGTCGAGCAGCTCAAGTGCGTCGGCGATGTTGGTGGCGTCAACCTTCAATCCGACCTCTGCCGTCCGCTGCTGGAAGTGCGTGGGCGTGTGCTTCAGGGTCAAGCCCGCGCGTGCGAGCTCGTTGACGGCTTCACCCAAGCCGATGTGCCGTGTCCGGCGCAATTGCTCGGCTGCGGCTACGACCTCAGGGTCGAGGCGTACCGTTGTTCTCATGACGCCAGTGTAGCACCGTAGATTCATAATACATGCATCACTGATGCTACTCGATACTGGCGGAGCGATGCGGTGCGGTCTAAGACTGAGGCCTACCTCGAAGCACCCCCCCCTTGTATCTGCAGTCACAGTTGGGAACGGCGACCTTTTGACTTGACGTCGTTGGAAGTTGGTGGCCGGAGAGGTCGGAGGTGGCGTCGGTGGCGCTTGGCGTCAGGACGCCGAAAGGTGGTTAAATAGGGGCGGTGCCAGCCGGCCCCGTGGGGTGCTTGCGGAGCCGGTGGCGATCCAGCCCCCGGAAATGGCGCAACGACGCCACTTCCAGAGGTAGGGGTCAGAAAGCACCTTGCACCATAAGGTGCATTAAGACTGCTCAACCCGCCTTTGGTGGTAGGGGGCGACCCGAGGTCAGAAAGCACCTTGCACCATAAGGTGCATTAAGACCCCCACAAACGCTCCGCAACGCCCTGGGAGTGGTTGTCAGAAAGCACCTTGCACCATAAGGTGCATTAAGACTTGACAACCATGTCGTGCCCATACCACTGGTAGTTGGTCAGAAAGCATCTTGCGCCGTAAGGTGCATTAAGATAGGTTGGATAATTTCTTGGACGCTACCAACATATGGGCCATAAAGCATCCTGCGGGAATCAGTCACCAGACCCCTTGATAGACTTCTGGGACATCCCCAGGGACAGTCTCAGGGGCTGGGAATCAGTCACCAGACCCCTTGATAGACTTCCGTCGTCGTCGTCACCAAGCCGGAGCCGGCTGGGAATCAGTCACCAGACCCCTTGATAGACTTCCCTATGGGGAGGACGGGGAGGATTAGTCGCTGGGAATCGGTCACCAGACCCCTTGATAGACTTCCCACTGTTCCAGACCTTCTCGATGAGGTGCTGGGAATCAGTCACCAGACCCCTTGATAGACTTCGCGTGAGACCGCCGAGCGGAGTGCGTGGGCTGGGAATCAGTCACCAGACCCCTTGATAGACTTCCCGGCCTCAAGCTGGGCCACACGCTGCTGCTGGGAATCAGTCACCAGACCCCTTGATAGACTTCCGCCCCCAACCAGCGGAAGCGCGAGACTGCTGGGAATCAGTCACCAGACCCCTTGATAGACTTCGACCAGCACGTGCGTGTGGAGATGTGGAGCTGGGAATCAGTCACCAGACCCCTTGATAGACTTCCCTCGCCGACACCACCACTGGCACCAGCGCTGGGAATCAGTCACCAGACCCCTTGATAGACTTCTCGGAGTAGTAGGCCATGATTCGGTTGTGCTGGGAATCAGTCACCAGACCCCTTGATAGACTTCTCCTCGGAGAGTCCCTGGGAGCACCGGCGCTGGGAATCAGTCACCAGACCCCTTGATAGACTTCAACACCAGCAGAACCATCAGCCCCAGCAGCTGGGAATCAGTCACCAGACCCCTTGATAGACTTCAACGTCGGCACGCCGGGACCATTCCAGGGCTGGGAATCAGTCACCAGACCCCTTGATAGACTTCTCAAGTTCTAGCAGGTGTGCCGATTTTGGCTGGGAATCAGTCACCAGACCCCTTGATAGACTTCTGTTCGCGGCGCTGGTTGACGATGGCGGCGCTGGGAATCAGTCACCAGACCCCTTGATAGACTTCGGGCCGCACGGCCCACACGAAAGGAACAGCTGGGAATCAGTCACCAGACCCCTTGATAGACTTCCCATAGGTTCGATGATGCGACGTTCGTGGCTGGGAATCAGTCACCAGACCCCTTGATAGACTTCGCCGCGTCGACGACGAGCCCCCATCTTGGCTGGGAATCAGTCACCAGACCCCTTGATAGACTTCTTGGCTGCCTCGTCCACGTCATCTGTCAGCTGGGAATCAGTCACCAGACCCCTTGATAGACTTCGCCTCCCAGTATTGCATACAGTTTGTTGGCTGGGAATCAGTCACCAGACCCCTTGATAGACTTCTGCTCGGCTGACTGCCGTCGTCGGACCAGCTGGGAATCAGTCACCAGACCCCTTGATAGACTTCTGGGGCAGCAGGGGAAGGACACGGTGCAGCTGGGAATCAGTCACCAGACCCCTTGATAGACTTCGCGCCCCCACTCTGTGGGTCAGCGGCAGGCTGGGAATCAGTCACCAGACCCCTTGATAGACTTCCACTTTGAAACACACCCATAAAGATATCGCTGGGAATCAGTCACCAGACCCCTTGATAGACTTCACAGCACCGGTGACGGCGAGCGCCCCAGGCTGGGAATCAGTCACCAGACCCCTTGATAGACTTCTCAGTCCGAGTGCCGCCGACGTTTTCAGGCTGGGAATCAGTCACCAGACCCCTTGATAGACTTCACGCCATCCGCTACGCCGCCAAACGGGCGCTGGGAATCAGTCACCAGACCCCTTGATAGACTTCTGAAACGTCTATCAAGGGGCGTTGACCAGCGCAAACACCTCGCTAGAGGTTAGAAGATCATGAGCTGCTGGGGCTCCGGCTCGGCCTCGACGGGCTCTTCGTTGCGGAAACAGAGCGCGTGAGACCATTCGCGGTCGGTGACATACAGGATTCTCACCTCGCCTCCACGAGGCAGGTTGCTCCGGATCGTGCCCGCTCTGCGGGGTTCCCCGGCCACGGTCGGGGAGTAGCGGACATAGACGCTGTACTGCGCCATCCAGAAGCCCTCATCCAGGAGAAGATGGCGGAAGCGAGTTGCCTCCTTGCGCTGCTTCTTCGTTGCCACCGGTAGATCGAACATGACCACGCACCACACCGGATCATCCGCCATCAGGACTTGCGCCTCGGACCGGCCCAGGAAGGGACATCCAAACGGGCTCGGCCCCCTTCGCAGTACTGACCTAAGTGCTGAGCCAGCTCCTCCAAGACGGTCGGGAGCGTGGCGCCGTCCTCACGGAAGGGCTGCTGCACCGCGGCAACCAGAACCTGCTTCACCTGCCGCTCAGCGGGACTCGCATCAGGATCCAGATGCAGCACGGCATCATCCACTGCCGGACGGAAGGGCTCGATGATGTCATCCACCAGGTTGAACATATTGCCGCGCCCATGGTGGAACAGGCCGAGCGTCGGGGTGAGCCCGGCGCTCACCACCGCCCGGATCCCATGAGCGCGCAGGACCGCATAGCCGTAGTTCAAGCAGCTGTTGCGGTGATCCTCCGCCTCCGGGCGCCGGAGAAAATCACCCTCGAAGGCGAACAGGCGGGACCAGTACAGGCGAGCAGCATGAGCCTCGACATTCTCCGGGTCACCCGAGCGCACCGAACGTGCCATCTCTTTAAGCCGGGCTGCCGCAGGACGATCCTTCTGGAGCAGGACAGTCGCCTGCCCCAGCACCTTCGCCCTCACCAGGCGTCCCCACGCGTTCTTCCTCCGTGGCTCAGAGAGCTGCGACTGCGCCAGCTGCCTGGCCCCAACGCGACCATGCTCATGCCACGGATAGGCGGCGCCCTCGGGAACACCCCGCCAGTCGCAGAACATTACAACGATGTCTGCGCCCAGTAGTCGATGCACGACAGCCGTCGAGAAGCTCACGTGGGGGCCCATGAGGACGACCGCCACGTCCGCCGTCGGGATCCGATGCTCACCGCCGTCGTCCTGGTGGACGCAGATCGCCCCACGATCCGAGGTGATGCGCCCCTCCAGCGACGAGCAGTCAATGATGCGCCAAGCCGTGTCCACCGGGGATCCTTACTTGATGATCCAGGACGTGGGGAGCCCCGATCTGCTGGACTTCCGCATGCGACCGAGCGCATCACGGCGGATCACTTGTGGATGAGTGGCTGCCAGCGGATTGATTGCTGGTAGCCATCCGGGGACTGAAAGCGTCTTCAGAACTGCCTCACTTGGGTCAACAAGCCCTTCTGCCGATAGATGCGCTGGTCGTAGTCTGAGTACGTGGTCGTTGTAGAATCCTCTGATCCTCCACCTCGTTGTTCCGGGGTACTCCTCCAGAAAATTCGCGATCTGCCCAGTTTTAAAGGAGTCGATGTCGATCTCCAGCTCGTCACCTACCACGACCCATCCCAGATAGGTGGCGCTGCCCGCAGCGATGGCCTGGCGAAGCTTCGGCTCCGCGCACCTCATGCTGATTGACTGAGGCGGAACCACTGCGGAGAAGAGATCGCCGTGTCGTTGACTGAGCAGGTCGTGAGTGAAGACGCGGAGCATCGCATAGACAGGCTTCTTTCCCTCGATGCGGTAGATGCGGGCGTGGTGGATCGTTGACCCGATCTCCGCGTAGCCGCCGCGCACCGCGATGGCTCCGAAAGGCTTCTCCTTGGCGTCATTGCCGGGCTTCTTGGCGAAGAGCTGAATATGGTCATTGGAGGTCAGCTCTTGTCCGTGAACTCTGATAAAGCGGTCCTCCCTCGCGGGAAGGCCGTTCTTCTCGTCGAAGTCCTTCTCCCGAGTAAGCGCACACCACAATGCGGGGGAGCAGGCCCTATCGACCTGATTGGCCGTTAAGCCGTCGCCCAGCCGAGGAGTGGCGTACTTCCGGATCGTGTCATCATGGGCGTTACCGCTACCGAGGCGCAGGCGAAGGTTCTCGACGACGTGAACCTCATCGGCTGTCAGCTTTGCGTTGAACAACTCCGTGAGGCGGAGCATGTGGTTGCGCGATGTCTCGAAGTGCTCTCGCGCCCCCACGGTCAGGCCCGTGTACTGCTTCCAGGTCTCTTCCTGTCCCGTGAGGCGCTGTGCCCAGCGAAGACTCGACCGTTCTGCCAGGGTCTTGGCGACACTTCGCTCCATGAGGGCAACAACGCTGGCGTCCACGGCGTGGTGCCGGCGGTCAATGCGATCCTTGCGTCCCTTCTCGCCGATCAGATTGATCCGCGAGTCGATGCCCGCCGCCTTGCGTGCGGCCGCGGTGACGGAGCCGCGGTAGACCATGACGTCAGTGTCGGGGTAGGTAGCGGCAATGCGGTGGCGGAGCTCGTTGGCCATCCAGGCCACGGACTCCATGCTGCGCGCATCGATCTCCGGATCCTCCTGGGTACGCTGAAGACGGGCGATGACCTCCTTCTTGAGGCGCTTCAACTCACCAGATGTCATACCGCCGGGGCGGTTGCGCCACCCGCGCACTCGCTCAACGGCTTTCTTCACCCCGACATCAGGGATCCCACAGGTTTGCGCCCACACTGCGAACGGGGTGTTCGACTTCGAACGGTTGCAGCGCTCGCAGACGGCCACGAGATTCTCGCGGTGGTTATTCGATCCCGTTCCGGCCTGCGGAACGATATGATCCAGCTGAGAGGTGTGGTAGCCGATTGTTCCCCCGCAGTACAGGCAGGCAGAGTCCTGCAATGTGATGGCATGATGGCGCATGACATCGCCCGGACGCACATGTCCCTCCACACCGTAAGACTGCTGAATGTCCTTGATCGCGCGTTGGTTTACCTCGTAGCGACGGTTGTTCGCCCGGTCCCGTTCCCGCGCCGCACGCTCGCTGGCGAACCCATCGCGAACATGCTCCACCTGAATGACTTCGGGCTTGCCCCACACATTTTCAACCGCGGCAAGATACCGGGCGACGACCTTGAGAGTCCGATCGACTGACGGGTTGCCCACCGGGGCACCCACGGGTTCGGCTGGAGGGGTCCATGAGTCATCGACGCCGAAGAGCTGCTTACGCGCCTCATGAAGATCATCTGTCGTCGCCAGCATGTGATCGCTGAGGGCTGTCAAGGACTCCCGCGAATATGCCGCACGGCCGGCTGGGAGGTGAAGGGAATCGAGCTTGGCCTGGTCCTCCTCCGGCAGGTCGGCGATGACCTCGGCGCACTCCGAGTCCTCAAGCCCCTCATAGAGGTAACGGACCATGGCGCCTTGCCTCTCGGCGTCGGCCTTCGCCCACCAGGTCTTCAGTAGGCTGATCTTGGTCTTGCGCATGATCTGGTCGGTGACGTTGACAGGAGGCTGCGCGGCCGACCGCTCACCATCCGCGGTGAGCGTCGCAGTACCTCGCAGAGCCTGGCGGGAGATCCCCAGCTTCTCGGCCACATCAACCCAGCTCAGGTCCTCTCGCGGGTCCTCCAGGAGGAAGGTAACGACCTGACGGCGCTCGTCAGCCGTCAGCGGCCGATCCCTGTTTCCGGCCTCGCTGATACGGAGATTGGCCACGATCGAGATGATCCGGAACCGCTGGAACTCGGGGTCGCACTTCGGTGCGCGCCGGAAGGAGCCCTGACCGGGAAGCGGGTCGGGAGCCACGAGAGACACGGCTGATCCTCTTGGGGACTCCGCCTTGAAGACGGCTCGCAGCAGCTGCTTGCAGACATCGGGGGAGATGCCCTGGCGGGCGCAGATCTTCCGGATCTCGTTTGCGTTGTCGCTCTGATGCAGCTTGCCGAGAATGCCGTCGGGGCCACGCATGGTGATGCGCTGAGTCAGTGCCACCTGGGCCATCGCCTGGCCGGGGGTGATGTCGTCGTCGAGAAGTACGCCCGGGCCCTTCATGATGCGCTCACGTAGCGCCTCCATGAACGGGGAGTCCTCTGCGGGCGACAACAGCGACTCGACCTTCGAGTAGGGGTTACGCCACCCCCGGTGCCGCGCAATATGGCGTAACGCCATGGAGATCGCCGGACCGCGCAGCTCCTCGGGCAGCGTCTCCTCAACCAGCTGGGCGCGCACTCTCCATACCAGGTACGGGTCAGTCTGCCCACCCAGATCCGGAATCGGGAAGCCCAGGTCAAGCAGCACCTTGTCGAGCTGCTGGAGTCGCTTGCGTCGACGCCGCAGCAGACGCCGGGTGCGCCGGGCGACGCCGGAGATCTCCTTGCGAGTCGAGGCGGTTTTCTTTCCGTCCTCGCCGATCCCGGAATCATGGATGAGCGATAGTGCTGAGAGGAGCTCGATGGGGGTCCCCTGGTCGTCAACCCGCAGCGTTGCGAGTCCGACGGAATGGGTGCCGACGTCGATCCCCACGCGAAGGTGGTGAGCAGACATGAGAAATACATATCACAGCCGGAGTGCCTTGAGAATGCGACAAAAGAACTGCCCGATCTCGACGTGAGATCGGGCAGTTGGACCGGCAAGCCGGTGGAGCATTCAACCCCGCAAACACGGCGGGGCTTACTGGGAATCAGTCCTGCTAAGGCTAGCACGATCCGGATGGATTCTGACCCCAAGAGAGTCATGTTCTGCAGATGATTCGATGACGAATGGTCTGGGACCACTGTGGCAACTGCACGAATCTCAGGTTGTTCTGGCAGCGGGTGACCCGCACTGCTCGAACCCCGGACCCTCGTGCAATACGGGTGGTGGGTGGGCATGATGGGCCCATGCGCGACCTGAATGACCTCACCCGTCCCACTGTCCCTTCCAGTGCCATCCAGGAGCGCATGGCCGCCGAGACCGAGGAGCGCCGCGGCGTCGTCGGCCCACCGACGGCCCTGCCCGACGACGCCGGCGCCCCCTCCGACCTGCGCGCCGCCCTGGGCGAGGCCATCGCCGAGCTGGCCCCGCAGATCGTTGAGCTCTCCCATGACATCCACGACCACCCCGAGACCGGTTTCGAGGAACACCACGCCGTGGCCACGGTCGCCGCACTCCTGCGCCGCCACGGCATCGAGCCCGAGGTCGGCGTCTATGGCATGGACACCGCCCTGCGCGCGGAGGTCTCCGGCTCCCCAGTGCAGGCAGGTGCCTCCGGCCGGCCGGTCGGCACCATCGCGATCCTCGCCGAGTACGATGCTCTCCCCGGTATCGGCCACGGCTGCGGCCACAACGTCATGTGCGCCAACTCCGTGGGCGCCTTCCTCGCCCTGGCCTCCTTGGCCCGCTCTCGCCCCGGCGCCCTGCCCGGCCGCGTCGTCCTGCAGACCACGCCCGCCGAGGAGAACTCGACCGCCAAGGAGATCCTCTCCGTGCGCGGCATGCTCGACGGCGTCGACGCCGCCATCCAGACCCACTCCTACGCCCACGACGTCGCCCACCAGACCTGGCTCGGGGTGCGCCGCCTGGAGGTCGTCTTCCACGGCGTGCCGGCCCACGCCGCCTCCCAGCCCTTCATGGGCCGCAACGCCCTGGACGCCGCCACCCTGGCCCTGACCGGCATCGGCCTGCTGCGCCAGCAGATGCTCCCCATGGACCGCCTCCACGCCATCATCACCGACGGCGGCCAGGTCCCCAACATCATCCCCGAGCGCACCGAGCTGTCCATCATGGTGCGCTCCAAGTACCTCGAGACCCTCAAGGAGATC
>ERZ773049.2156-NODE-2156-length-10913-cov-7.947780_pt1 | contig 10913 bp, 7 predicted proteins | sample MGYA00580633_ERZ773049 | MGnify/ENA primary metagenome ERZ773049 (study PRJEB29015, sample SAMEA2737991) | human oral metagenome | biome: human oral; feature: human-associated habitat; material: dental | place: China | collected 2066 ... | reverse complement strand
CCCACCATGAACACACCCGCCTACACGCCCCCCGCCACCCACGACACCTGGCCGCCCGCCACCCCGGATGACGAGAGCCTGCCGCCTGCGCCGCTGGCTGGCCGACGGCTGGTGCTGGGCGTGACCGGCGGCGTGGCCGCCTACAAGGCAGCCCAGCTGGTACGCGATCTGGGCCGCGCCGGGGCCCAGGTGCAGGTGGTGATGACCGAGGCCGCCACCCGTTTCGTCGGGACCGTCACCTTCCAGGCGCTGTCGGGCAACCCGGTTCATACCGATGCCTTCGATCCCCGCATCGACGACGGCATGCCGCACATCGAGCTGAGCCGCCAGGCCGATGCGATCCTGGTAGCGCCAGCCACGGCGGATTTCATCGCGAAGCTGGCCCATGGGCACTGCGACGACCTGCTCTCCACACTGTGCCTGGCGCGTGACATCCCGCTGCTGGTGGCCCCGGCCATGAACCGGCAGATGTGGCAGAACCCCGCCACCCAGCGCAACATCAACCAGCTACGCGCCGACGGCATCGGCGTGCTGGGCCCCGACGCGGGCGAGCAGGCCTGCGGCGAAGTGGGCGCCGGCCGCATGCTGGAGCCGCTGGACCTGATCGAGGAGCTGAACGCCTTCTTCACGCCCAAGCTGCTGCAGGGCAAGCGCATCCTGCTCACGGCCGGCCCCACCTACGAGGCCATCGACCCGGTGCGCGGCATCACCAATCAGTCCTCCGGCAAGATGGGCTATGCCCTGGCCCAGGCCTGCCGCCGCGCCGGCGCTTCGGTCACGCTGGTCAGCGGGCCCACCCAGCTGCCGCGACCGGCCGGCGTGCGCTTCATCGGCGTGCAGAGTGCCCGACAGATGCTGGATGCCGTCACCGCCGAACTGGATCTGGCGGCCTCCACCATCAGCATCGACTGCTTCATCGCCGTGGCCGCCGTGGCCGACTGGCGGCCGGCCCAAGAAGCCACGCAGAAGATCAAGAAACCCGCCACCCAGCCACCGCTCATCGAACCGCACGCCCCCGTGGCCGACGGTCCCGACGCCTCGGCATTGCCGGAAACGGAAGACACACCAACGGAAGACACACCGGCGGCCGGCGTACCCTCGATCCCGCTGGTGGAGAACCCCGACATCCTGGCCACCGTCGCCCGCCGGCACGACGCCCCCTACTGTGTGGGCTTTGCCGCCGAGACCGAGAACCTGGTGCAGCATGCCACCGAGAAACGCCTGCGCAAGGGCGTGCCGCTGCTGGTGGCCAACCTGGGGCCCGCCACCTTCAATCAGGATCACAACACCCTGCTGCTGCTGGATGAGGCCGGACACCACCCGCTGCCCTCCGGCAGCAAGACGGCCCTGGCCCGTCAGCTGGTGGAAGAGCTGGCGCAGCGGCTGCCGGCGTGAAGGCAGGGCAGTCTTTCCGAAGGAGCCCTCTTCCGGCCCCCTTCCCGCCACCGGGTCCACTGAAGCCATCCACCTTCTCGCGGACCCTCTTCCGACGAAGCCTTGTGGGCAGCCTCTCTGACGCTTCAGCCCGCTGAAGCGCCGGCAAGCCCCCTGGCTCACTACCCCATCGAGCGGCCCCGGCCGCTTCCGCACCGACCCCTTCGAGACACCCGACCGATGACCCAGTCCTCCGCCCTCCAGATCGACCTGAAGATCCTTGACCCCCGCATGGCCGAGCAGCTGCCCACCTACGCCACGCCCGGCAGCGCCGGCCTGGACCTGCGCGCCTGCCTGGATGCACCTCTGGTGATCGAACCCGGCAGCACGCACCTCATTCCCACCGGGCTGGCCATCCACATCGGTGATCCGGGCCTGGCGGCCGTGATCCTGCCTCGCTCGGGTCTGGGCCACAAGCACGGCCTGGTGCTGGGCAACCTGGTGGGCCTCATCGATTCCGACTACCAGGGCCCGCTGATGGTCTCGTGCTGGAATCGGGGCAACACCGCCTACACGCTGCAGCCCTTCGAGCGGCTGGCCCAGCTCGTCATCGTGCCTGTGGTGCAGGCCAGCTTCCGGGTGGTGGACGACTTCGCCGCCTCCGACCGCGGCACGGGCGGCTTTGGCAGCACCGGCGCGCACTGACCCCGCCTGGCTGCCCCTCCCTGCCCACCCCGACCGTTTCCTGCCGCACGCCCCCGTGACCGGCCCCTTGACCCCGAGGAACCCTGCCGCCGTGACCCACGCCAGCACGCCCTCCCAGGCCCCATCCGAGTCCCCTTCCCAGGCCCCCGCCAAGGCCTCCGCCCCCCATGAGGGCTCCGCCGAGGCCACCGTGGCGGCCGACTACGACCGCCAGCTCGACGCAAAGCACGAAGCGCTCAAGGCGATCTTTGCCGGGCTGGACATCCCGGCCATCGAGGTCTTTGCCTCGGCGCCCCAGCACTACCGGATGCGCGCCGAGTTCCGCATCTGGCACGAGGACGATGCCATCTGCTATGCGATGTTTTCGCCCGGGCAGAAGGCCAGCAGCGCCACCCTGCAGCGCGTCGAGCAGTTTGCGCCCGCCTGCGAGGCCATCAATGCGCTGATGCCGCGCCTGCTGGCAGCGGCCAGTGCCGACCCCGTGCTGCGGCGGCGCTGGTATCAGGTGGAGTTTCTGGCCACCCTCAGCGGCGAGATGCTGGTGACGATGGTCTACCACCGCCCGCTGGACGATGCCTGGGAGGCCGCCGCCCGCCAGCTGCAGACGGCGCTGGGCATCCATGTCATCGGCCGCAGCCGGAACCAGAAACGCGTGCTGTCGCAGGACTTCGTGACCGAGCGGCTGGAGATTCCCGGCCCGGCCGGCACGCCACCCGCTCCCTTCCTGTATCGCCAGCCCGAGGGCGCCTTCACGCAGCCCAACGCCCGGATGTGCGAACGGATGATCGGCTGGGCCTGCGAAGCGGTGCAGCAGGCAGGCATCTCTCCGGCCTCCGACCTGCTGGAACTCTATTGCGGCAACGGCAACTTCACGCTGCCGCTGTCACGGCACTTCCGACAGGTGCTGGCCACCGAAGTGTCCAAGACCTCGGTGCAGGCCGCGCAATGGAACATTCAGGCCAACGCACGGCCCAACGTGCGCATCGCACGCCTGTCGGCCGAGGAGTACACGCAGGCCATGCAGGGCGAGCGCAGCTTCCGGCGGCTGCGCGAGCAGGAGATCTCGCTGGCCGACCACGATTTCTCCACCGTGCTGGTGGACCCGCCGCGCGCCGGGGTCGATGACGCGACGCTCGCACTGCTGCAGCGTTTCCCGAACATCGTGTACATCTCGTGCAACCCGCACACGCTGCGCGCCAACCTCGACACCCTCTGCCGGACGCACACCATCCAGCGCATGGCGCTGTTCGACCAGTTCCCGTTCACCCCGCACACGGAATGCGGGGTGCTGCTGCATCAGCGCTTGCCGGCCTCCGGCACGGGCACCCGCCGATAGCGCTTCTGGAACAGGTACGGGTCGTCGAAGTGGCGACGGCCCACCAGCGCCGTGGGCTGATGCCCCGGCTGGCGGATGGCCCCCATGTTGGAGATGCCCATCGACCACAGCAGCCAGCGGCCCAGCCGCTCGGTGCCCGAGACGATGCCGTCCTGGTTGTAGATGCTGCGCCGGCCGTCACCCGGCACGGGCAGCGCCCGCAGCACGTCGGCCGACACCAGCTGATACGGCGGGTTGTCAAAGACAGGGTTCCCCCAGGCTTTCCCCGGAGCCGCAATGCCCACCAGCTGGTGGGTACGGCTGCTGACATGCAGCGACAGCGGACCGGGCCAGGTCTCGCCCACCCAGTCCTCGATGGCCACGTCGATGGGGGAATAGACCCATTCGACCAGACTGTCCACATTCTTGCGCGCCTGGGCGTCGGCCATCAGCCGCCGCGTAGGGAAGAACATCGCAAAGCGGCCGCTGGGCTGGATGGAGTCGAAGATCAGCGGAGCGCCGTCCTCGTCCAGCGTCACCCGCCACACCAGGCCGTCCAGCCGCCCGCCCTGCATGTCGCTGCCGCTTTCCATCGGCCGCTCGCTGAACCAGATGGTGTAGACCAGCTGCGGCAGCACCGCCTTGCCAAAGCGCGTGAACGTCAGGCGCCGGTAGACCGCCGGCACGTTGGTGTCCACATCCAGCCAGAAACGCTCGCGCGGGTCACGCACCAGGCCCGCCAGATCAATCCACTGCAGGCGGCCGATGCGGTCGGAATCGTTGACCGTGGCTACCTCGAAGGTCGGCGCGAAAGCCTCGAAGAGCGCATCACGCTGTGCCGGCAAGAACTTCGGGATGCCCAGCGCATCGCGCTGGACCGCCTGCATCACCTTCGCCGCCGCGCGCCAGGCATCGGCGCCTGAGGGCGTTTTCGCGGGGCGATAGCGCTGGAAGGCCACCCTCCCCGAGAAATCGGGATGGCGCTGCCGCTGGAACACCTCGCGCTGGTGAGCCTCCCAGTTGCGGATGGACGAGGCCACGCCAATGCCGGTGATCGGGTAGAGTCCCAGCGCCCGCAACGAGCGCTGGTATTCATCCGGCACCTTGGCCTCGGCCAGGATGCGCGGCACGTCGCCCGGCGTCAGCTCGGCCGTCAGCAGCGGTGCGCACTGATCCAGGGCGCCCAGCAGCGCGTGCCGGTCGGCCAGCTGATACAGCGGGAAGGCCTGGGCCGGCAGGCGCGACACCTCCAGATGCCGCACCTGGGTGTCCAGCCGCTGCATCTGCGCCAGCCACGCCTGGAAGGCAGGCGACTTCAGCAGCGTGGCGGCCTGCGCCTGACGCTCGCTCCGTTTCAAGGCCGTCAGCGTGGATTCAAAATCAGCGCCAAAGGACGCCAGGAAGCGATCCGTCCGCAGGAACGGATAGCGCGGCAGGCGCTGCTCGCCGGCATCGACCAGCTGGCGGCTGCGAATCTGCCCCTCCAGCGCATCGTACAGGTTGCGGCAATACGCGGGCGTCAGGCCGGCCGGCGCCGGCCCCTGGACATCGCGCACCTCCTCGACAGGCTCCAGCAACGCCTCATCAGCATCCGTCGTCAGCGCCTGCGGCTCCCGTGCCTGCAGGGACTGGGAATCGGCCTCGCCCGGCTCGGCAGCCACCGAGACGCCGCCCTGGCTGGCCGCCACGACCGGCACCCGGGGCGACGAGAGCCCCGCACATCCCGCCAGCAGCGCCAGCAGCCCCGCTGCCAGCCATGTATGGCCTTTCCTGTCCTGGTCGCGCATCTTCACACTTTTCTCGCCAGCAGCCCGTCCAGGGTCCGCGCATCCGCCACGAAGGCACGGATTCCCTCGGCCAGTTTCTCGGTCGCCATCGCATCCTCGTTCAGGTCGAAGCGGAAGGCGGGCTCATCCAGTGACAGCCGTTCGATCTGCGCCTGACGCGCCGCGTCCGGATCCAGTTTCCGCGCCACAGGCACTTCCTGCGCATCCAGCTCGGCCAGCAGCGCCGGACTGATGGTGAGCAGGTCGCACCCGGCCAGCGCCAGGATCTGCGCTGTGCTGCGAAAGCTCGCCCCCATCACTTCACACGGATAGCCGAAGCGCTTGTAATAGGTGTAGATGCGCCGCACCGACAGCACGCCCGGATCTTCCTCGACCGTGAAGTCGCGCCCCTCGTGGGCACGGTACCAGTCCAGGATGCGCCCGACGAAGGGGCTGATCAGCGTGACCCCGGCATCGGCACAGGCCACCGCCTGGGCAAAGCCGAAGAGCAGCGTGAGGTTGCAGTGGATGCCGGCACGTTCCAGCCGGCGGGCGGCCTCGATACCTTCCCAGGTGGCCGCGATCTTGAGCAGCACGCGGTCACGGCCGATACCGGCCTGCGCGTAGTAGTCCATCAGGCGCTCGGCACGCGCCACCGTGGCATCGGTCGAGAACGACAGCCGCGCATCCACCTCGGTGGAGACACGACCCGGAATGATGTCCAGGATCTTCTGCCCGAAGGCCACCAGCAGCCGGTCGGCCAGCTCGTCGAGCGGGGCCTGCGGGTAGCGGGCCTGCACCTCGTGCATGAGGCCGGCGTATTCGGGCTTCTGCACGGCCTTCAGGATGAGCGAGGGGTTGGTGGTGGCGTCCTGCGGGCGGAAGGTCTGCAGCCCGTGGAAATCGCCCGTGTCGGCCACCACGGTGGTGAACTGTCGCAACCGCTCCAGTGCCGTGACCGGCGACGTGCCTGTCACGCCCTTGTCCGCCTGCGGCCCCGCCGGCGCCCGATTGCCACTGTTCGCCATCCTGCCCATCCTCCCGGAGATAGATAGTCTGTGCGGCCATGGCAAGGAAGCGTCCCGCCAGCCGCAAATGCCCGTCCGCGTATCCTACACCGGCTTGGCTCCGATGGAAGACACACGCAGAAAGGAATGGCCTCTTGCGGCCTGCCGCCCATCGGGCGGACAAACGGCAGGCAAGCGCCCTAAAATAGCCCCTTCCGGATCTTCCGAACAAATCCTTGCAGCTGTCACATCCCCCGAACCGGGCACATGACTGCGCGGCCACCGGGTGTCGATGGTGGCGCCATGGGACGGCAGATGTCGCCTTGTCCCGCATCCCGTTCCGTGACGCGCCCGCCTGCGGGACGTGTTCAGAAGATCCTCCACGCTGACCGGAGCCCACACCATGCCCTCTTTCGACGTCGTCTGTGAAGCCGATATGGTCGAGATCCGCAATGCGGTCGACCAGGCCAACAAGGAAATCAGCAACCGCTTCGACTTCAAGGGGTCGGACGCCCGCATCGAGCTGAAGGACAAGGAAATGACCACCTTCGCCGATGACGACTTCAAGCTGGGTCAGGTGCGCGACGTGCTGGTGGCCAAGCTGGCCAAGCGCAACGTCGACGTGCGCTACCTGGATGAAGCCAAGCCCGAGAAGATCGGCGGCGACAAGATGAAGCAAAAGATCACCGTGCGCCACGGCGTGCCCACCGATGTCGCCAAGAAGATCGTCAAGCTGCTGAAGGACTCCAAGATGAAGGTCAGCGGCTCCATCCAGGGCGAATCCGTGCGCGTCTCGGGCAACAAGCGTGACGACCTGCAGACCGCCATCGGCCTCATCCGCAGCGGCGTGCCCGAACTGCCGCTGGTCATGAACAACTTCCGGGACTGAGGCCGGGCTCCCGCGCATGAGGCCCACCATCACGGCAGCACCCGCTCTGCTCGACGCCTCGCTGGCCCAGGTGCCGGAAGGCCTGACGCCGCTCTGGTACCGCCAGCACTGCCTGGGCGCCGTGTCGCCTGGCTGGCTGCCGCGGCTGGATGCGCGCATCTTCAACGTCGAGACCCGGGACGGCCAGCCGCACGCGCGGCTGGTACGGGTGGAACCGACCCTGCTGCAGCCCTGGGCCCAGGAGATGCAGGCCCGGGGTGCGCTGCCCGGCTGGCGGGGCGAGGCCATCGAGATCTTCGGACCTGATGAGCAGGAACCGCTCTTTCACATCGAACGGTCGCTGCTGCGTCCGCTGGGGCTCCTGCTGCGCACGGTGCAGGTCAACGTCTACACCATCCGCCAAGGGCAGCCCTGGCTGTGGTGCGCCCGTCGTGCAGCCCACAAGGCCATCGACCCGGGCCTGCTGGATTCCCTGGTGGCCGGCGGCATCGGCTGCGACGAAACGCCACTCTCCACCCTGTTCCGCGAAGCCGCCGAGGAAGCCGGCCTCTCGCACGCGCTCGCGCGTCATGCGCTGCCCACCGGCATCATGGATTCCACCAGCCTGAGCGAGGACGATGGCTACACCGTCCTGCACCGCGAGCGCATGCACGTCTTCGACCTGCAGGTGCCGGAGGGCTTTCAGCCCACCCACCCCGACGGCGAAACCGAAAGCGCCAGCCTGCATCCGCTGGAGACCGTGCTGTCGCAGATCCGCCAAGGCCAGTGGACCCGCGAAGGCGCCTGGGCCAGCATCAACCTGATGCACCGCCACCAGAAAAGCATGCTGCAGCTGCGTTGAACTGCCGCTGCGTTGAACGTCAGGGCGCTCACCGTGGTCAGGCTTCACCCCGCGAAGCCCGCGTGTCAAGCCCGTCAAGCAGAGACATGTGTCAACCGTGATACATACAACCCTTCCTGTCGGGGTCGCCTACGAACGGCATCCAACGGCAGACGAACGGTCCTAGGGGAACTGCATGCTCTGTGCGAAAATCTTCACAGATGCAAGCGATTTCCCACCGATGCCGTAACAAGCACGGCATTGGCGTATCAATTGCCTCAATCTCCTAAATCTCCTCTCTTCGCCCCGAATCTGCTGCCGCGGATTCGGGGTTCTTTTTTTTCAGGCCTGAACCTCAGGCCCTGGTTGCAGGCTCCGGAAGTTCAGCCCGGAAGTTCAGATCGGAGAGGTTCAGGCCCTGGAAGTTCAGAGTCCGAACATTCAGGCCTGGGAAGCTCAGGCCTCGGGGAAGCGCTCGCGGATCCGCTTCTCGATGCCCGGTCCGTCCAGCCCTTCCAGCCGCAGCAGCAACGCATGCTCGCCGTGCTCGATGTAGCGGTCCGGCAGGCCCAGCAGCAGCACCGGCTTCTCGATGCCCGCCTCGGCCAGCACCTCCAGACAGGCGCTGCCGGCGCCGCCCATCACCACGTGCTCTTCCACCGTCACGAAGGCGTCATGTGTGGCCGCCAGCTCGCGGATCAGGTCGACGTCGATGGGCTTGACGAAGCGCATGTTGACCACCGTGGCATCCAGCGCCTCGCCCGCCGTCATGGCGGGCGCCACCATCGACCCGAAGGCCAGGATGGCAATGCGCTTGCCCTGGCGCCGCACCTCGGCCTTGCCGCGCGGCAGCTCGGTGAATTCCTTCTGCACCGACACGCCCGGGCCCGTGCCACGCGGATAGCGCACAGCCACCGGCGCGTGGTAGCGCACGGCTGAATACAGCATCTGCCGACATTCGTTCTCGTCGGCCGGCGCCATGATCACCATGTTGGGCACGCAGCGCAGGAAGGCGTAGTCATACACCCCGGCATGCGTGGCCCCGTCGGCGCCCACCAGGCCGCTGCGGTCCAGTGCGAACACCACCGGCAGGTCCTGCAGCGCCACATCATGCAGCAGCTGGTCATAGGCGCGCTGCAGGAAGGTGGAATAGATGGCCACCACCGGCACCAGCCCGTCACAGGCCATGCCGGCCGCGAAGGTGACAGCGTGCTGCTCGGCAATGCCCACATCGAAGTAGCGCTGCGGGAATCGTTTCTCGAACTCCACCAGCCCCGAGCCCTCGCGCATGGCCGGCGTCACCGCCACCAGTCGCGGCTCGACCTCGGCCATGTCGCAGACCCAGTCCGAGAACACCTGCGTGTAGGTGGGCTTGGTCGGCGGCGTGAGCGGCCGCTTGATGCCCTCGGCCGGATCGAACTTGCCGGGTCCGTGGTAGAGCACCGGATCGGACTCGGCCAGCTTGTAACCCTGCCCCTTGCGGGTGATGACGTGCAGGAACAGCGGCCCGCGCATCTCGCGCAGGTTCTGCAGCGTGGGCACCAGCGCATCCAGGTCGTGCCCGTCGATGGGCCCGAAGTACGTGAAGCCCAGCTCCTCGAAGAGCGTGGCCGGCACCAGCATGCCCTTGGCGTGCTCTTCCAGCTTGCGGGCCAGCTCGTACATGGGCGGCACCACAGACAGCATCTGCCGCGCCACGTCGCGTGCCTTCACCAGCGGCCGCGCCGACAGGATGCGCGCCAGGTAGTGGTTCATCGCCCCCACCGCCGGCGAGATCGACATGTCGTTGTCGTTCAGGATCACCAGCAGGTCCACGTCGCGCATGACCCCGGCGTTGTTCAGCGCCTCGAAGGCCATGCCGGCGCTCATCGCCCCGTCGCCGATCACCGCCACGTGCCGTCGCCGCTCGAGTCCCTGGTTCTCGCCCAGATTGCGCGAGGCCACCGCCATGCCCATTGCTGCCGCGATGGAGGTGGACGAATGCCCCACCCCGAAGGTGTCGTACTCGCTCTCGGTGCGCCGCGGGAAGCCCGACAGCCCCTGGTACTGGCGCAGCGTGGCCATCTGGTCGCGCCGTCCGGTGAGGATCTTGTGCGGATAGGACTGATGCCCCACGTCCCACACCAGCCGGTCACGCGGCGTGTTGAACACGTAGTGCAGCGCGATGGTCAGCTCCACCGTGCCCAGGTTGGACGACAGGTGACCGCCCGTGCGCGACACGGCATTGACGATGAAATCCCGCAGCGCGTCGGCCAGCGCCGGCAACTGCTCGCGGCTCAGGCCGCGCAGGTCGGCCGGGCTGTTGATGCTGGCCAGCAACTTCTCGGTCTGGGGCGTGGCGTCTTCGCTCATCTCAGTGGCAGGTGATCTTCTATTCCGTTGCAGCGCGTGTCCGGGAGCAGCATGGCGTCGCCCTCCCGGCACATGCCATGGTCAGGTCAGTGCAGGCGCTCGACAATGAAATCTGCCAGCATCCGCAGCCGGTCGGCACGCGGCCCCAGCGCCTGCAGGCAGGCATGCGCCTGGGCATGCAGATCGGCAGCCAGCGCGCGCGCGCCCTCCAGACCCAGCAGCGACACATAGGTGGGCTTGTCCTGCGCCTGGTCCTTGCCGGCCGTCTTGCCCAGCGTGGCTGAATCCGCGGTCACGTCCAGAATGTCGTCGACCACCTGGAAGGCCAGCCCGATGGCCCGACCATAGCGCTGCATCGCCTCGGCCAGATCTGCCGACGGCTGGCCGCCGGCCAGCAGGCCCAGCTCGACCGAGACCGACAGCATCGCCCCGGTCTTGGCCCGGTGCATCGCCTCCAGCTGGGGGCGCGAAAGCCGCAGCCCCACCCCCTCGATGTCCAGCGCCTGACCGCCGGCCATGCCCCAAGAGCCCGCTGCGCGCGCCAGCGCTTCCACCATCGTGGCTGCCGGCACCCGGGCCGCCTGCGGGTCGCCCTCGACCAGGGGCGCCACCAGCACCTCGAAGGCCAGCGCCTGCAGCGCATCGCCCACCAGCATGGCCATGGCTTCGCCATACTGACGATGCA
>ERZ773049.2154-NODE-2154-length-10929-cov-22.415211_pt1 | contig 10929 bp, 8 predicted proteins | sample MGYA00580633_ERZ773049 | MGnify/ENA primary metagenome ERZ773049 (study PRJEB29015, sample SAMEA2737991) | human oral metagenome | biome: human oral; feature: human-associated habitat; material: dental | place: China | collected 2066 ... | reverse complement strand
GCCGGCCTGCCCGGCGTCACCGGCGTCACCTGGCACGACGGCGTCGCCTCCGTGGCCGCCGACGCCGCACCGGCGACCACCCGCGCCGTGCTCGACTGGTTCGTCGAGCGCGACCCCGACGCCGCACTCGTCGGTGTGCGGCGCCCCGACCTCAATGACGTCTTCCTGGCCCTGACCGGGACGGCGCTGCGCGACGGGGGCCGAGCATGAAGGGCGCGAGCGCGGCCGTCGCGATCGCGGTCAAGGACTGGACGAGGTTCGCCCGCCAGCCGTTCCTCATGGTCATCAGCGTCGTCATCCCCCTGGTGTTCATCTTCTTCTACTCACTGATCATCCCCGTGTCCAACAACAACCCGATCATGGTCGCCGACCTCGACGGCGGTCCGGTCTCCTCGCGCCTGATCGAGACCATGCGGACCATCCACTCCGAGGAGGGGCCCTACTACGACGTGCGCACCACCGATGCGACCGCTGCGCTGGAGGCGTTCGACGACGGCGACGCCCTGGCGGTCATCGTCATCCCGGAGGGCTTCTCCGACGCCGCCGAGGCCGGGAGCGCGCAGGTGGAGCTGCGGCTGAACAACATCAACTCCGACTACTCCAAGAACCTGCGCCTGCGGCTGGACGATGCGGTCCGCCAGCTCGATGACGGCCTGGCCCAGCCCGTGGCGAGCGTGGAGGAGACTGGCTGGCTGCCGACGGACCCCACCATGCTCGGCTACATCTCCACTAGCCTGCTCCTGTTCGGCTGTCTGTACGCCGCCATGGTGGGCGCTGGCCTCCAGGTGGCCTGCGAGTGGAATGACAGGACGGTCAAGAACCTGCTGCTGGCCCCACTGGGACGCGGCGCGCTCGTGGCCGGCAAGGTGCTCGCCGGCCTGGGTCAGTCCCTGGCCTCTGTGGCACTCGTCCTGCTCGTGCTCGTCGTCGGCTTCGGCTTTCACCCCACCGGGAACCTGCTGGCCATGACCGGCATCGTGACGGCGGCGCTCCTCATGGGCTCGGGGATCGGCACCGTCGTCGGCGTCGCGTCGAAGAAGACGCTCGCGACGGCGTCGGGTCTGATCGCCCTGGCCGTCATGTTCTTCCTCGTCTCCGGCAACGAGGAGTCCATGCGCGGCCTGGCCTGGGGTGAGCCGATCACGACGCTGTGGCACCTCTCGCGGGCGCTGCCCACCACGTACGCCTTCATGAGCGCGCGCAGCATTTTCTTGACCGGCGACACATCGGACCTGGCCGGGAACCTGGTCGTCGTGCTGGCCTCCACCGCGGTGATCCTCGCCCTCGCCGGATGGCTGCTGCGTCGAGCCTACAGCCACCTGACCGGAGGACAGTGATGACAGTGATGAGAGTGATGACAGCGCGGACGGCGCAGGGACCGCGGACGACGATGGGCCGGCACCTCGACCGTGTCGGGGCGGTCGCCCGCAAGGACCTGCACCAGTGGGCCCGAGACCGGCAGGCCCTGGCCGGGCCTATGCTCATCCCCCTGGTGCTCATGTTCCTGTGCGGCGTCCTGTTCGGGTTCGGCGGGGACGATTGGAACATCGGCCTGGTCAATCGGGGCACCGGCCCGCACGCGGCCGCCCTCGAGCAGGAGATCCGCGACCTGCGCAGCAACATCTCCCCGTACTTCCATGTCGTGACCACCGACTCCGACGAGGCCGACCGCCTGGTCGCCGAGGGCCGCCTGCACCTGGTGGTCACCATCCCCGAGGAGTTCGACGCCCAGGTGGACGCCGGGCGGACCCCCGTACTCAGGACGAGGGTCTACAACATCAACACTGACATGATGAAGAACGCCCGCCTGCGCCTGACCCGGGCCGTCCAGGACTACGCCGCGGGGCACGTCCCCGACGCGGCGCCGGTCACCGTGACCCAGACGACCACACGCACCGACGACGTGCGGCGGAGGGTCTTCATCGCCCACAGCGCCGTCGTCCTGGCGGTCATGGTCGGCTCCGCGCTCAACGCCGCGATCATGGTCGCTCGCGAGTGGGAGCACCGGACCGTCAAGGAGGTTCGGCTCGCGCCGCGGCCCCTGGCCGACCTCACTGCCGGTACCCTGACCGCCTCGGTCCTCGCCGGCTGCATCAACACCCTGGTCACGCTCGCCGTGGCGGTCCTCCTCTTCGGGGTGCGCCTGCCGGTGGGGCGGCTGCCCGTCTTGCTGGCGGTCGCCGCCCTGACGAGCGTGGCCTGCTCCGGGGTGGGGGTGGCCATCGGGGCGTGGCTGCGCGACTACCGCACCGTCCAGCCGCTGCTCATGATCACTTTTGCCGGTTCCTTCTTCGCTTCGGGCGGGTTCTCCTCTGTCGCCACTCTGCCGCGGAACGTCCAGGTCTTCGACCGGTTCTGGCCGCCGTCCTACATCTTTGAGACCATGCAAGCGCAGGCATGGATGGTGGAGCCGCCCTCGGTCGTGCCCGTGCTGGCCGGATGCCTTGTCGCCGCCGCCTGCGGAGTGGGGCTGGGCGCCTGGGCGCTGGGCAGGAGGCTGTAGAAAGCCGACGGCGGGAGGGGCCGTCCTCAGGCGAAGACGACGGTGCGGCGGCCGTTGAGCAGGACGCGGTGCTCGGCGTGCCACTTGACGGCCTGGGCGAGGACCCGGCGCTCGACGTCCTGCCCCTTGCGCTGCAGGGCGAGGGCCGAGTCGGCGTGCGAGGCCCGGGTGACGTCCTGCTCGATGATCGGGCCCTCGTCCAGATCGGCCGTGACGTAGTGGGCGGTGGCGCCGATGAGCTTGACGCCGCGGTCGTGCGCCTGGTGGTAGGGCCTGGCGCCCTTGAAGCTGGGCAGGAAGGAATGGTGGATATTGATGACGCCGCCGTGAAGGCGCTCGCACAGGGAGGGGGAGAGGATCTGCATGTAGCGCGCCAGGACCACCAGCTCCACGCCCAGGGAATCGACCAGGCCGAGCAGCTCGGCCTCGGCCGCCTCCTTGGTGTCCTTGGCGACCGGGATGTGGTGGAAGGGGACGCCGTAGAACTCGGCGACGGACCGCAGGACCTCATGATTGCCGACGACGCCGACGACGTCGATGGGCAGGCCCTGGCTGGTGGCGCGGAAGAGGAGGTCGGACAGGCAGTGCGCCTCCTTGGAGACCATAATGAGGGTCCGCACGGGGCGGTCGACGGCGTCGAGGGACCAGCGCATGTCGTAGGTCCCGGCGAGTTCGGCCAGGTCGGCCTCCAGTTCGGAGCGGGGCACGCGGGTCAGGACCGCCACGCGCATGAAGAACAGGCCGGTCTCGGGATCGCCGAACTGCTGGGACTCGGTGATATTGCCCCCGCGGCGGGCCAGCGCCCCGGAGACGGCGTGGACGATGCCGGGCCGGTCCGGGCAGGACAGCGTGAGAACGAGGTGTTGCGCGTCGGAAGGAGCGGCCGGAGCGGCGGGTGTGGTCATGACAGGAGGATAGCGGCGGCCGGTTGCGGCGAAGTTGCAGGTGGGCGGTCGCGTGACGGGCGAGGAGCGGGACGAGCCGTGTCACTCCTCGGGCGGATAGTCGATCCGACAGACGTGTCCCCTCATCCGGAGAATCATGGCGACGTGCCCCATTGCGGCCCGGTGCCAGAAGGCGGGCACCGAGCAACCCGCTCGGCGGGCCGCCTCGTCATTCGGGTAGACGACAAGAACGATCTCCCTGTTATTCGAGGCGTCTTCCGACTCGTTCAGAATGGCATCGGCCGTTTCCTCGATCCACTCGATCCGCCGATCGATGACGGCCCAGGCGATGTCCGGGGCCATGGCCTTATAATTCCATGCCCGCTGCGAGCGGGGGTTGACGTCAAGCGCGCCGGCGAGGACGGGTTCGGAGATCCCGAGAATCTCTCGCATGGTCCGGAACTCGGCCGGCGACCGGGAGTCCTTGTCGATTCGAGGCATAAAATCTCCTCTTCTCAAATATGTGGGCGTCCCCGCTCGCGCGGAGTTTACGCAAGAACCGCCTCGAATTCCACGGGCACGCCACTCCCTCCGCCGGGTGCGTCCGGGCCGGTGCGCCCGGATCTCCTCACTGATCCGCGCGCCCCCGGCGTCCGCGCAGGGGATACCAGCTCCTCACCGCGGCTCCTCCAGGAGAGCGGCAGTGGCGCCCGTATCCGGTGCGCGGCGAGAAGCAATCCTAGTCGAGGGGTTCCCCGCGCTCTTCCATCTCGAGCTCCCAGAGGAGGCGCTCGGTGCTCTCGGGCGAGTCGACGTACAGGACGATGGACGCTTCGTTCCCGATGAGCATGACCGCCACTTTGGTGTCGAGGATCCACCGGCGTGAGAAGTCCGTTCCCTTGTCCTCTGAGGAGAACGGCTCCCCCAGTACCTCCGTGTACGCCCGCACGTACTCGGCGAACGCCGCGCGCGACTCGGGCAGGGACCGCGCCCACCCCTTCTTGGGAACCCCATTCGACAACCGCAACGACACCTCCCCCACGCGGTCGTCATCAACGAGGAGGAACGAGTCGGCCTCCTGGGGCGACATGTCCGACGTGAAGAACGTCCGGTCGTCCGGGAGCGGCGCGAAACCCAGGCCCGTGTACACCCCGACCGCCTCATCCACCGTCATCGGCCACCGGTGGAACGTCCACGTCCGCATGATCTCAACAGCCCGGTCAACGGGAACCGCCTGGAACTCCACGGACACCTCCTGATCATTCCCGCATGCGCAAAGTTTACCACATGGTCTACTTCATCGTGACGGAGGTCGGCGGATCATCTCCGCATGCGCGGGGTTTACTGACCGACGGCGAGGGTGGCACCGTCGTCGGCAGGATCATCCCCGCATGTCCCCGCATGCGCGGGGTTTACATCCGGAACCCGATCGCGTCGTTCACGTACATGGGATCATCCCCGCTCGCGCGGGGTTTACCTCCTGAAGATCAGTGCGGCGCCCGGCTTCTCCGGATCATCCCCGCTCGCGCGGGGTTTACGAGTGGGAGCCGCTCGTGTTGCTCTCCCCGCCGGGATCATCCCCGCTCGCGCGGGGTTTACAACCCCCACTGGGAGCACGGTATCGTGGCCGAGGGATCATCCCCGCTCGCGCGGGGTTTACCGTTGGTTGCAGCGTCGGCAGAGGATTTGGATGGGATCATCCCCGCTCGCGCGGGGTTTACACCAGGTCGCGGGCGGCGGCGTCGAAGTAGGCGGGATCATCCCCGCTCGCGCGGGGTTTACATGATATCCTTCGGGGAATCCACTTCCACATGCGGATCATCCCCGCTCGCGCGGGGTTTACGGCCGAACCCAAGATCTATCCGTGTACGAGACCGGGATCATCCCCGCTCGCGCGGGGTTTACCGTATGCGCCGCGTGGGCGGCGCGTGGGGGTCAGGATCATCCCCGCTCGCGCGGGGTTTACTTAATAAAATATGGGTTATCAATGCTCACGGCGGGATCATCCCCGCTCGCGCGGGGTTTACCGAAGACGCGGATTGATAATGAGGGTGTGCTTGGGATCATCCCCGCTCGCGCGGGGTTTACCGCCACGCTCGCCCAAGTGGAAGCAAGCGGGAAGGATCATCCCCGCTCGCGCGGGGTTTACCGAGTGTGTACTCGCCCATTAGATCTCATCCTCGGATCATCCCCGCTCGCGCGGGGTTTACTATTGGTGGGGCGCCCTTCATATTATGAGCGAAGGATCATCCCCGCTCGCGCGGGGTTTACCTCTGGACCGCGACATCGACCAGGCGATCGTCAGGATCATCCCCGCTCGCGCGGGGTTTACCGTCAGCGTCGATCCTGTGCAAGATTTGGGGCAGGATCATCCCCGCTCGCGCGGGGTTTACCGTTCGAGAGGCGGGGTGGTCATTTGCTGCTCCGGATCATCCCCGCTCGCGCGGGGTTTACATACTGGCGCTGGACCGGTACCAGACCCCAGACGGATCATCCCCGCTCGCGCGGGGTTTACCCAACCGGGAGCACGCGGAGCTCGAGCTGAAGGGGATCATCCCCGCTCGCGCGGGGTTTACACGATATCACTGTACGCCGCCGTGACCATGATGGGATCATCCCCGCTCGCGCGGGGTTTACACCAGTACCATGACACTCATCCCCGATAATTATGGATCATCCCCGCTCGCGCGGGGTTTACGACGGGCGGGGACGGGTTCGAGTGGGGCGTTGAGGATCATCCCCGCTCGCGCGGGGTTTACCCAGAATATGTGAAGATTCTGAACGATGCAAAGGGATCATCCCCGCTCGCGCGGGGTTTACCGCTGGACGAGGCTCGCAAGACCGCGATCATTGGGATCATCCCCGCTCGCGCGGGGTTTACCTCGACATCGTCATCGTCCACCTCCTTGGTATGGGATCATCCCCGCTCGCGCGGGGTTTACCGGCCTCTATATCGCCCCCCGGCTCATGCCGAGGGATCATCCCCGCTCGCGCGGGGTTTACCCTAGCCAGCGGGCGATAGGCCCGCAGAATCGCGGATCATCCCCGCTCGCGCGGGGTTTACAGCGGGCGGGGTATGGGGGTATGTGGGTAGGGCGGATCATCCCCGCTCGCGCGGGGTTTACGACCAGAACCGCCAGATCCTGATCGACGGCGACGGATCATCCCCGCTCGCGCGGGGTTTACTGGAAGTCACTATGGGCATGGATGATGAGTCGCGGATCATCCCCGCTCGCGCGGGGTTTACGGACACACAACCCACCCTGAAAGTCCGTCAGAAGGATCATCCCCGCTCGCGCGGGGTTTACCGCTGTTGATTGCCGGATCGCGTTTGAATCGCGGGATCATCCCCGCTCGCGCGGGGTTTACCGGACCGACCCAACAGAGAGGAACAGAAAATGTGGATCATCCCCGCTCGCGCGGGGTTTACTTAGTGTCCACTGCGCTCGTGGCATAGTCCGCAGGATCATCCCCGCTCGCGCGGGGTTTACGGCCGCGAGGGCGGGCGCAACCCGAAAATGTATGGATCATCCCCGCTCGCGCGGGGTTTACCGTGGTGAGTGTGGACGGCGGTGAGGCGGATGAGGATCATCCCCGCTCGCGCGGGGTTTACTTCGGGAAGGTCGACTACATCACCTTCAACGACGGATCATCCCCGCTCGCGCGGGGTTTACCCGCCACGGGCGCAATTCCGGGAGAGACCGTCGGGATCATCCCCGCTCGCGCGGGGTTTACCGTCAGAATTGATTCTGTGAAGGATCTGGGGTAGGATCATCCCCGCTCGCGCGGGGTTTACTCCTCTCGCGGTTTTCAAGCGCGGGAGCATTGGGATCATCCCCGCTCGCGCGGGGTTTACTCCGTCGCCCACATACCCCGCCCTAAAGTCAAAGGATCATCCCCGCTCGCGCGGGGTTTACGCGCAGAAACTTCCTCAATAACCTCAGATAACAGGATCATCCCCGCTCGCGCGGGGTTTACATCGACGCGCTGGACCGCAGCCACACACCACTCGGATCATCCCCGCTCGCGCGGGGTTTACTCCATATTGTTGGCGTCAATAATCTTGCCGGGAGGATCATCCCCGCTCGCGCGGGGTTTACGGGCGCCCCACCATTAATTTTGGTGGGGCGCCCGGATCATCCCCGCTCGCGCGGGGTTTACGACACTGGAAATCTCCTTCAAGTATTGATCAAGGGATCATCCCCGCTCGCGCGGGGTTTACATACTGAGGATATGGCAATGTTATCTGAGGTTAGGATCATCCCCGCTCGCGCGGGGTTTACTGACGCGGATATTCGGCGGGCGTATCGTGGCGGGGATCATCCCCGCTCGCGCGGGGTTTACGGCAGAGTCGGCGTCACCATGGGCGGCGCCGAAGGATCATCCCCGCTCGCGCGGGGTTTACTTGAGCTCCCCGATCTCAGCCAGGAGCGCCGCAGGATCATCCCCGCTCGCGCGGGGTTTACTGACATGGTCGGGACGCTTGCGCCTTCCCATTAGGATCATCCCCGCTCGCGCGGGGTTTACGCGCGATCACACTATCCGCACGGCGCAGAAGAAGGATCATCCCCGCTCGCGCGGGGTTTACCACATAGAATACTGCCCCCAAACCGCCACCGATGGATCATCCCCGCTCGCGCGGGGTTTACCCGTTTTTACTCTCACAATACTGCTTTGCCCGAGGATCATCCCCGCTCGCGCGGGGTTTACCGGGATATGGTGGCGCGCACCGGCGACAAGGACGGATCATCCCCGCTCGCGCGGGGTTTACGCCTCAATTTCCCCATCAGTCACACCAGTAACAGGATCATCCCCGCTCGCGCGGGGTTTACCATTCGACCACGATAATCTACGAGAGGGTGAGGGGATCATCCCCGCTCGCGCGGGGTTTACCGCCGACGTCGCACACGAGTACCCGCGCCACAAGGATCATCCCCGCTCGCGCGGGGTTTACCCTGGACACGGAGGATCTGGATGATCTGAGGTAGGATCATCCCCGCTCGCGCGGGGTTTACATTTGAGGAATATTCCTTTCAGTATCGAACGAGTGGATCATCCCCGCTCGCGCGGGGTTTACGGGTACAGAGAATTAACATCATAAACTGAACCAGGATCATCCCCGCTCGCGCGGGGTTTACAACCGGCCGGCCAGGACGCCGCGGAACCACACAGGATCATCCCCGCTCGCGCGGGGTTTACCGCTCACCGCGCGCGGCGGGATGATCTACACGCGGATCATCCCCGCTCGCGCGGGGTTTACACCTATTACCCCGGGAAGATTGAGAACTACATAGGATCATCCCCGCTCGCGCGGGGTTTACGCCTTGATCTCGCCCCACTTATCAATATACCGAGGATCATCCCCGCTCGCGCGGGGTTTACGGCGCCGGCCACCCGGCCACACTCGACTCAATGGGATCATCCCCGCTCGCGCGGGGTTTACTCAACGCAGTCTCACAAATTAAAGAAGGCGACCGGATCATCCCCGCTCGCGCGGGGTTTACGCGCACTGCTAAGGTCCCGACGCCGTGGTCGGGGGATCATCCCCGCTCGCGCGGGGTTTACGGGTCCATCGGCCGGTAGATGATGGTGACCCGCGGATCATCCCCGCTCGCGCGGGGTTTACGCGCGCATCTTGCGCACGGCCTCGGCCTTGGTCGGATCATCCCCGCTCGCGCGGGGTTTACCTCAACGTCGACGCCGTCCGCTCGCGCCCGGCGGGATCATCCCCGCTCGCGCGGGGTTTACTGCTCCCGCTTCGAGGTCGGTGAGCGCGACGAGGGATCATCCCCGCTCGCGCGGGGTTTACCCGACGCCGCTGTGGCGCGGGCAGGCTGGGCGGAGGATCATCCCCGCTCGCGCGGGGTTTACGGTCGTGGATTACCTGGTCGAGCACCGGGAGCGGGATCATCCCCGCTCGCGCGGGGTTTACGACGTGTACGACTTCTGCGCCACGAAGCAGTCCGGATCATCCCCGCTCGCGCGGGGTTTACGTGCTGGGTGCGGGTGCAACGGCGCGCCCGGCGGGATCATCCCCGCTCGCGCGGGGTTTACGGGCGGCTTGTTTACGCGGTGGCGTAGAGCCAGGGATCATCCCCGCTCGCGCGGGGTTTACCGACTGGTACGGCGCCGAGCACATCGCAGGCGCGGATCATCCCCGCTCGCGCGGGGTTTACCAGGGGGCAGTAGAAGGGGCGCTCGTCGGGGTGGGGATCATCCCCGCTCGCGCGGGGTTTACTGGACCTTGGCGGCCGTCGTCGGGGAGACCCCCGGATCATCCCCGCTCGCGCGGGGTTTACGCGGAGACCGTCAAGAGCATCGTCCGGGGGTTCGGATCATCCCCGCTCGCGCGGGGTTTACACTTGCGGATCCTTGGAATCCCAACGAACCCGTACTCTACCAGACCCCGGTTGCCTTCACTGCCGACCTAGGGCCCGCTCCGCCGAGTTGCGGTAGCGCCGCCGTCGTGCTGCGATGGACCACGACTCCTTCGGGGGCTTGACGGCGCCGGGGACCGCCCGGGATCCCTCGATCGCTCGGTACGGTGTCCGCATCACCAGGCAGCCCTCGACGTCCACCGGTTCGCGCTCGTGCCCCAGGGACGCGATGGTGAACCGCTGCTCGGAGCGCACCGACCAGATCAGCAGCGCCCGCCCCTCCCCGAGGTTCTCACGGATCAGCTCCCACAGCTGCTCGCGCACCCGGGCGGACAGGTGACCGACGAAGACCCCGGGGGAGACCTCGAGCAGCCATCGCGTCATGGAGCCGCGCAGCGAGGCCGGGGCCGCCGAGAGGATGAGCACCATCATCCGTCCGCCTCCTCCTCGGCGTAGTTCACCCCGCCGGCGACCGCGCGCCGCTGGTAGTCCCACAGGGAGATCACGTTGGCGCTCAGATCGTCCGACTCCTCGATCTCGAGCAGCCGGTAGATGTCCTTGACCGTTCGCTCAATGACCTTGAGTTCGAAGATCTTGTCCCGGACGCGCCGCCGCGTCGTCCCGGTGAGATCCTCCATTCCTTCGGCGACGACGTCGAAGGCGATGGGTATCGTCGTCTCCGCCTTGTACAGGTCGGCGACGTCGTACACGAAGGACCGCTCGTGGCCGGTGTGGACGAAGCCGAGGCCCGGCGAGCACCCCAGGGAGACGATGACACCGTGGACGACGCCGTACAGCGCGGCGTGCGCGGCCGACAGCGCCTGGTTGATCGGGTCGGAGGCCTCGAAGTCGTCGACGCGGTACTCGCGCCGGGTCCAGGCCACCCCGGTGCGTCTGGAGTTCTCCCGGTACACCTCGCGAACCCTGGCGCCCTCACGGCCCCGCAGCTGCTGCATGGTCAGCCCGTCGACGCTCTCGCCGCTGAAGCGCATGCAGTACATCTCGCGCGCCACACCCAGCCGCTTCTGCGGGGAGGAGACCCGGGCCGCCTGCTCCACCAGCAGCCGGGTGGACGTCGCCAGGGACCGGCCGTGCGCGTAGTAGCGCACGCCGCGCTCGCCGACCCAGACCGCCGTCGTCCCGCACTCGCCGAGCAGGCTCATCG
>ERZ773049.2150-NODE-2150-length-10936-cov-4.542873_pt1 | contig 10936 bp, 6 predicted proteins | sample MGYA00580633_ERZ773049 | MGnify/ENA primary metagenome ERZ773049 (study PRJEB29015, sample SAMEA2737991) | human oral metagenome | biome: human oral; feature: human-associated habitat; material: dental | place: China | collected 2066 ... | reverse complement strand
TCCGCACCGGTGCTGCTGCGAGCGAGTACCGTAACCTGTTCTAGAATTTTAACGAACGTAGAAAGTCACGTGTAAAAGAGATACATTCTCACCCCGCATCCTGTGATGCCATTCATAAATCACAGGATACGGGGTGCTTTTGGTATGAAATTCATAAAATTTTTTGCCCTAAATCCCGAAAATATAAGTTAGGACCTACTTATTTTAGATGTTGGTTTTGCTCCTGTTTACATGGTTTTTCGTGGATTTTTTGGGGTCTGGAGAGGGTTTGAGGCGTTCTGGAAAAATATGACGCCACAAATCTTCGGTGTGTGTAAATCTTTCGTAACTTTTTACCGAACCTTATTTTGATAGCGATACCGGGGATGCCGCCTCTAAACTCCCCGCAGTACCCCGCAAAATGGTGCTTGTCGGCTGATTTTAAGGCGATGTGGGTTTGGTAGATACCCGAATGTAAATATAAGATAAAGGAACTACGCTTCTAGTGACTGTAGTCACTGGATTATCCGATGACGGAAGCTGTAACACACATGCCTACGAAACCAGAATATCTAGGAGGGGAACCGTCCCATGTTTAGGTACATCCTCCGGAGGTCGCTCACTTACCTCGTGATGGTTTTCTTAACCACGACTATGGGTTATTTTGCGGCTGTTACCACGCTAAAACCTGCCCTTTTGGAGCAGGAAAAGGTGCCGCGTCCCTCGCCTGAACAGGTGAATCGCACTCTCGCCTCCCTCGGACTCGACCCCGAAATGAGTGCGTGGGACAGATACATTCAATGGCTGACGAATGTTGTCACCAAATTTGATTGGGGACGCAGCCCAAACAGCGGATATATCAATCAGGAATTCGGTCAGCGCCTATGGGTTTCTACCAGATTGATGCTCGCGGCGACTATTTTGACCATTATTATCGGTGTGGCGCTGGGTGTTTACTCGGCAGCGCGTCAGTACAAATTCTCCGACCGAGTTATTACCGGTTATTCCTATCTCGTCTATATTATTCCCGCCCCCGTAGCATACTTCGTGGTGCAGCAGGGAGCGACCGCCATTAACAACATCGTGGTTGAAAACGGCGGCGAAAAGATTTTCTATGTGACCGGTATTTCGACGCCCGGTGTAACAGGCTTCTGGGATACCACCATAGACATGGCGGCGCACTATGTGGTGCCGACCTTCTGTATGACGATTTTCGGATGGGCCAGCTATCAGATTGCTCAGCGGCAATACCTGCTCGATAACGTGAACGCAGACTTCGTGCGTACCGCTCGCGCGAAAGGACTCACCCGTAACCAGGCGATTACCCGCCACGCCCTGCGTGTGTCCTTCATCCCGGTGGCACAGTCGATTGCATACACCATTCCCACCATCTTTGCGGGTGCCTTCTTCGCGGAGTCCGTGTTTGCATGGCCCGGCATCGGTAAATGGTCTATTGATGCGATCGGCCAGCAGGATGTGAACGCTGCGACCGCTACTCTCGCCTACGGTTCCGTGCTGTTCGCCATCGGTGCCATTATCGCCGATATCGCGACCACGATCGTCGACCCCCGAGTGAGGATCTCATGAGCCAGGTAACTGAAACAAGCACGGTACCTGTCGTGCAGAATGGTGACTTTAAAGTTCTCAACAAGAACGTGATTATCCTCCGCCGCTTCCTGCGCAACAAGGCTGCGGTGTTCGGGCTTATCGTCTTTATCTGTGTGGGGCTTTTCGGGTACTTCGGCAAATATGTTTCCAAGTACTCCGCAACCGAATCTGACTTTATGACCCTCGGCGGTGAAGGCCCCTCCGCAGAACACTGGTTTGGCACCACCGTGGGCGGTAACGATCTCTTCGCCATGATGAGTGAAGCCGTGTGGACCTCGATGCAAATCGGTCTGGTCGTGGGCATCGTCACCGTCATTATCTCCGCGATCTACGGTTGCGTGATGGCGTACTTTGGTGGCTGGATCGATAGGGTTATGCTCTTCATCTTGGAAACCATGATTATGGTTCCCTCGCTGCTGATTCTGGCGATTTTCATCAACGGTCAGATCGGTAAGCAGATTCAGAAGACCGTTCCCACGTGGATTGTGCTCTCCTCTGTGCTGATTGTATTCGGCTGGATGGGACCTGCCCGTGTGATTCGTGCGATGGCGCAATCCCTGATTGGGCGCGATTACGTGAAGGCAGCACGCTACATGGGCGTACATCCCTTCAAGATCGTGCTGCGGCACCTCGTTCCGAATATCGGCTCGATGCTCGTGCTGAACTTCACGACCGGCATCATGATCGCTGTGCTCTCTGAGGTTGCGTACTCCTTTATTGGCATCGGTATTACCTATCCGAACTACTCACTGGGGTCGTTGATTTCTTCTGCCACGAAGGAGATTAATACCTTGCCGCATATGTTCTGGTTCCCCGTTATCTTCTTCTTCCTGCTGGTGGGGCCGCTCTCGCTCATGAATGATGGCCTGCGCGATGCCTTCGACCCGACTTCCATGTCGGTCGGTAAGATCAAGAAGTCAAAGAAACCTAAGAGCCAGAAATCGGTATCTAAGGTTGAGGAAGCGGAGGCTCAGGAAGCCGACGCTGCAGCACCATCAACCGACCCCAATCCCGATGCTCAGGCATCCGCCCAGAATGAGGAGGCATAAAACTCATGAGCACTTCTCCCGTTCTGAGTGTTAAAGACCTGCACGTTAGCTTCAATACCGAAAACGGTGTTGTACATGCGGTGCGCGGTGTTGATTTTGACCTTTACGCCGGTAAAACCCTAGGTATCGTTGGCGAATCCGGTTCGGGTAAATCCGTGGCATCTATGGCGATTATGGGGCTTCACCCCACGACCGCCGATATTACCGGGTCTATCACATACAACGGCACCGAACTGCTGGGTCTGAGCGATAAGGAAATGTGCCAGTACCGCGGCAAGCACATCTCCATGATCTTCCAGGATCCGCTGTCTTCGCTGACTCCGGTGTACACTATCGGGGATCAGATTGCCGAAGTCCTCAAAATCCACAATAAGGGTATGAGCAAGCAGGCGATTAAAGATCGCTCTATCGAACTCATGCGCTTAGTGGGTATTCCTTCCCCAGCCGACCGTCTGCGCTCTTTCCCGCATGAGTTCTCCGGCGGTATGCGCCAGCGCATCATGATCGCAATGGCAATTGCCAACGATCCGCGCGTGCTTATTGCGGATGAGCCTACTACCGCGCTTGACGTCACCATTCAGGCGCAGGTGCTTGAGGTTATGGATAAGGCGCAGGATGAAACCGGTGCGGCAACTATCATGATTACCCACGACTTGGGTGTTGTCGCTGGTATGGCCGATGACATTCTGGTGATGTACGCGGGTAAACCGGTAGAGATTGCTAAGGCTGAAGATCTTTACAAGTACCCCAGCCACCCCTACACCATCGGTCTGTTGGGTGCGGTTCCTCGCGTGGACCGTTCGCAGAAGACCTCTCTGGTGCCCATTGAGGGTACTCCGCCGAATCTGCTGTACCCGGTGGATCACTGCTCGTTCCGTGAGCGTTGCCCCGTCGCCAAAAACGGCGGTCAATGCTGCAAGGACGATGCTGGTGAGCCCGAGCTTGCTCCGCTCAAGGGCGCTGGTGAGGGGCACTACTCCTCCTGCACTATCTCGCAGGATCTCATCAGTAAGACGGCCGAAGAACTCTATACCGTTCCTGAAACTCCCGTTTCGAAGTTTGAAAGCATTCCGCGCGAAGATCGCGCGCCGGTGCTTGAAGTGCGCAACGTGAAGAAGCATTTCCCGCTCATGAAGGGTTCCCTCATGAAGCGCCGCGTGGGCACCGTGAAGGCCGTGGACGGCGTATCTTTCGATATTCGTGAGGGTGAGTGCTTCTCGATCGTGGGCGAATCCGGGTGTGGTAAAACCACCACGCTGCTGGAAATTATGGAGTTCAGCAAGAAAACCGATGGCGAGATTCTGATTAACGGTGTCTCTACGCAGGATCATAAATCTGTCAGTGAGATTCTTGAACTGCGCAAGAACCAGCAGATGGTTTTCCAAGACCCCACGGGCGCCCTCGACCCGCGCTTTACCGTGTACGAGATCCTTGCTGAGCCCCTGGAAAACCAGGGCATGAAGCGTCCGGATATTAAAAAGCGTGTGGTTGAGCTGATGAAGATCGTGGGTCTGCAGCCCGATCACGTGAACCGCTTCCCGAACCAGTTCTCGGGCGGTCAGCGCCAGCGTATTGGTATTGCCCGCGCGCTTGCCGTGAACCCGAAACTTGTGGTGCTGGACGAACCTGTCTCGGCATTGGACGTTTCCGTTCAGGCGGGTGTGATTAACCTGCTTGAGGAACTCCGCGCGAGCCTGGGGCTGAGTTACCTGATGGTGGCGCACGACCTCGCCGTGATTCGCCACGCTTCTGACCGGGTTGCGGTTATGTACCTGGGGCGCATCGTCGAGATTGGTCACGTGGATCAGGTCTTTGATAACCCGATTCACCCGTACACCAAGGCTTTGCTTTCGGCTATTCCCGTGCCAGACCCGGAGGTTGAGGCTAAGCGCCAGCGCATCATGTTGGACGGCGACCTGCCCACTCCGGTCAATGCCCCGGTAGGATGCGGTTTCTCCAGCAGGTGCCCCATCTTCAAGCTGCTTCCTGAGGATAAGCAGAAGCGGTGCCTGGAGGAAAAGCCCGAGGTTATCACGCTTGACGGCGAAGACCACGGTTATGCTTGCTACTACCCGGATGGTGCAGACCTTCCCGATGTAGCGCTAGAGTCGGTTTCGTAGAACCGCATGTGTGTTGGGGGTGGTGATTCTCATAGGAGAATCACCACCCCCAACGTTTTAATGAGACAAAAATTTATATTATGCGATAAAGCGAAATAGTGATATGAATTACCAGTATTTGAGATTGCAGGAAATAAATTCTCGCTCTGTAATTCCATGAATACAATTAAGGTGTATCAAACGCCGCTACCACGGGCGGTAGCGCTAGACTGTGCGTTTGTCGGTGATAGAAAGAATACGCTCGTGAAAGCTCACTCCACTCTGAACCGCCGCACCCTGTTCGCAGGTGGTGCTGCGCTGGGCACCGCTGGTATGCTTGCGGCTTGTTCCGGCAAGAACAGTGGTTCCGGTTCTACTCAGGCTGCAGCAACGGCAGGTGCGAATATCGCAGACCTCGTGAAAATTAATAAGCAGGATGTTTCTGCCCTCAAACCTGGCGGAAAGCTGCGTCTGGCGGTTACCAGTTTGGGACCAAATTTCAACCCTTTGCATACTCAGGGCGCCGTTGGCGATAATGCTCGTGCTATTTCTTCGTATAATTCTTTGCTCACGAGCGGTCTGTGGCAGCAAGACTATGAAGGCAAAACTTCGCCTAACCCCGACTTCTGCACCGAGTTCACCTCTGCAATGGAAAACGGCAAACAGGTTTTGCATATCACGTTGAATGAAAAGGCAAAATTCAACGATGGTACCCCGCTCGATATTGAAGCGCTAAGAGCGACTCATAAAGTTCTTTCAGACAACAAGACTTATCAGATTCAGAGCACGGGTTTGTACCCAAATATTGAGTCAATCGAAGAAGACGGCAGCGCAACCCGCGTGAAGGTCACGATGTCGAAGCCTTCATACCCGATTGCCAGCCTCTTCAGCTATGTGGTGCATCCGAAAATGACGGATACCGATTTCTTTGCCAATGGTCTAGTGGATAAGCCGAATTCCGATTATGCGGCAGGGCCGTTTAAGGTTGCCGAAGGCGGCTGGAACTCAACCGAGAAAACGCTGACCGTCACACGAAATGACAAATGGTGGGGCGAAAAACCGGTTCTCGAATCCATCACATTCCGCCTGCTCGATACCCCCGCGCAGCGTTCTGCCTTTGCCAATGGCGAGCTTGATGCCGTAAACGCTAACGTCGTGAGCGTATACAAGGAACTCGAAAATGTTAAGAATGCCGAGTTCCGCCAGGGCCAACGCCTCTTTGCAGGCGGTGTGGTGATGAACCCCGTCAAAGTCGATACTCCGCTTCGCCGCGCCATTATGGTGGGCTTGGATCGTAAGGCGCTTTCCGATACTCGCTTTAAGGGTTTGCCGTTCAACGAGACCCTGCCCGGATCGAGGATCCATATGCCGTTCTCAGAGTACTATGCCGATAGTATGCCGCAGGCAGCCGATCGGAAGGCTGCGGCCGCTAAGATTCTTGAAGAGGCCGGATACGCTAAAAACAGCGATTTCTATGAAAAGGATGGAAAACGCGCGAAAGTAGTGGTGAACAACTTTAGCGAGGATAACACCATAAAATCTCTGGCGCGTTTCCTCTCTCAGCAGCTTCGTGATCTGGGCATTGAGAGTGATGTTGATCAGCAGCCTGTTAGTAACTTGGGCAAGGTGATGTCTGCCAAGGAGCACGAACTGAGCTTCATTGGGTACAGCGTAAACAGCGACGATGGCACTGAGGGCACCAAGCAGTTCTACTCCCGCGAAGACAACGATGGGGCTGGTTCCGAAGAGATTGACGCCATGATTGAAGAGCTCTTCTCCATTGAGGATGCTAAAGAACGTAACCTCAAGTGCAACGAGATCGAGAAGAAGCATATGGAGGAATTTGCTACGAGCAGCGTCTTCTACAACGGTCCGCAGATCGTATGCTGCCAGAAGAACCTGGCGAACTACGGTGCGTTTCTCTTTGATGATCCGCAGTACAACCCTTCGGCGTGGTCGCGTATTGGATTCACAAACTAGTCGGTTGAGCTATAGCCCCTAGAAATTAGGGGAGCGTTCTACAAATATGTATAAGGCGCATCCTGCATTCCCTCGCGGGGGAGTGGGGATGCGCCTTGTCTGTGCCCTCATAGCCACACATGATATTCAGTAAATATTCTAGATTATCGTAAGTTATGCTCATTATTTCCTGAAAAATACGGAAATACATGCTCAAATTCTGCGTAAATATGCATAAAAATATGTAATCTACAACACATTATTGCTGTTTTTCTTAACTTTCGCATGAAGTTCGGTGTATGGTTCTGGGTATGGATAATTTATGCATAATACTGCATAAGTTATCTCAAAGCCTTTGAAACACCAAGCCCATCGCAGGGCGCATACACGTAAGGAAACACATCATGAGCATCAGCAAAACCCCAGCAGCGTTCATTCCTCATGCACTGACTCGCCGGTCTCTGCTGGGCGTAGCTGCGGCAGCTGGAACCGTCGGTGTGCTTTCCGCATGTGGCGGCGGTGCGAAGGACGGAAAAACTACCGCTCCCGGGCAGGGTGCAAACCTTAAAGACCTCTACGACATCAATGCTCACGAGGTTTCTGAGCTGAAACAGGGCGGAACCCTGCGGCTGCCGGTCGGGTCAATGGGACCAGATTTCAATACTCACACAACTTCGGGCAATATAACCGACACTCAGACCATTATGAGCACCATTCATGATGCAGGCTTGTGGACCCTAGACTTTGACGGTACTACGACCCTCAGGAAAGAATATGCTCAGTCTTTTACCCCCGGCAAAGAGGGTGAGAAGGTTATCGTCAAAATCGTGCTGAATCCTCAGGCGAAGTTTAACGATGGAACCCCGATCGATGTGAAAGCCCTGCAGGCCACCTGGAAAACTCAGCAGAAGGCTGACGGGGAATACAATATTGTGGCTTCGGATATTTATGGATACGTTGAAAGCGTGGAAGCCGAAGAAGATAACTTCCACGTAAAGGTGACATTCTCGAAGCCTTTCTACCCCTTGAATGCCCTGTTCACCTTTATTCTGCATCCGGCGCTGGAAGATCCTAAGGTCTTCAATGAGGGCTTTGTGGATAATCTGCATCCCGAGTGGGGCTGTGGACCCTTCACGATCAAAGACGGCGGTTTTAACTCTTCCGAGAAGACCGTTACGGTGGTGCCGAACGATAAATGGTGGGGCGATAAGCCCGTGCTGGAGAAGATTATCTTCCGGCAGATGGATGAACCAGCGAAGAAAGCGGCCTTCAAGAATGACGAAATCGATGCTGCGGCTGCCGGAACCGCCTCTGCCTACTCCGAGTTTAAGGCGGTGGCAGGCACGGAACTCCACAAGGGAGTGCGCCTGCATGTTTCCGGTATCGATGTGAACCCCCGGCGGGTCAAGGATGCCGCCGTGCGGAAGGCTATTTTCTACGGGCTTGATCGGGAAGCCCTCGCCAAGATTCGGTACCAGGGCTTGCCCTATGAAGAAGAGATACCCGGATCGATGCTCCACATGCCTTTCTCGGTGTATTATCAGGACGCGTTCCCCAAGGTAGAGGGCAGTCCCAAAGATGCCATCAAGAAGGTGCTTGAGGACGCCGGATACACTAAAGACGGCGAGTTCTACGCGAAAGATGGGCAGCAGATTCACTATAAGATCGTGATCTTTGGCGACGATCCTGTTGATAAGGGTATGGCTCAGACCTTTACGCGGAATATGAAAGAAGCCGGGCTCAATATTGAGGTCGATCAGCATCCCGAAGGCGACTTCGGTAGGGTCTTGGGCAACTGGGAATACGACATCACGTTCGCGGGATACGAGGCGAATAACCCCGATGCTACGGTCGCCACCCAACAGTTCTTCCACTCGTCCAATAGCGACGGTATCGGCAGCCCTGAGATCGACGCTATGATCGAGGAAATGCTTTTGATTGAGGACGATAAAGAACGGAACCTCAAATGCGACGAGATCGAGAAGAAGCATACCGCCGAACTTGCCTTCTTAGGATGCGCCGCTAACGGTCCTCACTACGTCTTTACGAAGAAGGGTCTCGCTAACTATGGTGCGTTCCTGTTCAAGACCATCGACTGGACTAAGGTTGGTTGGGTGAAGTAGTTTTGCTCGCTCTCTGACGGATGGGGTGGGTGTTATGCACATTCGCACTCACCCTAACCCGGCGAGCAGATAATATTTTGTCGAGCAGATAGCGGATTGTTATCTGCTCGACAAAATATTATCTGCCCGCGCCTTATCGCATTTGCGGATAAAAATTAGTTTTATTCTAAAAAAGCGAATATATGACGGGGAGAATCTGCGGCTTTGTATGGTAGAAATTCCGTAGATTGGTAAAGGAGTGAAAACTATTTGCGGTGGGGTAGGGGGTTCTGTACTATAAAAGCAACATTGTTGTATGTGCCTTGAATCATAGGTGATGTGTCACATCGTATAGACTCGAGGCAGTAAAGGAGAATCCTCATGAACGTTCAGAGAACCTTCAACCGCCGCACCCTGCTGACGGGCACTGTCGCCCTGGGAAGTGTTGGCTTACTGGCTGCGTGTGGCGGTTCAAAAGATGACAAGCTAAGCGGCAAAGCAGCTTCTAGCGCGGAAGAAGTTGTCAAGAATCTGCAGATTAACAAGCAAGACTACTCTTCACTGAAGAAGGGTGGCGAACTGAAACTTTCCGTAAGTGCTTTGGGCCCGGACTTCAACACCATGACTCAGAGCGGCTATACCACAGAGAACCTAGCAGCTTTTGGAGGCCCTTGTAACATACCAGCCGTTGTTGGTTTTTATAATACGGACCCTGCAGGCGAACGCTCTATCAACAAAGATTTCTGTTTGGAACACAAGATGGAGACTAAAGATGGGGTTCAGACCGTAGAATTCAAGATTAACCCTAAGGCTGTCTTTAATGACGGTACTCCTATTGACGTTGAAGCAGTCAAGGCATACTGGGAGATCTATAAGGGTGGCGGAGACTCAGGCTACAACATCATCCCCAACCCTTCATGGGAGCAGATGGAAAGTATTGAAGCTGTCGATGGTGACAAGTTCCATGTGAAGATTACTCTCTCAACTCCATACTATCTATCGGATGACCTGGGTACGTTTGCTACACATCCTGCTCTTGTCGATAAGAAGCTGTTCAACGATGGTTTTGTCGATAAGCCTATGGATCAATACTGGGCTGGTCCTTTTAAGGTAAGTAACTGGAACTCTTCTGAGAAGGTTATTACTTTGGCTCCGAACGATAAGTGGTGGGGCGAGAAGAAACCATTGCTGGAAAAGATTATCTGGCGGCAGATGGGTATCGACTCTCTTCGGGCTGCGTTTAAGAACGGCGAGCTGGATGCCGCAGGATTTACTGATGCTGCAACCTATAGCGCTGTTAAGGGGCAGAACGGTACTGAAATTCGTTCAGGTCAGAATACTGGTGTGCAGAACTTGCAGTTTAATGCTACTCGCGTTACAGATCTGGCGGTTCGCCGTGCTGCTTTTGCGGCGGTTGATCGTTCTCAACTGGCAGATGTTACCTTTAAGCAGGTTGGCTGGGAAGAACCAATGCCCGGGTCTATGCTCGCTATGCCTTTCCAGAAGGGATATGAGGATAACGTTCCGAAGGATTCGGGAGCAGATTCTGCCAAGAAGATTCTGGAAGAAGCAGGATACACCAAGAGCGGTGACTTTTACCAGAAGGACGGTAAGACTGCAGGATTCTCGATTACTACTTTCGGTAGTGATACCGTCACCCAAGCAAAATTCCAGCGAATAGAGCAACAGCTTAAACAAGCTGGTATTAAAGTAACCAACGATAATCAGCCAGAGTCGAATTTTAACTCTGTCGTGGGTACGAAGAGTTACGATTGTACGCTTTCCGGTTGGGCTGTAGGCGCGAATATGGCAGATAGCCCCCAGTACTTCTACACCAAGGATATTAACAACGGTGTGGGTGACGACGAAATCGATAAGCTGATTGCTAAGATTTCGGCAACTGAATCTAAAGATGAGCAGATTAAGCTTGCCAATCAGGTAGAGAAGCTCCACATGGAAAAGGTTGCTATTTACTTGCCCTTCGCTAATGGTCCGAGCTACTCGGCTGTGAAGAGTAAGCTGGCAAACTACGGTCCTCGCTTGTTCCAGACGAGTTATACAGATGCTAATCTATGGGTCAATGTAGGCTGGCAGGAGTAGTCAATCTTGCAGCATTGTTGAGCCGAAGTGCCCCTGACCG
>ERZ773049.2149-NODE-2149-length-10937-cov-4.422625_pt1 | contig 10937 bp, 9 predicted proteins | sample MGYA00580633_ERZ773049 | MGnify/ENA primary metagenome ERZ773049 (study PRJEB29015, sample SAMEA2737991) | human oral metagenome | biome: human oral; feature: human-associated habitat; material: dental | place: China | collected 2066 ... | reverse complement strand
TGCCGGATATCCACCGGTATGCTCCCTCCCCCGTGGGGGAGGGCTGGGGTGGGGGCAGCATACGTGAAAGAAAAACTGCAATTTATGAGCGGCATCATTCACCCCCACCCTAACCCTCCCCCGCTGCGGGCTTCGCCCTGCAGGGGAGGGGACAGAACTGCGCAAGGATTCAAATGGGTGTGTAAAAGCGGATTTTGTACAGGCTTTAAACAAACAAATTTCCACCCAACCAGGAGTTCTCCAAATGAACGAATACCGCCAAACCGCCGAAGCCATCATCGCTGCCGTCGGTGGCCGCGACAACATCGCCGCTGCGACCCACTGCGCCACCCGTCTGCGCATGGTGCTGAAAGACGAGTCCAAAATCGACAAGGCTGCGGTGGACGCCATCCCGCTCGCCAAGGGCAATTTCCTCACCGCCGGGCAATTCCAAATCATCCTCGGCACGGGGACGGTGAACAAAGTCACCGCCGAACTGCTCGATATTACCGGCGTCAAACAGGTCAGCACGCAGGAGGCGAAAGACCTCGGCGCGGCGAAAGGCAACCTGTTGCAGCGCTTCGTCAAAACCCTTTCCGACATCTTCGTCCCCATCATCCCCGCCATCGTCGCCGGCGGTTTGCTGATGGGCTTGAACAACGTCCTCACCGCGCACGACCTCGTCATCAAGGGCAAAACGCTGATTGAAGCCTACCCGCAATGGGCGGGGCTGGCGGAAATGATCAACACCTTCGCCAACGCGCCCTTCGTCTTCCTCCCCATCCTCATCGCCTTCTCCGCCACCCGCATCTTCGGCGGCAACCCCTACCTCGGCGCGGTGCTTGGCATGATCATGGTGCATCCTGATCTCACCAACAACTACGCCTTGGCGCAGGCGACCGCCGACGGCACCCTGCAATACTGGAATATTCTTGGCTTTAGCATCGCCAAAGTCGGCTACCAGGGTACCGTGCTGCCCATCCTCGTTTGCAGCTGGATACTCGCCAAACTGGAACGCAGCCTGCGCCGCATCATCCCGGCGAGCGTCGATTTACTGCTGACGCCACTGCTCGCCATCTTCATCACCGCGCTGCTCACCTTCACCATCGTCGGCCCCGCGACGCGCGACGCCGGTATCGCCTTCACCGACGCCATCCAGTGGCTCTACAACACCGCAGGCGTTCTCGGCGGCGCCATCCTCGGCGGCCTCTACGCGCCGGTGGTCATCACCGGGATGCACAACAGCTTCATCCCGGTCGAAACCCAGCTCATCGCCGACCTTGCCAACACCGGCGGCACCTTCATCTTCCCCATCGCCGCGATGAACAACATCTCGCAAGGCGCGGCCGCCTTCGGCGCGCTCTTCAGCACCCGCGACGCCAAACTCAAAGGCGTCGCCTCCGCCTCCGGCATCTCCGCCGTGCTTGGCATCACCGAACCGGCGATGTTCGGCGTCAATTTGCGCCTGCGCTACCCCTTCTACGCCGCCCTCATCGGCACCGCCTGCGCCAGCGCCTACATCACCCTCTACAAAACCAAAGCCGTCGCCCTCGGCGCGGCGGGCATCCCCGGCATCATCTCCATCGGCGCGCAATACCTGACGCCGTACATCATCGGGATGACGATCGCCTTTGCCATCACCTTCAGCCTGACCCTCATCTTCGCGCGCAGCCGCTACAACCCGGAACGCCTCGCGCCTGCCGCTGCTGCGCCAGTTGAAAACGCGCCTGCGCCCAAAGCCGCCGCACCAGACGCCGACCCCATCCCCGCCGAATGGCAAATGCCGCTGCAAGGCCGCGTTCTCGCCGCCAGCGACATCCCCGACCCCGCCTTTGCCGCGAACGCCCTCGGCGCCAGCTTCGCCATTGACCCGACGGGCGGCGATGGCATCGTCCGCGCCCCGGCAAACGGCAGCGTCGCCACCATCTTCCCCACCCGCCACGCGATAGGATTGGAAACCGACAACGGCCTGGAAATCCTCATCCACATCGGCATCGACACCGTCAAACTGAACGGCGAAGGCTTTGAAGTGCTGGTGAAAGAAGGCGAGCGCGTCGCCGCCGGACAGCCGCTGGTAAAAGTCGATCTCGCCGCCATCGCCGACAAAGTGCCGAGCCTCGTCACCCCCGTCATCTTCACCGCCTACGACGAAGGGCAGACCGTCGAAATTGAAAACGGCAGGCCGAAAATCGTGCATTAAAACATCTGCCGGTAGCGCAAAAGTAAACGTAGGGTGGGGCTTGCCCCACCACACTGACACGGCTGCGGAAACGAATGCACAAAATCCCGCCGATATGCTCCTCCCCCTGTAGGGGTGGGAGATTTTTCAATGGCAAATAACCCTATGCGCTCAACAAAAAGCCCGCCTTTGCGGGCTTTTTTTCGCATATCCTGCAAAGAAAATCCGCCCTCAAAAACATAAAAAATCACCTACAAAAACGACAAAAAACGTATCGCAAAAATAACCGCAAAAAACACCCGTCCGCCCCATAACCACGCCCATTGACGCCACATTAACACCTATTGAAAAATCAGGTGTTTTTGCAACCCTGTTACGGGCAGCCATCTCGCACCATGCTAGAATGGCATTCTCCCGTGAACAAAGACGGCGATAAACAGCCTGAAATGCCAGGCATCGAAACCGCCAATATTCCCCTATTCCACGGCGAATAACTTATAGAATAATTCCTGTCGCACAAGCGATATGGTTTTTATAAAACCGTCCATTCGCCCCGGCGAATGATTTTTGAAATCTGCAACAAACTGGAGAATCCCATGCACGAAAAACATATCCGTATCCTTGCCGTCGTCGCCACCTTTGCCGCCATTTGTATGTATGCTTCCTATATCTTCCAGATTCAGGCGAATCTCGCCGGGCATAAAGGCACCCCCGTCCAGCCGCTGTGCGCCGCCATTAACTGCTCGCTCTGGGTCGCCTATGGCTTGCTGAAAGAGGAGCGCGACTGGCCGATTGCCATCGCCAATGCCCCCGGCGTCATCCTCGGCATCATTACCTGCATCACCAGCTTTTAAGCTGCTGCCACAAAAAAAATCCGCCAGGCGAACCCGGCGGATTTTTTTTACGCGGCGCGCCTCACGCCAGCCGTTTCTTGAATGCGCCGAGGCAGGCGGTACTGACCGCGGTGCCGACGATAATCGCCAGCGCATACGCCCAGACGTGCACCACCGCGTTCGGGATGAAGAGCACGAAGATGCCGCCGTGCGGCGCGCGCAGGCCGCAGCCGAAGACCATGCTCAGCGCGCCCGTCACCGCCGAGCCAATCATCAGCGCCGGGATGACGCGCAGCGGGTCTTTTGCCGCGAACGGTATCGCGCCTTCGGTGATGAAGCTGAGCCCCAGCACGCCTGCCGCCTTGCCCGCCTGCCGTTCTTCTTCGGTAAAGCGGTTTTTGAAGAGCAGCGTCGCGCAAAAGATGGCGAGCGGCGGTGTCATCCCGGCGGCCATCGTCGCCGCCATCGGGCCGAGGACGTCCGAGGCAATCAGGCCGCTGGAGAAGAGGTACGCCGCCTTGTTCACCGGGCCGCCCATATCAAGCGCCATCATCCCGCCGAGCAATGCGCCGAGCAGCAGCGCGCTGGAGCCTTGCAGCGATTTCAGCCAGGTTTCCAGCGCGCTTTGCGCGTCGGCGACCGGGTGGGCGATGAAGTAATACATCAACAAGCCGATAAAGGCGGTGCCGACCAGCGGCAGGATAATCATCGGCTTGAGGCTGTCCAGCTCACGCGGCAGCTTGATGATTTTTGCCAGCCAGGCGACGAAATACCCGGCGATAAACCCGGCGACAATCGCGCCGAGGAAGCCCGCGCCGGTACTGGCGGCGATGTAGGCGCCAACCATGCCGGGGGCGATGCCGGGGCGGCCGGCGATGGAGTAGGCGATGTAGGCGCCCAGCACCGGCACGAACAGGGCGAAGGCGTCTTTGCCAATCTGGAACAGCGTCTGCCCCAGCGTGCCTGCGTATTCTTCTTTATAGATGTAGATGCCCTGGTCGCCGAACATGAACGAGCCAATGGCAAAGCCGAGCGCAATCAGCAACCCGCCCGCGACCACGAACGGCAGCATATGCGACACCCCGGTCATCAGGTGCTTGTAAACGCCGGTGCGCTCCGGTTTGGCGCTGGCACTCGCCGCCGCGTCGGCATCGCCGAAGACGGGCGCGGAAGCGAAGGCGGTGTTGATGACCTGCACCGCGTCGTTAATCGCCGCTTTGGTGCCGGTACGGTAGAGGCGCTTGCCCGCAAAACGGGCGGGGTCAACATTGGTATCGGCGGCGATGATGACCACATCGGCGCGGGCGATGTCTTCGGCGGTCAGCACGTTATCCGCGCCGACGCTGCCCTGCGTTTCGATTTTGACTTCATGACCCAGCACCTGCGCGCCCTTCTCCAGCGCTTCCTGCGCCATGTAGGTGTGGGCGACCCCGGTCGGGCAGGAAGTGATGCCGATGACGAACTTGCCCGTGGCGGCGGCCTGCGGCGCGGCACTCTCGCCGCCGGCGACGTCCGACAGCGCGCTGCGGATGTCTTCGGCATCGGTAGTTTTCGCCAGACGTTCGGCGACTTCCTCGTCGCCGACGACGGTGCTAAGGCGCTTCAGCACGGCGAGATGCTCATTGTCGCTGGCGGCGATGCCGACGATGAGGTAGGCGAGTTCGCCCTCGTCGTCTTCCCAGTCAATGCCGCCCGGCACTTGCAGCACGGCGATGGCGGTTTCCCTGATGAGGTGGCGGCTCTCCGGCGTGCCGTGCGGAATGGCGACGCCGTTGCCGAGATAGGTGTTCTCCTGCGCCTCGCGCGCGAACATCCCTTCGACGTACTCCGGCGCGACCTTGCCGTTTTCGGCGAGCAACGCCGCGACCTGGCGGATGGCCTCGTTTTTGTCGCGCGGCGTCGCGCCGAGGCGGATGAGGGAAGTGGTCAGTTGCATGATGTCTCCTGGTGGTTAAGGTACGGTTATTATGCGGCTTTTTCTTTAATAGCGTCAGTTTGACGTCCGCCGCTACGCCGCTTCCCAATCCTCGTCTTCCACCCGCAGCAACCGCGCCTCCAGCGCCGTCGCGCATTGCAGCAACAAGTCCCCGTCCTCCTCGCGGCAGACAAAACCCAGGCACAAATCGGGATTGTCGCCCTGCCAGCGCCACAGCGCGAGGCCGTAGCCGGAGAGCTCGCGCGCCGCCACCTGCAACAACCAGCGCGGGTCGCACTCAAACACCAGCGCCTCATCCTCCGCTTCCTGCACCCCGAAAAACACATCCGCCTGCCAGTTCGCCGCGACCATACGCAACTGCTCCACCAGCGAGAACACGTCCGGCCACTCCGCCGCAAATACCGCCTCGTCCCGGCCCAGTTGATACACCGCCCACATCAGCGGCAAATCCTGGTCGCGTGCCGCCTGCACCGCATCCCGCACCGCTTCCTGCTCCAGCGCGTCCGGCGCCGGTGTGATTAACTGCAACAGACGGCCAACCGCTGCCGCATTTGCCTCCACAACATTCATCAAAAACCTCACATTAAGAAAAACACGGCACACAAACCGCTGAAAAATCGACGGAAAAAACGAAACATGACAAAAACATCATTTTTACCCGGCAAAAGATGAACAACTATGTTACATTACCGCAATCTTGTAATTCGCACAGGAGTGTTTAACCCATGAAAAAAACCCTAGCCCTGCTATTGGCCATTGCGGCAACGCAAGCCACCGCCCGCACCACCTACCACGAAACCTATCGCGTGGGTGGCAACCAGACCGTCCCCGCCATCCGCAACCAGGGACAACTGACCGTCGTCCCGCCCGGCACGCCCATCATGCCGCCGAACGCCGCCGCCGCGCGCAGCCGCATCAACGTCCGCCCGCTCAATTTCAGCAACGGTCAGGCGCATATCTCCGGCTCCATTCGCGGCCTCGGCATCGCCGCCTACCACTTCAGCGGCAACGCCGGACAAACCATCCGCATGGTACCGAACAGCAAAAACTTTGCGATGGAATTTGCGCTGTTCAACGAAGAAATGGGGATGCGCTTCGGCTCGGTGCACACCCTGCCCTACAGCGGCAACTACGAAGTGCGCATCGTGCAGAACCACAAAAACGCCGCGCACAGCAAAAAAGCGCGCCCCTACAACGTCACCATCTACCTTGATGGCGGCGCAGGCGGTGCCTCACAACCGCTGCCCGTCCCGGCCAGCTATCCCGCCGGCGCAGGCGTCCCGGTTACGCGCCCCGCACCCGTGCCGGTACAGCCGATGCCCGCCCCCGTACCGGTTGGCGTACGTCCCGCGCCCGTTCCGGTTGCTGCCCCCGAAGAAGGCGAGGCGATGCCGGTAAAAAAGTCCGGCCCGACGGCGCCCGTCGCGGCAGCCGTCCCCGTTAAAGCCGCGCCCGCCGCAGACAGCGCGCCGCGCCGCCTGCCGGTCAAGGCCAATCCCGCCCCGGCAGAAGAACAGGCGGCGAATGATGCCGCGCCACAACCGCGTCGCCTGCCGGTGAAAGCCGGCGGAGAAGCCATTGACAGCGAAAGCGCAGACGCCGCGCAGGCCAAGAGTGGCAAAAACGGCAAGGGCAAAACGCGCAACTACCAATGCCAGAACGGCAAAAACCTGCGCGTCGAATACATCGGCATCGATACCCCCAGCCCGACCGCAGTCGTGCGCCAGGGCAAAAAAAGCGTGCGGATGCCGATGGACGAAGCGGCGAGCGAAGGCAAAAACCTCATCTTCAGCTCGGACGCCGGAATGCTGCACCTCGTCAAAACCGACGGCAACAACCTCGCCAAGGCCGAAGTCCTCTCCTTCGACCACAACGGCAAACCGATCGCCTTCTCCTGCAAACCGCGCTAACCGCGCCACACCATTCCATAGCCACGAAAAAGGATGCCTGCGGGCATCCTTTTTCGTTGTTTCGTTGTACCGTCATGCCCCGTTGCCTGCGGTATGATGCCCGCTCCCATCAACCCCAAAGGAGCCATCCATGAGCCAAACCGTTCGCGCTTACGCCGCCGCCTCCCCCACCAGCCCGCTGGCGCCGTTTACCTTTGAATACCGTGCGCCGCGCGCCGATGACGTCGTCATCGACATCCTCTACACCGGCGTCTGCCACAGCGACCTGCACACCGCGCGCAACGACTGGGGCGGCACCCTCTACCCGGTCGTCCCCGGCCACGAAATCGTTGGCCGCGTCAAAAGCGTCGGCAGCGCCGTCAGCAAATACCGCCCCGGCGACCTCGTTGCCGTCGGCTGCATGGTCGATAGCTGCCGCGAATGCGCGTCCTGCCAGCACCATCTCGAACAATACTGCGAAAACGGCGCGACTTTCACCTACAACAGCCGCGACCGCCACGACGGCCAGCCGACCTACGGCGGCTACGCGCAAAGCATCACCGTCAGCGATGCCTTCGTGCTGAAAGTGCCGGAAAACCTCGACATCAAGGCGGTGCCGCCGCTGCTTTGCGCCGGTATCACCACCTGGTCGCCGCTGCGTCACTGGAACGTTGGCGCGGGCAGCCGCGTCGCCGTGGTCGGCCTCGGTGGCCTCGGCCATATGGCGCTGAAACTGGCGCACGCCCTCGGCGCGGAAGTGTCGCTCTTTACCCGTTCGCCGCACAAGGCGGAAGACGCGCGCCGCCTCGGTGCCAGCCACATCATCAACTCCACCGACGCCGCGCAAATGGCCGCCGTCGCCAACCAGTTCGACCTCATCATCGACACCGTGCCCTACACCCACGACATCAACCCCTACCTGGCGGCGCTGAAACTGGACGGCACGCTGGTCTTCGTCGGCCTAATTGGCGCGACCGCCGAAACGCTCGCCACCGTGCCGCTGGTGCTGAACCGCCGCGCCGTCGCCGGTTCCCTCATCGGCGGCATCGCGGAGACGCAGGAGCTGCTCGACTTCTGCGGCGCGCACAACATCACCGCCGATGTGGAAATGATAAAAATGGCAGACATCAACACCGCCTACGAGCGGATGCTGAAAAGCGACGTCAAATACCGCTTCGTCATCGACATGGCGACGTTGTAACGCCCACTCCCGCAAAAACCGCCGCACCCCGGCGGTTTTTCACAGCCCCATTCATCCCCCAACCGGAACCCGCCATGAGCCAACTCCTCTGCTACAAAACCATGCCCGTGTGGACGAAAGACACCATCCCGTCCGCCGTCACCCACCAGCACAACACCCAGGCCGGTACCTGGGGCAAACTGCGCGTGCTCGCCGGTCGCCTCAAATTCCACGAACTGACGGAAGACGGCGCGACCATCGCCGCACACATCCTCACCCCGGAAAGCGATGTGTGGACGATTTACCCGCAACAATGGCACCGCGTGGAGCTGCTCGATGACGACACACAAATGCAGCTCGAATTTCACTGCGAACCCGCCGACTACTTCGCCAAAAAATACGGCATGACCCGCACCCATTCCGCCGTCGTCGCCGCGAGCGACACCGTGCCGCCGGGCAAGGCGCTTGACCTCGGTTGCGGTCAGGGGCGCAACGCGCTCTATCTTGCCCTCACCGGGCATGACGTCACCGCCAGCGACTACAACCCCGGCGCGGCGGAGAGCGTCGCCCGCCTTGCCGCGCAGGAAAACCTCGCCGTGCGCGCGGAAACCTACGACATCAACACCGCCGCCCTCACGGAAGACTACGACTACATCGTCGCCACCGTCGTCTTCATGTTCCTCGACCCGGAGCGCGTTCCCGCCATCCTCGCCGACATCCAGGCGCACACCCGCCCCGGCGGCTACAACCTCATCGTCTCGGCGATGAACACCGCCGACTACCCCTGCCAGATGCCGTTCTCCTTCACCTTCCGCGAAAACGAACTGCGCGACTACTACGCGGGCTGGAAATTCATGACCTACAACGAGGCGCCGGGCAATATGCACGCCACCGACGCGAGCGGCAACCCGATTCGCCTCAAATTCGTCACCATGCTGGCGCAGAAACCGAGCTAAACCAACGCTCATGCAAAAAAACGCCGCATTCCGCGGCGTTTTTCATGAACGCGACAGCGCGTTGCCGTATGGCGTCGCCTGCCGACATCAGCACGACGGGCGCATCTTGCACCCTCGCCCCGGCGGCGGCATCGCAGACGGCGCATCGGCATAACGCCGCATCCCGCCGCCTTCCTGCAAACCAATCAGCGCCCCCGCGCCGCGGCTGAAATAATGCCCGATGACCAGCGCGGGGCCATCGTCAAACGACACGCGCAGCGCATCGCCCTCACGCACCGTCTGCAAACGTGGCGGCGCAAAGCCGGTCGCCTCGTCGCTGAACTGATAATACGCGCCGCCCACCGCCTCAACATAAAGCGGCGCGGCAGCCGTGTCGATGAAGAACAGGTCGAGCGTCACACCGCTACGACTCTTCAGAATCAAAATAATACAAGCCATATCTCGTTTCGTGTTTAAGGAAAGACACTTAACCACTAGCAATGACCTTGCCAAAAACATTGCCCGGACTGCATAAGTTTTACCAAAAACACCACCGCGCCAGTCAAAACCTCGCGCCTCGCCAAAATAGCCCTTGGCGACCGTGATTTATCGCGCGCTCGCCAGCCATTGCTGTACCTGCTCCAACGCTTCTTTTGCCTTGTCGCCTTGCATGACGAACAAAATACCGTCGCGTTCGCGCCCGCCCTCAAGCGAAAGCGCGTCGCCAATTTGGCAATCGCGACAATAGCGCTGCATATCGGTAAGACTGCTGCCGATGCCATAACCAGCATGAGTATTGAACGGCATAATTTTCTTGCCGCTTAAATCATGAGCGGCGAGAAAACTTTTGACCGGTGGCGGCAATTGCATTCCCCAAGTCGGAAAACCGACAAAAATGCGCTCATATTGCACCAAATTGGCAATATGTGTTTTCAGTGGTGGCAAATAGCCACTTTCATTTTCACGCTGTACTTGCTCAACGATAGCGCGATAATTTTCGGGATACGGCTTTTCCAGTTCGATAGCGACCAAGTCGCCGCCGGTTTCCGCCGCAATCATTTTCGCAACCGCTTCGGTATTATGGCTGCGGCTCAAATAGACAATCAAATCTTTGGCAAAAACTTGTGGCATGGCGGCAATGATTCCCAGCGATAAAAGTAGCGGCTTAATCATTTGTCCAATCCTTTTGCCTGCAGCCATTGGGCGAGGTGTTCAGCGACTTCCGCATTGTTCAAATCCTGCATCGGGAAATGGGTATTGCCCTTGATGCCCGCCTGCGGCAAATGAATTACGGTAACGTCGCCGCCATGTTTATTGACGGTATCCGCCCATTGTCGTGCCAGCGCGAGGCGAATGCGCCATTGGTCTTCGCCCTGAATGTCGGAAGGCTGGTCGCTGATATTGTCGCCGAAATAAATCACCACCGGCATTTGGGTCAATTTGGCAAAATCTTCCTTGCTGACTTTCGCTGGCAGAATATCGCCAAATTTGCTTTCGATGGTGGGCGGTACTTCGCCTTCGGGGAAAGGGAAATTGCCCGGCTCATAGGCGACAATTGCCTTGATATGCGCTGGGCTTTTAATAGCGGTCATCCAGCCGACGATGCCGCCCTGGGAATGGGTAATCAAAATACCGTCACCGGTGCGCTCAAACAATGCCTTGAGGCTGTCGGAAACAATGCCCGCATCAAATGCAGCGGTATTGGGTGTCATCTGGCGGAAAAATTGATTGAGCGATGCTTCGTCTTGCGGGAAGGCAACACCGTCAAAGAATTTCGGCCAAATGCCGATGCGGAATTGTGCAAACCAGAACTGGTCATCCGGCGTGGCGGCAATGGTGCCATCCACGGTACTGCGCCCGGATTGTCCGCGCCGGGGCTGGTCAATCAGATAAACGGGATAGCCTTTACGCAAAAAGATTTCGTTAAATCCGGCGCGGCCATCCGGTGTAGTTTGCCAGGTACGCATCGATTGTCCCGCGCCGTGCAGAAAGACCAGCGGCAGTTT
>ERZ773049.2148-NODE-2148-length-10944-cov-3.472036_pt1 | contig 10944 bp, 9 predicted proteins | sample MGYA00580633_ERZ773049 | MGnify/ENA primary metagenome ERZ773049 (study PRJEB29015, sample SAMEA2737991) | human oral metagenome | biome: human oral; feature: human-associated habitat; material: dental | place: China | collected 2066 ... | reverse complement strand
TGCGGGGAAAACTTCAACGGCACTGTCTCCAGCGCCGACGGCACGGGCTCATCCCCGCGCGTGCGGGGAAAACAAGAGGGCCGCCGAGGCGGCCCGCAAGGAAGAAGGCTCATCCCCGCGCGTGCGGGGAAAACGTTCCTTGATGCCCTCGCCGAAGGCGGCGAAGGGGCTCATCCCCGCGCGTGCGGGGAAAACTGGACGGTGAGTAGGCCGGTCCCCTTGCGCCCGGGCTCATCCCCGCGCGTGCGGGGAAAACGCGGCGTCCACGGCGGCGCGGAACGTCTCGCAGGGCTCATCCCCGCGCGTGCGGGGAAAACTCCGGAGGGCATGGGGGACGTGGCCCGCCCCCGGGCTCATCCCCGCGCGTGCGGGGAAAACGGGCGGATCGGTGTGCCGGTCAGCCTCGCGTCGGGCTCATCCCCGCGCGTGCGGGGAAAACGCTTCCTGACCTGGGCTTTTACCGCTCAGGCCGGTCAGATCTTGGAAACCCTCGAGCCTTCCGCCTTTTCTGGAAGTTACTCATTCCCGGGCGCCCGCGCAAACGGCGGGCAGCGTCGGGCGCATCGGCGGGGTCTGTGTACTGGCCCCGCCCTTGGGCGACTACTGGGCGCATCATGAGCCGTATGCCCTCGAAGTCCACGGGGCGCCAGGGGTCGCCCCAGGTGAGGAACTCGAGGCCCTGCTCGTTGCGGGCCCTGTAGACCATGATCGCCCGGCCGCTCCCCATGGTCTTGATGACGATCTCCCACAGCCGCTCTCGGACGCGGCTGCCCAGGTTTCCCACGAACACGCCCGGAGATATCTCCAGGAGCCACCGCGTGACATGCCCGCGCAGCCCTTCGGGCACGGCCGAGAGGACGAGCACGATCATGTCCCGGCCCGTTCCTCGTAGGACACCCCCGCGGCGACGGTCCCCTCGAAGTCGTCCCACAAGTGCAAGTCGTCGACGATCAGGGCCTCGTCGTCATCATCGGCGTCAACGGGGTCGCCGCTCAAGGCCAGGAGGGCCTTGATGTCCCGCACGGCCTGCTCGAGCAGGCGGCACTCGCGGACAGCGTCGCGCACGCGCCGCCTCGCCTCCGTGCCGATCGGCGCTTCGCCTCCCAGGGCGGCGACGTCGAAGGCAACGGGGATGGACAGGTCCGCTTTGTACAGGTCAGCGATGTCGTAGACGAACGCCCTGTAGGTGCCGCTGTGCACGAATCCGAGTCCTGGCGAGCAGCCGAGGGCGACGATCACCGCGTGGACCACTCCGTAAAGGGCGGAATTGGCGGCCGAGAGCGCCTGGTTCACCACCGACCCGCCCTCGAAGTCGTCCGGGTCGTACTCGCGCCTGTCCCAGGGGATCCCGGTGCGCTGGGAGTTGTGCCGGTACAGGCGCCGCACCCGTGCCCCTTCGCGCCCGCGCAACTGCTGCAGGCTGAGCTTCGCGACGTCCTCGCCCTGGAAGCGCATGAGGTACATCCGGCGGGCGACGGCGAGGCGCAGCGCGGGGTCGCTGACGGCCTTGGCCTGGGCCTCCAGGAGCCTGGAGGAACGCGACGGCGGGTTCCCGTGGGCGTAGTACCGCACGCCGTTCTCCCCTACCCACACCGCAGTCGATCCGCTCTCGGAGAGCACCGAGACGGCGGAGTGCGTGATCTTGACGCCAGGCCCCATGAGGAGGACCGACAGCGCTGCGGCGGGGACGTGCGCCACCCCTCTGCTGTCGGTGATGGTGATCGCGTTGGAGTCGCGGTGGATGACGCACCGCTCCACGTAGAGGAACGTGAGGCGGTCCCTGACCCGAACGAGGTCCTTCGGGTCAGGGGGCCGCGCTCCCGGTATCGGCGTCATGGCCGCGCCAACGTCATCAACCCGCAGCCGTAGGCTTTGGACCGCCCCATCCCGCCGACGAGGCAGGCGCGGAGTCTCGCGGGGTCGCGCACCTCCAGGACTCCTTGGAACGTCGCCATCTGGATCGTCACGTACGTGCCGTCGTGCCGGAACTTCTCGATGCCCCGGCCGACGCAGTCCACGACGAGGTTGGCGCCGTCGACGCGCTCCCCCGCCTCGTCCTCCAGGACCGGCAGGTCCCCGCCGATCTCGCGGGAGGTGAGGATGGAGAATCCGTTCGCCTCGGTCCGGTCCAGCAGCCACTGGGTCTGTTGGGCGACCGTGACGTGCGCGAGGGTCTTCTTCTTCCCCTTCCCGTTGCGCTGCTCGGCGTCGCGGAACGTGGGGTTGACGGTGATCCGGAAACCCCATCGCTGCCCGGGGCTCAGCGCTTCGAGGAAGGCGCCCGTGTCGCGCACCGTGACGCCCTCGTCCGTCGCGTACCCCGCTGTTTCCACGATCAATGACGGATCCATCAGCACCGGGCTGGAGACGTAGAGGATCAGCGCCTCGTGGGCGCGACCGCCGACTGCGCGCCTGGAGGCCCGCGCCGCGCCAGACCCGTCGAGCCGCCACAGGAGCCTGCCCTCCTCGGGGGCGTCCAGGGCGCCCGGGGGGAAACAGTTGAGCACCACCGCGTGGAGGCGCTGCCTGCTCGAGATCAGTTCCCTGCACCCCCGTCTGCTGGGGTTGAGGAAGATTCGGGTGAGGAACATTCAGAGCACCTCCATGGGGTCGTGGCCGCCCGTCAGCGCCTTCCTGGGCGCCGACTCGTCGTACTCGGGGTTCTGCAAGGGCACGCTCGCCTCCTCGACTTGGCGGAACGTGTAGAGCCGCCGCTCGGAGTCGAAACTGACCGGCACGTCCTGGAGCGTGCGCCCGGGCGTGGACTCGTCCGCACCGGGGATGATCCCCGCGTCGGCGACCACCCGGACCTGGACCTCGCGCTTGTCCCGCTGGCGCTTTCGGTGGAACCCCGAGGCGAGCCACCCAGTGCTCCGGACGACCTCCCAGATCGGATCGGATTCCACCGCGAGGAACAGCGGAAGCGCAGGGGGGCACGCCCTGCGCCCGAGGTACAGCGGGAAGGCAGGGCGGCGGATCGCGTTGGCGAGGGCGTCGATCAGCCCGTCGGGGCCTTCGACGAAGGCGGCGAACACCGCGTCGGACCAGTAGAAGCGGTCGGAGAGCGGCATCGCGGTCTTGCCCCTGTGGGCTGTGTGGAAGTCGCGCAGCAGCTCGCCCGGCTGGTCGATCCGCACCGCCATGCGCAGCTGCGCGAGGTCCTCGATCGGGTCCGTCCTCCTGCGCCCCTGGGCGGCGGCGAGCAACCCGACGATCCCGCTTTTCGTGGGGAACGCCTCGGTCGATCGCCGTGTGAACCGGCTGGAGGAGCCCCATGACTGCAAGGGGCCCGCCAGTCTCAGTACCAGGACTTCACTCATTGCTGCCCTCGAAGAGCGTCAACGGCGGAGCCCCCCAGGTCGACGAGGCGGACCTGCTGGCCGAGTTCGGCGATCGGCTCGGCCTTGTGCGTGGTCCACGCCACCAACGAGGCCTTCGGCGTCATCCCGGTCAGCGCCCGCATGTCCTTCTCGAATACGACGAGCCGCTTGACCGCCGGTCCCGCGAAGCCCTCGTTCGTCCCATCCGCGGCTTTGGCGGAAACGGGTTCCTCGAACGCGCCGACGAGGTTGATCGACTGGTCGTCCCGCATCTGGACGACGACGGCGTCGGGGAGGGTCCGGTTCGCGAAGGTCGTGACCTTTCCCGTGGGCATAGCGCGCACGAAACTGTCGATGAACAGCTTGATCGCGTCGTCAGCGGCGTCCACGGAGCCGAGGTTCTCCTCGAGCAGGTCGACGTTGATCGTCGCGTAGCGGTAGACGGTGGCCGAGGCGAACTCGATGGTGCCGATCATCCCGGCGCCCTCATCGGCTTCGTCATCGCGTTTCTTCTCGTCGTCGACGGCGGTGTAGTAGTCGTACTCGGACTCGACCTCGCCCACTCCCAGGGCGTGTGCGACCTGGCAGGCGGCGTCGACGTTGAGGGAATTGGGTTCGGCGACCATCCGCCCGAAGAGCGCGATGCTGATCGAGTGGTCCGTGTCGACCAGGGTCTTCGGTTTGAGGGCTTTGAACGCCTTCTTCCGGTCCTCGGCGTCCGCCACGGAGACCAGCGCCTCGGCGAGGTGCTCGATCTGCTTCGCCGAGAGGAACACGAGGAAACCCGCTTCCTTGAGTTTCTGGTCGGTCGCCTCCTCGTTCTTCTTGCGCCTGGGCTCGGTGAGTTTGAATCCTATTTCGACCAGGCCCATTTCCGCGAGCTCCGCGGCGCTCTGGGCCAGCTGGGGGGCGCGTTCGACGATCGCCGCCCTCACCAGTTCGACGACGAGCTTGGTGCGGATCCCGCGGTTCCCCTCCGGGGCGTGCTTCTCGAAGTCCTCCCGCGTCGCGCGCTTGATGGCCTGCGAGGAGATGCGCATCCGCCGCACTCCTCCGAAGGTCGCGGTCTTGGGCGCCCCGGTGTCGTCGCGGTTGGGGTTCGAGGGGGGAAGGGTCTGCAGGACGTGAATATCGATAAAACGAGACATTGAAGGTGTTCCTTTCGGTGTGCGTCGTTGCTAACAGGTGGGTGGTGCGTTATTCCGGGGCCTTGTCCCCGGCGTTCTCGGCGGGAATGGGGGCCCGCGCGAATTGCCGCCCCCATCGGCGGGTGACGGCGCTGCGGTACTGGGAGTCCTGCCACTCGAAGAGGTCGGCGGCGAGGAGCCCGTAGTCCATGGGGATCTCCGCCGCCTCGAGCAGATCGACGATGCCCCGCAGGTGGTGCGCGAGGGCGTCGAAGGCCTGCACGGCGACCACGGAGGACAGGCGCCGGAACACGGGGGTCTCCTCAGGGCGTTTGTCGCCCCTTCCCTTCTCGGCAAGAGCGCGCACCGCCGCGCCGAACGACCGGGGAGCCTCCTTGGCTTCGACCATGTGCATGGGCGCTGCGTTGGAGCCCTGGTGCCTGGCCCACAGCGTCAGGGCGGTGTGGACCGCTTTTTCCCCCTTGCAGTTCCATGCCGTGCCCACTGCTCCAAGCGTGTACATCCAAATCGATGGGATGGCTCCGACTTCCTTGCCCACGCCGTGGCGCAACTGGGCGCGGGCGGCCGTGGCCGATGCTTCCCTGCCGCTGAGTCGGCACGGGATCACCCACCTCACCCACCTCTTCACGTCCTTAGCACTGCCCAGCGAAGGGCTGAGCACGTCAGCCTCGGGGCACAACTTCGATGCGGAGTCCGCCTGCCGGGCGCCGACCTCTTCAGTAGTCATTTCTCGTCTTCTTTCACTTGGTCTTCGGTTCTGGGCATCGTCTTGTTCACGGCCGCCCACAGGAAGTTCTCCGCAATGCCTGTGTTCATGAAGACCATTCCCGTGTCGCGGCCGATCGTCGCACTGGGTGGGGCCTCATCCACCAGGCGTTTGGCGAGGAGCCTCACGATGCGCCTCACTTCCTCGTGCCACTCGTCGCGCGCCGCATCCACATCGGAGTCCCCGTCGAGTCGGGCGAGCCACCGGCGGAACGGGTCGTCGACGAGGGCGAAGAACTGCTCCCTCGCACGACTGCGCGCGCCCTCGCCCGCGCCATCACCGCTCTGGCCGGCCGCCCTGGCCAGGTTCGCGGCGAACCGGCCAAGCGCATTGGCGAGTTCTTCCGCACAGTGGACCTGCGATTCCACTAAGGAGCCGAGCGCATCACTCCCCTTCTTCAATAGTGCCGACGACAGAGGAAGTTCGTCATTATACGAATCCCCGTATACTGACTGATTCGATCCATATTTCATTCCGAAGGCTTCCATTCGCACTCGTGGCGGGAAATCCGGGAGCGACTCGAAGTCTGCTTCATAATAGAAGTCCACCACCGCCGGCGACCTATACGCCCTTTGCTTCATGCCTTTCACCCCCTCCACCTCAGCGACTGAATGAAGAACAGCAGGAACGTCCCGCCAGAACGCGCGGCCGATATTTACTGGAACAGGGGTGTAAACCGGAGTTCTGAACTTCTTCGACGCATCAAGATTGTAACGCCATGCCCCCATGGGTTCATAGTGGAACATGTTCCTGCCTTTTAATTCATCACCCTGGCAGCAGATGGCTCCGGTCACCCCGCTCCTGCCACCGAACAGACGAACACGACGCGAATGCCATGTCAACAACCGTGGAACCGATATGTCATCAACGTTCAGCTGTTGCTTACCCAGAACTATGCGGTCGCCCGTCTCAATCGACGCATCCTCCCAGGTGCACCCTTGCCCCGGATCATCAGACGACCTGGATTTGAGTCCCCCGTGGTTTCTCGGGACCAAGTTGAGGACGAGCGTCTCGTCGAGATTATCCCCTTTGAGGAGCACTATGAGGTTCTGCCCGCACCAGGACGGGCCGATGCCAAAACCCCTAGGGCCCGAACTGTGGGAGTCGTCCACAGCCGCGGAATGAATCCCCGACACATCGAAAGCGTGCGCGTGCACGATCCACATCGCGGCCTCCGACGGAGGAATGGATTCAATCGCTTTCCCATGGCGCATAGAGAATAGTCTCTTGTTGTTCGGAACATCCGCAATAAGGACGTCCAACATCTTGATATCACCACTCCTCGTCCACAATCCGGGCGCCTGCATGAAAGGATAATCGCCCCCGAAGAGGAAGAACCTGTCGCGCCACCGCTCCAAGTAGGCGATCGCCTCCTCCGTCGGCGCACCAGCAGCCCATTGACGCTTCCACTCCTTCACCGATTTAAGGGAAGTCACGCGGTAGCACACCGCCAACAGGATCCTCTGGATCGCGATCTTCTGAGTGGGGAGCTCGCAGGCGAGATCCGCGATCTCGTTCGTGTTGCGGAACACGTCGAGCAACCCCATTTTCTCGACGCTCCCGTCGAGCAACCGGACGGGGATCCACGCCTCGTCCAGCAGGTTGTAATCAGGGTCCGTCATCGGCCCTGCACCTCCAATCCTCTCTCCTGGGTGTATACGAGGTGGCATCCGAGCAGGTCCCGCTCCAACCGGGTGGACCCCTCGTCGGTCTTGTGCACCGCCAGGACCAGTTCGCCGCGGAGCAGTGGGTGCTCCAGGCACTCCCAGTCCCTGGTGGCCTCATCGTTCCAGATGGCACACGCAACTGCGTCCACCGCTTCGTCGATCGCTTTCCCGGTCTCGCGGAACGGCCACGGCGGCAGCGAGACGCTCCACGTGCGCATCTCCCGCACGAGGCCGGGGCTTGGCCAAGTGCTCACGTCGATGGGGATGGTCTCCCCGTCGGCGTCGACCCGCCAGGGCGGCTTAATGGGGACGCAACCCATACCAGGATCGACCGCGACGAGGAGAACGGGGATCTGGTCCTCGGAGTCCCTGACAGCGGTCTGTGCGGCGATTTGCCCACCTTTGGGCGCACCGTCATCGCCCGTTATGGAGTTGCCCATGAATGCGAAGTCGAACTGTTCAACGGTCCACTCCTGAAGGCTGTCGTCCGACAAGCACCATTCTTCAGCGCGTCGCGTGGCGTCCTGCGTATGTCCTTCCGTCTTTCGCTCCGCCTCGTGGAGCGCCCCGGCCCAGGTGACGGGGCCGACTGCCTCATCCGAGTAGGCGAGTTGGGTGAGTTCCGCGTAGTCCCCGGGCCGCTCGACTCCGATCCGTCCGCGGTCCGCCAGGATGCCGAGGGCGCGGAGCACGTGGGAGCGCTCGTAGACGACGTCGGTCCCGCCCGAGTATGCCCACGGCGCTGTCCCCGTGTCGGCGACCATCACGTGGCAGCGGGCTTCCCGCAGCGGAGCCGGGCGCTTCCTGCCGGGGTGGCGGTGGAGCCGCCCGATCCTCTGCAGCACGAGGTCCATGGGCGCGGGGTCGGTGATCATCACGTCGAAGTCGACGTCGAGGCTCTGCTCGATGACCTGGGTGGCGACGACCACGTGCCTGCGGGGCCGCGCAGCGCTGTCCTTGCCGAAGAGGCGCAGCATCCGCTCGTCGCGCGCCGCCCGGTCGCTCGCGATGAAGCGGGAGTGCAGCAGCGTCACCCCGTCCGCGCCGAAGTGCGGGGCGAGGGCATCGTAGGTGGCCTGCGCGTCCTTCACGGTGTTGCGGATGACGACGGCGCACCCGCCCTCGGCGAGCGCCTCGTCGAGCACGGGCACGAGGTCCTGCGGGGACTGCGCGACCAGCGGGAGTATCGTTCTGCGCGCCTCGGGGCCCCCGCCTCCGACGACGTGGACATCGACCCCTTGCCCGCCCCGGGGAACCGTCGTGAGCACGGGGTACCCGATATTGCCGTCGAGGCGGGCGCTGTCGTCGACCTCGCGGCGGCACCGGCCCCGCCTGTACGCCTCGGCGAGTTCGATCCTGCGCTCCGCCGGAAGGGTCGCCGAGAGGAGGACCACGGGGATCCCGTACATGCCCAACCAGGTGAGCGCGGCCTTCAAGTAGGTGCCCATGTAGGTGTCGGCTGCGTGGACCTCGTCGAGGATCACGGCTTTCCCCATCAGCCCCAGGTGGCGGACCAGGACGTGGCGCGACTTGAGCGCGGTCAGCAGGACCTGGTCGATCGTGCCGATCACGACTGGCGACAGGGTGGCGCGCCACCGACCGGCCATCCACGCGCTGGCGCGGAGAGAGGAGTAGTCCTCCCCGGAATTCGCCTCTTCCTCGTCGTGGATCTGCACCGGGTACCCGCGGTCGCGGTCCAGTAATTCGACGAAGGCGTCGTTGAGGTCGTTCTTGCCGTGGGCCAAGTGGATGCCGAGGCGCTGCGGGCTGTCGCCCAGCAGGTTCGTCAACCATTTCGTGGCGCGCTCGAACATGGCGTTGGTGGTCGCCTGCGTGGGCAGCCCGATGAACACGCCCTGCAGCCCCCGGGAGCGGACCATCCGCTCAGCGACGGCGAAGGCGAGTTCCGTCTTCCCCGACCCCGGCGGTGCTTCGACGATCATGAGGTCGGGGTCGGCCTCCTCGGCCAGCCTCACCGCTGCGATCTGGGCGTCGGTGGGGGTGATCGCCGGCCCCCAGCCGAAGCGGTGGCGGTAGTACGACTCGGGGGATCCGCCTGCCGTGGGGGGCACCGTCATCGGGCGGGGCATGTCGGCGAGCCCCCACCCGCGCTCGACGCGCTCCCACTGCTCGTCCGCGGTGAGTTCCCGCTCCCGTCCGGCTTGGGGGCGCAGGGGGAAGTAGTCCTCGTTCGAGGCGATCCAGTCGGCGATGACGACTGCCGAGGCGTAGGCCGAGGCGACCGCGATCGGCAGTTCCGGGAGCGCCGTCGGCGCTGGGGATTTCAGCGGGAAGCCGCTGCGACGGGCCATCCACTCGATGAGCTCCTGGCGGGACTGCTCCCAGCGCGGCTCTTTCTGCGGGCGGCCGAGTCCGCCCTTGTAAGCCCTACGCGCGCGTCCGACCTGTGTGCCATCCGGATAGCGCCCGTGGTGGACCCCGATGATCGCCGCCCACTGATCCGCACAGTCACGGTCCCCACCCCCTTCCACAATCGCATCGACGAGTGCGAAACGACTCGCGAAACCGTGGGGCAGGTTCCCGCGGTCCGGCACATCCCGCCTCTGGGGAACGCGGACGCCGTGGGCGCGGACGAAGTCGGCGAGCGGGCCGTGCTGGCAGCAGAAGGGCAGCGACGCCTTCCCTACGTCGTGGACGCCCGCCAGGAAGACGAGGCTGGCGCGCGCCTTCGCCTGGTCGCCGCCCCACACGGAGGCCAGGAGCGCGCGGTGGTGCTCGCTGAGGTAGGAGTCGAAGAGCCTGCGCGCCACGTCGGCCGCGTCCATCAGGTGCTGCGGGACGGACAGCCAGTCCGCAGGGTTCCGTTTGCCGCTCTTCGCCCAGAAGGAGCGGGCGAGCCCGGACAGCCCCTCGGCTGTCAGACCGGGTTCGGCCCGCGGGAACTCCGGGGGCGGCGGCGCAGCGGCCACCGCTGGCGCTTCCACGACCTTGCCATCGATTTTCCGGGCCATATTGCTCTCCCCCTCAGCCCTGAGACGAAATCCGTTCCATAATAACCCTCGACGCCCGGAAAGTGGAGAGGTTCCCCACATTTCCGGGCGAAGGCGGCTCAGCGCGAACAGTACCAGCAGGGATCGAAGCCCTCCGCCACCGCCTGCGCCACCGAATCGGGGGCGAAACCGACGAGCCGCCCCGAACGGACGATCTCGGGCAACTGACAATTCGCGTTCACGTTCGCGATGCGATGGTACTCGCGGGTTTCACGGTTCCCGACGACCACACGACTGATGGGGGACGAAATCCAGTAGCTCATGGCCACTCCTCTCTGCGGGTTGCACAACCCACACCAGACGAGGAGCCGGGATAGACTGGGGGCGCTTGCTCAAAGCACGAGCCCTCCCGGCTCCGCAGGGCCCACCGTTTGCCGACGGTGGGCCCTTGTGTTTTCCAGGCCGGGCGGTTGCCCGACAGGCACCATGGTACCACCGTTGCGTCTTGTTGCAAAGCTAAGTTCAAACTAAAGTTGCACAGACCCCGCGTGTGCAGGGAAAACCGAGACTCAACCAGAAGGCTGTGCAACGCTAACGGCTCACCCCCGCGCGCACGGAGAAACCGGGCGCCGCCACGAACGCTGGCAGCGCTGGCGGGGTTCAAGCCCCGCGCACCTGGGGAAAACAACGCGAGAGACAGAGCCGCCCTGCCGCTCGCACCCCCAGTATCCCATGAATCAACGCGAACCCTTCTCACCCCTCCCCCCGCGCGCCCCTGAGCGTTTTTGGGTATCCGCTGCCAGAATGGGAGCATGTCGAACTCTGAGGCCCAGGAGAGGGCGTCGCTTCGTCCGGCTCGCAAGCCGTGGTGGCGCTCCAGGAAGGCGCACGCCGCCCACGGGGGCGGCGGGCGGGTGCTGCTCGGCGGGCTCGGCCTGTCCTACAAGGATCCGTCGTCGGGCGCTCCCCTGCTGGACGGAGTGGATGTCGCCTTCCGGGCCCGGCGGATCACGGCGGTGCTGGATCCGTCCGGCCTGCGCTCCCGCGCCCTGTTCCTGGTGCTCGCGGGCCTGGAGGACCCGGACTCCGGCC
>ERZ773049.2138-NODE-2138-length-10970-cov-8.327989_pt1 | contig 10970 bp, 9 predicted proteins | sample MGYA00580633_ERZ773049 | MGnify/ENA primary metagenome ERZ773049 (study PRJEB29015, sample SAMEA2737991) | human oral metagenome | biome: human oral; feature: human-associated habitat; material: dental | place: China | collected 2066 ... | reverse complement strand
CATCTCCTTTACAGGATTGACTGTACCAAGAACATTACTTACCTGAGTTATGCTAACAAGTTTTGTATGTTCGGTGAAGAGTTTTTCATATTCTTCAAGCTGAAGTTCACCCTCATCGGTCATAGGAATAACCTTTAGCACAATCCCCTTACGCTGTTCTTGTAGCTGCCAAGGCACAATGTTTGAATGATGTTCCATGGTAGAAACTATCACTTCATCACCCTCCTTCATACAGCCTTCAACAAAACTGGAAGCAACGAGATTCAAACTCTCTGTCGTACCACGTGTGAAGACAATTTCAGTTGTTGAACGAGCATTGATAAACTTCCGCACTGTCTCACGTGCTGCCTCATGCAAGTCAGTAGCCTGTTGTGACATCCAGTGTACACCACGGTGCACATTGGCATTTACATTGAGGTATTCTTCCTGCATAGCATCCAACACACAGAGCGGTTTCTGTGTGGTGGCACCATTGTCAAGATAAATCAGGGGTTTACCATAGACGGTGCGGGAGAGAATTGGAAAGGATTCCCGGACTTTCGTTATATCGTACATCTTTTATTGGGCTTATTTGGCTAATTAGGCTAATTGGGCTAATAAGGCTAATAAGCCCAATTAGCCTAATACCAAATTACTTACACAAATCGCAACCTTCACATTTATCAAGCTCACCACGGAAACGCTTCTCTACCAAATGGTGGAGACGGTCGCGCAATGGCTCAAGCTCCATCTTATCAATTACCTCATTGATAAAGGCAAACTCAAGGAGGAGCTTTGCTTCTTTCTTATCAATACCACGCTGCTGCATGTAGAAGAGCGCAGCATCATTAAGCTGTCCTACCGTTGAACCATGATTACACTGAACATCATCAGCATAAATCTCAAGCATTGGCTGGGTGAACATACGAGCTGTCTTGCTGGCACAAAGGTTACGGTTGTTCTCTTGTGAAAGCGTCTTCTGCGCGCCCTTGCGAACAAGAACACGACCTGCGAAAGCACCAACTGCATTATCATCAAGTACGTACTTGTAAAGTTCGTTACTTGTGCAATGAGGTACTTGATGGTCGATAAGCGTATTGTTGTCAACGTGCTGACTCTTATCAGCTATCACACAACCATTACAGAAACATTCGCTACCCTCTCCCTTGAAAACAAGGTCGAGCATATTGCGAGTAACTCCGTTATGCAATGTAATGACATTGTGGCTTGCACGTGAATCACGCTGCTGCTCGATATATACATTCGACACGCGAACATTCTTTGCATGCGTTTCCTCAAGACAGTTCAACTCAAGATTGGCATTCGCACCTACGTAGGCTTCGATTACCTGTGTAGCAAGGAAGTTACGGTCGTCAGCAGCGTGGTCACAGAAGAGGAACTGCGCCTTAGCACCTTCTTCAAGAACAATGAGTACTCGACGGTTGACCATCAAGTCAACATCTGAACGAAGGATATTGATTACTTGTATGGTACGCTCAAGCTGTACATTCTTAGGCACATAGATGAAAAGACCATCTTGTGCAAGCATTGTATTCAAAGCTGTTATCGCATCAGCCTCAGTATTGGCAAGACGACCATAATACTTTGCAACCAACTCAGGACGCTCAGTTGCTACATGATTCAAGCTGTCAACAATGACACCATCATTAAGCTTTGCCTTTGGAAGTGACTTACTGTAGAACTGATCATTCACTATGAAATAAAGAGAAGTGCTGAGATTAGGAACATCGCACTTGAAGGTATCATAAGGATTAACAGGAATCTCAAGACGGTTGAGATTCAATCCATAATCAGGTTCAAAGAGCTTCTGCATATCCGTGTACTTATAGCGTTCCACCTTCTTGGTAGGAAAGCCCTGTCGACGGAAGTCTTCAAAAGCCTTATCGCGTACCTCATTGAGCACAGGTGCAGCATGCTCTTTGATGAGTTGCTGCGCCTCTGTATAGAGGTCTATATATTGTTTTTCGCTTTGCATTGTAATTTCTTTTTGGAGGTTTTATCTAAAGGATAGCGGATTAGAGGTTATAGAAAAACTAAACTCTCTAAAGCCGACTATTAATCCTCTGCATCAACCTCTTCCTTAATCCAATCGTAACCGCGTGTCTCAATCTCCTTAGCAAGTTCAGGACCTGCAGTCTTCACAATACGACCCTTATAAAGCACATGGATAACATCTGGCTTAATCATCTCTAACAGACGCTCATAGTGCGTAATAACAATAGCTGAAGTCGTTTCATTGTGCATCTTGTTTACACCCTCAGCCACGATACGCATAGCATCAACGTCAAGACCAGAGTCTGTCTCATCAAGAATACTAAGCTTTGGCTCCAACATTGCCATTTGGAAAATCTCGTTGCGTTTCTTCTCACCACCAGAGAAGCCTTCATTTACACTACGGCGAGAGAGGTTTGAATCCATCCCAACCAACTGACGCTTCTCACGCATAAGTGCCATAAACTCTGCAGCCTTCATTGGTTCTAATCCTTCATAGGCACGCTTTGCATTGATAGCAGCCTTCATGAAGTTAGTCATACTCACGCCAGGTATCTCTACTGGATACTGGAAAGACAAGAAGAGTCCCTCATGAGAGCGGTCTTCAGGCTTCATCTCCAAGAGATTCTTGCCATTAAACAATGCCATACCATCAGTTACCTCATAGAGAGGATTACCTGTAAGTACTGCACTCAGTGTTGACTTACCAGAGCCATTAGGACCCATAATAGCATGAATCTCACCATCTTTAATTGTGAGGTTGATGCCTCTTAATATTTCTTTACCTGCGATGGTTGCATGCAGGTTTCTTACTTCTAACATATTATCTTTGCTTTAATTATCTTTCACTAAAAATGAATTAACAACATCTAACAACATATCGAATATGAAATCAGAGAAGTGATACTCACCACGAGCCATCTTTTCGACTCTCTCTTGCTCTATTTGCTCTTCAAGGAGCGAAGACGAATAGGCATCTTTACCAAAGAAAGACTTTGATTTCTTCTTATAAGGTGGTAAGTTACCTATCATCTCCGAGCCCGTAACTGTACGATAGAGACGAGTGTCAAAGGGCTTGGGTATCGATGGCAACCCCATCACTGACTGGCATGTAATCGCTGTATCCTGCTTCACATGCTTCTCAATAAGATACTTCTCCCATGGTTTTAACTGCCATGACTGGGCTTGAAGCATTGTTGTTAGCAGCAAGCCAGACGTGATAAGAATGACCTTTCGCATGTTGTATATTCAGTTATATTATCCTACCGTTCCTTCAAGTGTTACAGAGAGTAGCTTCTGTGCCTCAACAGCAAACTCCATTGGGAGCTTATTGAGTACGTCCTTAGCATAACCATTGACGATCAAACCAACGGCATCTTCAGTAGGAATACCACGCTGATTACAATAGAAAAGCTGGTCTTCACTGATCTTAGAAGTAGTAGCCTCATGCTCTACAATGGCTGTATCGTTGTGGATGTCCATATAAGGGAAGGTATGAGCACCGCAGTCAGAACCTAAGAGAAGAGAGTCACAACTTGAGTAGTTGCGGGCATTCTCAGCATTGGCTGTAGCACGTACCAAACCACGATAAGAGTTCTGACTATGTCCGGCAGAGATACCTTTTGAGATGATTGTACTCTTGGTATTCTTACCCATGTGAATCATCTTCGTACCCGTATCAGCCTCTTGGTAGTTGTTTGTCACAGCAACAGAATAGAACTCTGCCTGTGAGTTATCGCCCTTCAATACACAAGAAGGATATTTCCAAGTAATAGCCGAACCTGTCTCTACCTGTGTCCATGACAGCTTTGAGTTCACTCCACGTAGTTCACCACGCTTTGTAACAAGATTCAAGACACCACCCTTACCATTTTCATCACCTGGATACCAGTTCTGAACAGTAGAGTATTTTACTTCTGCATTGTCCAAGACAACGATTTCAACTACTGCTGCATGCAACTGATTCTCGTCACGCATAGGAGCAGTACAGCCCTCAAGATAGCTAACATACGAATCATCATCAGCTACAATCAATGTACGTTCAAACTGACCTGTATTAACCGCATTGATACGGAAATACGAACTAAGTTCCATTGGACAGCGAACTCCCTTAGGAATATATACAAAGGAGCCATCACTGAACACCGCAGAGTTGAGTGCTGCAGAGTAGTTATCACGATAAGGAACTACGCTTCCGAGATACTTACGTATCAAGTCAGGATGCTCCTGAACTGCTTCACCGATAGAGCAGAAGATGATACCCTTCTCAGCCAACTGCTTCTTAAAAGTAGTCTTCACTGACACCGAGTCCATAATGGCATCTACTGCCGTACCACTCAAAGCAAGACGCTCTTCCAATGGAATACCTAACTTATCAAAAGTCTTTGCTAACTCTGGATCAATCTCCTTGTTCTTAGGCTTCTTCGCTAATGGATCAGCATAATAGGAGATATCCTGTAGATGTAACTCTGGCAAATGCAAGTGTCCCCAAGTTGGTATAGGGAGTGTCTGCCAGTAACGGAAAGCCTTCAAACGAAAATCGAGGAGCCACTCTGGTTCCCCTTTCTTCTGCGAAATAAGTCGAACGACATCTTCGTTCAGACCTTTCGGAATGACCTCCGTATGTACATCAGTCGTAAAGCCGAACTCATACTTCTGCTCTGCGACTTTCTTTACAAATTCATTATTCTTGTTCTCAGACATTTGTTTTTTGTGATTAAAGAGAGGGAGAATACTCAGGAGTCAAAAGAGTTAGAGGGAGTTAGAAGGGTTAAAGAGAACACTTACCTTTTCTGTATGCTTCTTTACTTCTAACGTTTAGCCCATCCAAATACACTATCTGTCTTTCCTATACCTATTGTTTAATTCATTTAAACCTATCGTTTCAATTCATCCAACAATAAGTTCTTAGTTCCCACCATCTCTATTCTCAATACTTATATATACTCTGTGAACATACAATATGTATGCCACAAAGACCAATGGCAACATTTGTTACCATGAAGAAAAAACCGCCTTTACTCCTTTGATGGAGAAAAGACGGTTTTTTATATTGTTACAATTTCTGTTCAACCTCAATCTCCGTGAAGGTTTCGATGATATCACCCACCTGTAAATCATTGTAATTGACAAGTGAAATACCACATTCAAGTCCTGTAGCTACCTCCTTCACATCGTCCTTATAACGCTTCAAAGCATCAATAGGAGCTGTATGGATAACGATTCCGTCACGGACTACGCGACCCTTATCCTTGCTGTGAACCTTACCTTCAGTAACCATACCACCAGCAACAGTTCCAACCTTGGAAATCTTGAAGACCTGTTTAACCTCAAACTGACCAGTGACAATCTCCTTCTTCACCTTGTCAAGCATACCCACCATCGTTGACTTAACATCGTCAATAGCATCATAGATGACAGAGTAAGTATTGATTTCTACACCTTCACGGTCAGCCAAACGGCGTGCATCAGCTGAAGGACGAACCTGGAAGCCGACGATAACAGCGTCTGAAGCTGATGCCAACATAACATCGTTCTCAGAAATCTGACCTACAGCCTTACTGATAACGTTAACATTAACCTTCTCAGTTGACAGTTTGATGAATGAGTCAGACAAAGCCTCGATAGATCCATCAGTATCACCCTTCACAATGATATTCATCTCATGGAACTCACCACGAGCGATTCGATGAGAGATATCAGACAGTGTAAGACGAGTCTGTGTACGCAAGCCTTGCTCACGCTGCAACTGTTCACGCTTGTTTGCAATCTCACGTGCCTCCTGCTCTGTCTCCATAACATGGAAGGTATCACCTGCTGTTGGTGCGCCATTCAGACCGAGGATGATCGCAGGCTCTGCTGGTCCAGCACTTTCGATACGCTGGTTACGCTCATTGAACATAGCCTTGATACGACCCCATGAAGTACCAGCGATAACATTATCACCAATCTTCAATGTACCATTAGATACAAGAACCGTACTTACATAACCACGACCCTTATCAAGTGAAGACTCAATGATAGTACCTGTAGCCTTACGGTTAGGGTTAGCTTTGAGATCCATCATATCAGCCTCAAGAAGAACTTTATCAAGAAGTTCGTTCACTCCGATTCCCTTCTTAGCACTGATTTCCTGACACTGATACTTACCACCCCACTCTTCGACGAGCAGATTCATTTGTGACAAGTCCTCACGAATCTTATCAGGGTTAGCTCCTGGCTTATCAATCTTATTGATTGCAAAGACCATAGGAACACCTGCTGCCTGTGCATGAGCAATAGCCTCCTTGGTAGTAGGCATCACAGAGTCGTCTGCAGCAATGATGATAATCACAATATCGGTAACCTGTGCACCACGAGCACGCATAGCGGTAAATGCTTCGTGACCAGGAGTATCAAGGAAGGTAACCTTACGGCCATTCTCAAGTGTCACACCATAAGCACCGATGTGCTGGGTAATACCACCTGCCTCACCAGCAATTACATTCGTATTACGGATATGGTCGAGCAAAGAAGTCTTACCATGGTCAACATGACCCATGACTGTCACGATTGGAGCACGTGATACGAGATCGTTCTCATCATCCTCCTCTTCACTAACTGCTTCCTGTACTTCAGCACTTACATATTCTGTCTTGAAGTCGAACTCATCAGCAACGAGGTTGATCGTCTCTGCATCAAGACGCTGGTTGATAGACACCATGATACCAACAGACATCAAGGTTGAGATGACATTTGTTACAGGAACATTCATCATTGTTGCCAACTCAGAAACAGTAACAAACTCTGTCAACTTCAAGATCTTACTTTCCTTGCGCTCTGCCTTAGCTTCTGCATTCAGACGTTCTTGAACAGCATCACGCTTCTCTTTACGGTATTTAGCACCCTTCTTATTCTGACTCTTGCTTGTCAAACGTGCAAGTGTCTCCTTTACCTGGCGTGCTACAGCCTCATCATCAACCTCTAAAGGCTTCTGATTACGATTGCGGTTCTTCTTACCCGCATTCTTGTTGCCACCGCCATTGTTGTTATTGCCTTTCTTACCATTCTGGTTCTGCTGCTGATTAGCGGCAGCATTGATATCAACACGTTCTTTGTTAATACGAACGCGTTTCTTCTTGCCCTGACCATTACCCTGACCAGCTTTCTCTTCACGCTCTTTACGGCGTTCCTCCTTACTCTTCTTCTTAGGACGGGTACTCTGGTTCAAAGTGCTGAGGTCAATCTTACCTAAGACATTCACCTTAGGTGTATTTAAGATCTTCTTCTCATTCTTGGTCTGAAACAAGCCATTATCTTTCTTCTCCTCTGCAGTAGCAGGTTCAGCTGGAGTATTAGTAGCTGCAGGTTCAGCCTGCACCTTAGGCTCAGCCTTTACCTCAGCCTTAGCTACAGGAGCTTCTTTTTTCTTAGGCTCAGCCTTCACCTCTACAGGTTTCTCAACCTTTGGAGCAACAGGTTTAGCCTCTTCTTTATTTACAGCAGGCTTCTTGCTTGCATCATGTTTCTCTACCTTTTTCTTCTCCTCTGCAGGTTCTACGGCAGCAGCAGGGGTAGGTTTGTTCTCAACAGGAGCAGCAGCTTTCTTTGCAGCTGGCTTATTCAGCTGATCAAGGTCTATCTTTCCGACTGGTTTATACTGCTGACGCTCAGCCTTCATGACTGCTTCGCCTTTATGTTCTGCAGCGCTTTTCTTCTCTTTAGTCTTCTTCTGCAAAAGCTTAGCAGCGTCCTTCTTTACCTCCTTATCATTATTGAAGGCATCTACGAGAGCTTTATACTGACCCTCGCTTAGCTTGAAGTTAAGCTCGTTCTTCACCTCGCCTAACTCTGGCTTCTTCTCTAAGAACTCCACTGCCGTTTGGAGTCCTATATTCAATTCACGAATTGCTTTGTTTAATCTGATGCTCATTAACTTTATTTTTCGGTGTAGGGTGTTGGTTGTTGATATGCCTTTTGGTAGAGAGGGGTTCCGAACATGGAGTTGCTGAATAGTCACACCCGTTAGCTTTCAGTCAACAGCCATCACCCACCAACCAATCACCTTTTACTGTTCAAACTCTGATCTCAATACGTTCAACACGCTATCAACAGTCTCTACCTCCAAGTCTGCCTTTTCAATCAGCATCTCACGTGGAGCGTTGAGTACCTGGCGCGCTGTGTCAAGTCCGATACCCTTAATGGCATCGATAACCCACTGATCAATTTCATCAGAGAACTCATCCAAGTAAATATCCTCCTCTGCATTCTGTTCGTCAAGTTCACGGAATACGTCGATAGTATAACCAGTCAGCATACTTGCCAACTTAATGTTCATACCGCCACGACCAATCGCAAGACTTACCTCCTCTGGCTGCAAGTAAACCTCAGCCTTCTTATTTTCCTCATCAACAGTCAAGCTGCTCACCTTTGCAGGAGCGAGCGCACGCTGAATAAAGAGTTTTGTATTTGCAGTCCAGTTGATAACGTCGAGATTCTCATTGCAAAGTTCACGAACGATACCATGGACACGGCTACCACGTACACCAACACAAGCGCCTACTGGGTCGATACGCTCATCAAAGCTCTCAACTGCAATCTTTGCACGCTCACCAGGCATACGAGCAATCTTACGAATAGCTATCAAACCATCATTGATTTCAGGCACCTCAGCCTCAAGCAGACGCTCAAGGAACTCTGGAGCAGTACGTGAGAGGATGATCTTTGGATTGTTATTCTCATTGTCAACACGATGAATCACTGCACGAACAGTCTCGCCCTTACGATACTGATCACGTGGAATCTGCTCGCCCTTAGGGAGAATCAACTCATTATTCTCTTCGTCAACAAGCAGAACCTCACGCTTCCAAGTCTGATAAACCTCACCAGAGATAATCTGACCAACACGATCCTTATACTTGTTATAGAGAGAGTCATGTTCCAGCTCAAGAATCTTAGAAGCCAATGTCTGACGAAGGTTCAAGATAGCACGGCGACCGAACTTATTGAAGTCAACCTCCTCACTTACATCCTCACCTACTTCATAGTCTGCCTCTATCTTACGTGCATCTGTAAGGCTTATTTCCTTATTCTCATCCTCAACCTCACCATCAGCCACAACCACACGGTTACGGTGAATCTCGAAGTCGCCTTTATCAGGGTTTACAATCACGTCGAAGTTTTCGTCACTACCGAAAATCTTAGCGAGTACATTGCGGAAGCTCTCCTCCAAAACGCTCACCAATGTAGTACGATCGATGCTCTTGGTGTCTTTAAACTCCTTGAAAGTCTCGATCATATTCGGACGTTCTTCTTCTATTTTTCTTGCTGCCATAGCTTTACTTGAAACTTATTATGTATTTTGTATATTTTACTTCATCCATCTTGTACGCATGGTCTACATCCATCTTCACTGGACGTTTCTTACCTTCCACTTGTACCTTCTCATTGACTGCAACAACAAAGTCATTACCATCAACGCTCTTCAATATGCCTTTGACTTTCTTTCCGTCCTTACCGAGCACCTCAACTTCCTTACCAATGAAGTTCTGATACTGCTGAGGAACTTTGAAAGGCTGCCCCAATCCTGCAGAACCTACCTCAAGTTCGTAATCTTCCTCATCACGTGAGAGACGATCCTCGATATACTTGCTCAACTCTACACAATCTTCAATCCACACGCCATCGGCATGGTCAATCTCAACGACAATCTTATCGTCAGAACTGATTTGAATGTCAACCAGGAAGTACTCCTTACCTTCCAGCCACTCGTCAACGAGACTTTTTACAACGTTTTTATCTATCATAAGTGTTTTAATATGAAAAATGAGGGACTATTAAAAGCCCCTCATTCCTCTGAACGTTTGCAAAGTTACAAATATTTTCGCCACATTCCAAATGTTTTACGGCTTTTTTTATCAGCACACAAACGATTTAGACGGAATAAAAAACAAGTTAAACAACTCACTCTTTTTCCACTTCATCCTGTTCATTTGCATGTGGATTTTGCTTTAGCACAAAAACCACAGCTAAACCTATAGCTGCCGTTATCATAATCCCAGCAGTTACATCATGTCCATAAAGAGCTAAAAGCGTCGACAATCCAATAAGGATTACGACAATAGAATATCCCATCCATTGTCCTCGCTGACTTTCTTTCAATCCACTTGTAACTATACTTCTTTCTGTACCTATGCGATGCTCCACCTGCTGCTCCATCAAACACAAGATACGTTCTGGCGCATCAGGAATAACTTCTCCATAGGCTTTAAAATCTTCTGGAGCTGGCAAAGGACCACGAAATGAGTGTTCCGTTTCTAATGCCATAAAAGCACTTACTATTTTAGAGCGTTGATCAGGTTCTAAGTTTTCAAGTACTTTATTAATATCGGTTATGTCTTCTGATAACTCTTCTTTAGTAGGCAACGTAGATGTGTCTTGTTTAGTCTCTTTGTGTTTATTACCTTCCATAGTTTAGTCGTTTTAACACAGTGTTCATATCATTTGCAATGAGCCTTGTATCTCTCTGCAAATCTTCTAAATCATTCCCTTGCAGATAGCGTCCAAAGCGTTTCCTTGACATCATACCAATCACAGACAAGAAGCCAGACCGCATCGTTGGTCTCTCTGAGAATAAGACCGATGTTGTAATATTGTTCTTTTCTTTTTTCTTTATAAGTTTCATAACGGTAATGATGTTATTAAATGAACACGCCACAAATTTACATATTCCGCTCGAGAATTCCAAACCTTCAAGTAATTATTTTTTTGTGATATGAGAAGAAAAACACCATTTCTTCACATCGAAAGAGTTTACCAAAACCCAAATTCCTTTCATGAAAGAAAATATTTATTTTCGTGAAGAAAAATATTTTTTTTCATGAAAATAAATTCTTCCTTTCATGAAAATAATTCTATGCAAAACGTTCTTTAGATAACTAAAAGGTAGGAACAGTCCATATAAAATCCACTAAATCAACTGCATATAAGCACATATCACC
>ERZ773049.2135-NODE-2135-length-10987-cov-29.351720_pt1 | contig 10987 bp, 6 predicted proteins | sample MGYA00580633_ERZ773049 | MGnify/ENA primary metagenome ERZ773049 (study PRJEB29015, sample SAMEA2737991) | human oral metagenome | biome: human oral; feature: human-associated habitat; material: dental | place: China | collected 2066 ... | reverse complement strand
CCGGCACCGGGGCGAGCGTCATCATCTCGCCGCTGCTGGCCCTCATGCGCGACCAGGTCGCCGCCGCAAGCCGCGCCGGGATCCGGGCGGTGACGATGAACTCAGCCAATGTCACCCAGTGGGCGCAGATCGAGACCCAGGTGCGCGCCGGCGAGGTGGATGTCCTCCTGGTCTCCCCCGAGCGTCTCAACAACCCTGTGTTCCGTGATGAGGTCCTGCCGCACCTGGCAGCAGACGCCGCACTGGTTGTCATCGACGAGGCCCACTGCATCTCTGACTGGGGGCACGACTTCCGTCCGGACTACCGGCGCATTCGGACCCTTCTGGCCGACCTGCCGCCGCACACTCCGGTCCTGGCGACCACGGCGACCGCCAATGCCCGGGTCAGCGCCGACGTCGCCGAACAGTTGGGGGCGCACCCGGCCGAGAATGGCGACCAGGGAGTCCTGATTTTGCGCGGTGACCTGGGACGCGACTCCCTCCACCTGGGGGTCGAGGTTCTGCCGGACTCGGCCACCCGTCTGGCCTGGCTGGCCGCATATCTCAGACACGCCCCCGGAAGCGGCATCGTCTACTGCCTGACCGTCTCGGCGGCGCTGGAGGTCGCCGAATACCTGCGCACCGCGGGTGTGGAGGTGGCCGCCTACACGGGGCAAACCGACGCCGCCGAGCGTGAGCGCCTGGAGGAGGATCTCAAGGCCAACCGGGTCAGGGCGCTGGTGGCCACCTCGGCCCTGGGCATGGGCTTCGACAAGCCGGACCTGTCCTTCGTGGTGCATGTGGGGGCGCCTTCCTCGCCAGTGAGCTACTACCAGCAAGTGGGGCGCGCCGGTCGCGGCGTGGAGCGGGCCGAGGTGGTTCTGCTCCCCGGTTCCGAGGATCGCGCGATCTGGGAGTGGTTCGGCTCGCAGGGCTTTCCTCCCGAGGACCAGGTCCGTGCGGTCCTGGACAGGCTGGACAGGCAGCGGGGAGCGGGGGCAGGGCCGATGTCGACGGCGGCGCTAGAGACGGTGACGTCGCTGCGGCGCACTCGACTGGAGTCCATGCTCAAGGTCCTTGACGTCGATGGAGCTGTGCGCCGGGTTCGCGGCGGGTGGGAATCCACCGGCCAGTCGTGGTCCTATGACGCCCAGCGCTACGCGCGAGTCGACGCCGCGCGCCGGGCCGAGCAAGAGGCGATGATCGCCTACGAGCAGCTCGGCGCCGGTACCGACTCCGCGACGACGGCTGTCCCCTGTCGGATGGCCTTCCTGAGGGCGGCGCTCGACGATCCGCATCTCGAACCGGGGTGGCACTGCGGCGCCTGCGACCTGTGCGGAGGCCTGTTCCTGCCCGCCGCACCCGACGAGGAAGAGGTCGCCTCCGCTCGTCAGGCGCTCGGTCGCGTCGGGATCGAGCTGCGGGCGCGTCGTCAGTGGCCCACCGGGATGGAGCGGTTGGGACTGAGCCATTTCAAAGGTCGTATCAGCGCCGATCAGCAGGCGGCGACCGGGCTGGCCGTGGGACGGCTGGACGGACTGGGCGCGTCGGGCGCGCTGCGGGAGCTGGTGGCCTCCGACTCCGACGGCGAGGTTCCGGTTTCTCTGAGGCCGCTGGTGCTTCAGACCGTGGACCGGCTCGGTGAGCTCATCCAAAGCGACCGGGGCGGCGACCTCGAGGACCCCGACAGCACCGGGCCCGTGGGGGAAGAGATCGTCGTCGTCATCGTCGACTCCCGTACCCGGCCGGGCATGGTCCGCCAGCTGGGTCGGGCGGTGGCCAGCCGGCTCGGGGCCAGGCCGTTGGGCGTTGTGGGCTTCGCGGGCCAGGAGACGCCGCACCACAATGTGGGTTCAGCGTTCCGCCTGGCAGAGGTGGCCCGCAACCTGACGCTTCAGGAGTGGACGGCGAAGACGCTTGAGGATCTGCGAGGCGCCGCCGTGGTCCTGGTGGACGACTGGAGCGACTCGGGCTGGACGCTCACGGTGGCGGCCGCCCTCCTACGCGAGGCGGGAGCGGCGGCGGTTCATCCCTTCGTCCTGGCCCAGCGATAGCGCTGGGTGGGGGCAGTAGCCCCCACCCAGCTGCACGCGCTAGAACCCGGTGGATGCGGCGGCCAGGGCCGGAGCCACCCCACCTCCGGGGGTTCCGACCTGATCCTCGAGGTAGTACCACCAGAAGGGCGCGCCCCAGGCGTCGGAGCGTCCCAGTGCGGCACCGGTGACGTGCTCGGCGACGGCGGTACGGGCCACGACCGGGTCGGTTGTCGACCCGAACCACCAGGGGCCGGCGTTGAGGTCATCAGCCCCATACCCCAGCTCGGTGACGGCGATCCGGGATGCCGGGAAAGCCGCGTCCAGAGTGCTCAGGATCCGGTCGGCGGCCGTACCCAGCGGGTGGAGCTGGGGGTAGACGGACAGCCCGACGACGTCGACCAGGTCCCTGATCGGTTGGGTGATCTCCCTGGCGGCGTAGCTGAACAGGGAGAAGGCCGGGTCCGCCTGTCCGAGCTGGTAGTACAGGGTGAGCACTGTGGTGGCGCTGGTGCGCTCGCGGACCGCCTTGGCGGCGCGCAGGGCCTTGGCGACCGGCCCGGTGCCAAGCCAGTCCCCCCCGATCTCATTTCCGATCTCCCAGGCGTCCACACTCGGCAGGGCCTTGATGAGGGCGTCGACCCGCGTGTCCCAGGCGGCGTCGCTCAGAGCGGCCATGTCGTGGGAGTCGCAGATCTGAGCCAGAGCCAGGCCACCCTGCGCGTGCAGGGCGTCGACCGTGGTTTTCCAGCCAGCCATCTCCTGGGCGTCACCGGGGTCGCCGATCACGAGCCGGGCCGACACCTTCCGTTTGCCGCCCCCCGGTCCGTTCGAGGCCAGGGCTGCGGTGATCTCGGCAGCAGTGGGCACTCGGGTGAAGGTGACCCCGATGATGGCGTCTTGCGGCGCTTGGGCCACGAGCGCCCGGTCCAGGGCGAGCTGGACCCCGGCGGCGGACTCCAGGGCCGAGTTCGCCAGGCGGCCTCTGTCGGTCCAAGATTGGGCTGTGGCGCAGCCATCCAGGGATTGCTGGGCAGATGCCCGCAGCATCACGGCCTCGTCGGAGCCCTTGAGGCCCTGCGCGGTAACCTGCTGGTAGCGCTCATCCTGATGCTCGTGAAGTGTCCTGGCCGCCAGCTCCAGAAGATCGTGCTCACCGGAAGCGGGCAGATCCGCCATGAGGGCCGAGTACCCGTGGCTGGTGGGCCACGACATGGTCAGGGTGCAGGCGCGCCCCGTGGGTACGTCGAGACCGATGACCCCGCCCTCGTCCTGGTAAAGCGGCCCGACGGCGATGACCTCCAGGGTCCTGGTATCCAGCAGGGCGTCGTCGTAGCCGACCTCGCCCCTGCCGTTGGACTGGATGCGCCGCAGCGCCTCGAGGTTGAGGGCGTTGCCCTGAGCGTCGGTGATGTGGAGGCGCAGGTGGGTCGTCGCCCCGTCGCCCATGGCCGGCGGCGTGGTCACATGCCCGTGGCCACAGGAGGACACTGACGCTCCCATAACCCCGGCACCCAGGAGCGCCAGCGCCCTTCTGCGGTTGGTTTCAAGAATCATGGAACCATTATTCCCGTCTCTTGAGAGTTTTTCCGACCGAACGGTTCCGTCGTGGTGGAAGACACCCGACTCAGCGCCGTTTCCTGAACCGTTATCACTTCAGCTCCGAAGCCGGAACGAAGGTGTACCCCTCGGCCTTGATGCCGGCGACGATCTTCTTCAGCTCGGGCAGCGGGTAGTAGGGGTGGAAGAAGAAGCTGGCGGTAGCGTGGGTGTTGACGAGGTTGAGCTTGGCCGCGTCGATGACCTCCTGAGCCAGGCGCGGCGGGTGCTGGTTGATCTCATTGGGTTCAAAGTTACCCAGGTTCTCCGGCAGGATGTGGGACCCGTAGGGGTCGTTAACCGCATAGGGGAAGAACTGCCCGTAGTAATCGTGGGGGCCAGCCTGGGTGTTGGTCAGAGTGCCGGCGTAGAGAAGCTCGCGCTCATAGCGCACCGGGTACTGCTCGCCAATGCCGTAGTAGGCCTCGCGGGTAGCCGAGTAGTGCGGGGTCTCGAAGATCTCCGGAGTCGGCAATCCGACCTCGCCGAAGATCTGGCGCCCCTGCTCCACGCGCTCCGCGGCCCATGCCTGGGAGGTTCCCGGCAGGGTGCCTCCGATCTGCACGTAGGACTTGTCCTGGCAGTCGACGGCGGGGGCCTTGGTGTCGTTCGTGGTGGAGCACCACGAACGGATGAATTCGAAGTCGTCGGCGGACACGGCATTGTACGGGTTGTCCAGGGTGCCGAACTGGTGGGTGGTGCCGTGCTGAACAATCGTTCCGCCCTTGTTCACGGCGTCCTGGAGGACGGCCACCAACTCCGGGGAGTCCTTGAGGGTCATCTCCTTGGGCACGCCGTTGTTCTCGGTGCCCTTGGGGTCGATGTACTTGGGAACCACCGCCATTTGGAAGGGAACGTTCTCGCTGTAGAAGTAGTCGACGATCGCCTGGAGCTCCTCCGGATCGCTGTCCGGGGTGACGTCCTCCAGGCGCACGGCGGCCTGACGGTACTGCTGGGCGTTGGGCTGGAGGAAGTCCAGGAGGATATCGGCGGCAGCGATGTAGCGGTCCTGCTCACCCAGGTAGGTCAGGGGGATCTCGCCGATGAAGGTCAGTCCGGAGGAACTGACGGCCCAAGGGAAGGAGTTGGTCCCGGACTGGGCGACGGACGCGCAGGCCGTGGCCGCGCCGTCAGACTTGGAGCACTCGGCGCGCCCCAGGACCTTGACGTCCTTCTCGCGGGTGATGTGCGGAGCGATGATCCCGCCGCTGTTGAGTTCGTTGCGCTTCAGGGAGGCGCCGTTGTAACTGATCTTGGTGACGCGGTCGGTGGAGTCGATGTAGGAGGTCGCGGCGTCCCAGCCGTAACGCTGGGTGAAGGCGGCACGGTCGGCATCGGTCTTGGTCAGCTGCCAAATGTTGAAGCCGGACCACATCACCGGGACGTTGCCGGTGAGGGTGTCGTCGATGAAGGCGCGCGGCAGGGGCTCATCGTAGGTCGAGCCGATGTAGACCACGTTGGTGAAACGACCGGCCAGGCCTGCGACATAGTCCTTGACGGGAAGGGTGGTCACGGTTCCGGAGTGGCTGGCCAGGGTGCCCATGCTCAGGGCGTAGTACTCCCCCAGCTTGGCGTAGTCACCGGTCGTGTCGAACAGGACCAGGGTCGATGCGGGTCCCGCGTCCTGGTTGGAGAAGCTCACCGCACCGACAGGAATCTCGGGCGCATTCTGCTTCAAGTCACGAATCTGGACCTGCCCCGCGGCGGGCGCGGGCTTGTTCAGGTCAACGTTGGCTTGCTTATCACCCTTGAGGGGGAGCTCCTTCTTGGCCGCGGCGGCGGGCTCAGGCGGGGCCGGAAGCGGGTTCTTGGCCGGGTCCGCGTCGTTGGCCTGTGCACCATCGGCCTGCTTCGCCGCGACGGCCCGGGCCTGCGGCTGGGAGACAGCCGACTGGGGCGTGGCCTGGGCTGGGCCCACAGAGGCAATGGAAGTACCCAGGCACACCGCGATGGCGGCCAGTGCGCAGCGGCGTCGTCGAGATGACATGAGGGTCGGGGAAATCATGAATCCTCCTTGAGAAATGAAGTGGGAACTGGGTCGAATTCGGGCAGGGGAACGCCACGACCGAACAGGGCGGCAGTGGCTGCCAGGATGCGCTCGCATGCGTGCCCGTCGCCGTAGGGGTTGGCGGCGTGGGCCATGGCCGTGTAGGCCGCCTCGTCGGTCAGCAGGGTGGAGACCCGCTCGACGATGCGGTCCTCGTCGGTTCCGACCAGCTCGGCCACCCCGAAGGCGACCGCCTCGGGGCGCTCGGTGTTGTCACGCATGACCAGGACCGGCTTGGACAGCGCGGGAGCCTCCTCCTGGACGCCCCCCGAGTCTGTGAGGACGACGTCGGAGCGGTCGATGAGCGCGCAGAAGGCGCCGTACTCCAGCGGATCGCACCACAGAACATTGCGGTGGCCCTCGATCTGCGGCAGGAGGTCCTCGCGGACTTTGGGGTTGCGGTGGACCGGCAGGACGAAGAGCACCTCGGGGTGGTGCTCGGCCAGACGGGCGACGGCACGTCCGATGGCCCGCATCGGCTCGCCCCAGGACTCGCGGCGGTGGGCGGTCACGAGCACGACTCGTCGGGAGCCGTCCTCCAGAGCCGCCGCCAGGTTCTCATCAGGTGGTGGGATCCGGCGGTCGACGGCGACCAGGAGTGCGTCGATGACGGTGTTGCCCGTGACGCGGACGGTCTGCGGGTCGGTGTTCTCGCGCAGCAGGTTGTCCCGACTGGTAGTGGTGGGACACAGATGCAATGTGGTCACCTGGCTAATGAGCCGCCGGTTGGCCTCCTCGGGGAAGGGCGAGGAGATATTACCGGTGCGCAGGCCGGCCTCGACGTGGAGGACGGGAATCTCGTGATAGAAGGCCGCGAGCGCGGCGGCGAAAGCGGAAGTGGTGTCACCCTGGACCACGACGGCGTCGGGACGATGTGCCTCGATCGCCCGGCCCACCCCTTGCAGGGAGCGGTTGGTGATCTGGGTGAGGGTCTGTCCCGGGGCATGGATGTCGAGGTCGTCGTCGGGAACGATCCCGAAGAACTCGTGGACCTGGTCGAGCATCTCGCGGTGCTGTCCGGTGACGACGACGATCGGGTTGAAGCGTTCGTCGTCGCGCATGGCCGCCACCAGGGGGGCGAGCTTGATCGCCTCCGGGCGGGTGCCGTAGACGAGCATGACCCTCAAGGGCCCGCCCGATGGCGTGGTGTGTGTCGTCATGGGTTCTCCTGCTCAGGTGTGTCGGGATCGGGCGCCGATACGGCCGGTCGCCAAGATCGGGATCGGGATGGGCAATGGCCGCCTCGGACCGGTCTCACTGGTCCTCGGTAATCGGGGTGAAGGTGACGTCGGAGTCCTCGCAGTAGGCCGCTACGGCTCCGGACCGGTAGGGGGTCTGGGAGTCGGTCACTGTTCCGAGCTCCTTTCCGTCCACGGTGATGACGAAGCTGACCGCTGCTGGGTTGGTGGTGTCAATGGCGACGGTGACATCGTGGCTCGCCCCGGGCGGGTAGACGGGAGTGTTGCCGGAGGCCAGGAAGCGCTGGGCGCCCTCGTAGGCGGTGTCCTGTTTGGAGACCTCCCAGCCGTTGGGCTTGAGGGCCAGGGCGTAGAAGTGGTTGTTGTCGGAGTAGTTCCACAGGAGCCAGGCGACCTCCCAGGCGTTGGGACTGCCGTCCTCACGGAGTTGACTGACGGTGGTCATCCTGGTGTGGATGGTCTGGACATTGCCCTCCTCGACCTCGACCGTAGTGGACTTGGCCAGTCCCGCATGCGTCTTGTCCTGGGAGTTGGCCGACGTCGGCTTGAGGCGAAGCAGGCCGTCTGCGCACGAGGCCTCGCCGTAGCCGTCGAAGACGATCTCCCATTGGTCGCAGTCATGGGTGCCGGCTTCCCTGGCGTGGCAGTACACGGTGACTCCTAGGATCAGTGCCAGGACGCAGCCGACCAATAGTCCGCGGCGCAGGACCTTGCCATGACGGGCTCCGTCAAGGACTCCTACGTGCTGAGGGCCGGTGGTGGCTGTCATCTCATCTCCTCATTGGTCAGGTTTCCCGCTGTGTGGTGGGAGCTGCGCCCCACGATCGTCGCCCCGGTCATGGGGGCGCCGGCCAGGGTTGATCGACCCTGATCAGGAGTCCCCAATGCGGCCGGCGCTGGCGACTGCCGAGCCCCGGGTGGCGTGGGTCGGTCGCCCAGCCCTGGCGATCCTCCGGGCGGCGGCCCTCCCGGAGGGGCGACGGCCGCAGCCGTCTGGGAGGGATCGGCACCCTGGGCCGGCTCGGCCTCGCGAGCCGTCTTGGCCCAACCGGTTCGTCCGGTCATCTCCCTGGCCACGGCTCGCCAGCCGCAGAGGCTGGGAAGGAGTCCGTAGAGGACGAACAGATGGGAGTAGCCCACCGCCTTGATCAGGTTCAGGCCCTCTCTGCGCTCGATGCGCCAGTAGATCCAGGCATAGATGAGCGCCGGCCCGAAGGCGATGACGTAGGCGCCCACGAGCCAGGCCCACGACTGCTCCCACCTCAGGACCGCAGCCACACCGGCGGTCACCATCGTGATGAGGAACGACAGGGTCAGCAGGGACCCGGTCAGAAGAAGGTAGGGCGTGAGAATCTGCCAGAGCGTGTCGGCGCGTCCCAGTCCCCTCTGCTCGCGGGCGACGGAGCGCAGGAGGTGCAGCGCTTGGAGGTTTCCCTGGAACCAGCGGGTGCGTTGGCGCATGAGGCGACGCATGTTGGTCACGCCCTGCTGGTGGACGGAGGCCGAGGGCCAGAACTCGTTGGTCCAGCTGGTGGCGTTGAGCCGGATCCCCAGATCGAAGTCCTCAGTCAGGGACCGGGTCCAGGGCCTGGGGCCCAGGGCGTCGAGCGCGCTGAGGCGGACGAATTGGGCGTTGCCGCCCATGCCAACGCTGTGGACTCGGCGCCGTCCCCGCTGGAAGACCTCGGTGAAGATGACGAACTCCATGTCCTGCATACGGGCCAGCAGTGAGCCGAAACGGTTGTTGATGCGCACACCCATCTGGACGGCACCGACCTCCTGGGGGGCGAAGGCCTTGCGGACCTCGCCGATGGCGTGCGGGTCGAGTCGGCCGTCGGCGTCCATGACCCCGACGACTACCCTGGAGGAGGACACCGACGTGCAGCGGGAGCGCACGATCGACAGCGCGTCGTTGAGCGCCTCCCCTTTCCCCAGACGGGCGTGCGGGGGACGGCGTCGCACTACCTCGACCCGTGCATCCCCGGCTTGGGCGGCTACCTGGGCGGTATCGTCGTCGGAGCCGTCGTCGATGACCATGATGCGCAGACCGGGGTCCGGAATCGAGGTCAGGCGCCTGACACTGGCTCCAATCACCTCCGCCTCGTTGAGGCAGGGCATGAGGATGACGATAAGAAGCGGGGCATCCGGGTGCGAGGCCCCGCCGTGCTTCGGGGCCCCGCGGGAGGCCAGCAGCATGAACAGCGTGTAGACGAGGGCGACGGCGATCATTCCCAGTGCGCCCCACCAACCGACGCGGTCGAGGATTCCCAGGGGGCTCGAGGGGCCGAGATCCATGAGCATCAACGAAATCTGCGTTCTCATCACGCCCGCAGACTCATCGTGCCGCCGCGCCGTTGGACGTGACGCCCCATGGCGCTGCGCGAGCGCGGGAGCAGGCCGCGTACGGCGCCGTAGAGGTTGGTCAGCAGGAAGAAGGCCAGGATGGCGACGAATACCAGTCCGGCGCAGTCGATGAGGAAACGGGCAATGAGTGCGGGAGGGGAGCCTGCCGGAGCGACATACCACACAACGAACAGTCCGGTTCCGGCGGCGAATGGGGAGTAATGCATGAGGCCATCCATCTGGATCCAAGGGGTAGGGCCGATACCGACCGGCATTACCGGAAGAGTGAGCTAAAGCCAACCGATACCAACGCCTCGGTGCGGCGTGCCCGGGGGTGACGGGTGTGGGAACTCAGCCCGTCGGGCACGGCACACCGTGCGCCAAGACCAAATATAACAATAGAATAACGCTTCGCAACACTGTGTCATTCGACTATCCGGCCGGCACTCTATTGGAGGAAGGCTCACAACGCCCTCAAACGGCGTCATTGCAACGGTTGAAGACTCGAGGAGGGAGTGCCTCGGTCGCGGCGCTCCCTCCTCGATGAGCACGGAGAAGATCACATAACGATCTCGGTGACCCGGTCGATCATCTTTCTCACTCTATCCGGGCACGAGCCGCCTCACCGTGAGCGGGCAGGTCCTCGCACGTCGCCAGTACTTCCAGCGGGGGTGTCATGGCCTCCAGGGCGCCTGCGTCGTACTCGATGAGCTGGACCGGTTTGAGGAAGGCCATGACGCTCAGCCCGGCGGCGAAACGGGCGGTACCGCCTGTGGGCAGGACGTGGTTGGAACCCGCCAGGTAGTCGCCCAGGGGCACCGGGCTGAAGGGGCCCACGAAGATCGCCCCGGCGTTACGGACGCGACGGGCCACCTCGGCGGCGTCGGCGGTGTGGATCTCCAGGTGCTCGGCGGCGTAGGCGTCGGCGACCTGCACGCCCTGCTCGAGGTCGCGCACCAGGATGATGCCCGACTGTGGACCGTTCAGGGCGGTGCCTGCCCGGTCCCGGTGCCGGGTCGCACTGAGCCTGCGCTCGAGCGCGGCATCGACGGCCTCGGCCAGCTCCGGGGAGTCGGTGATGAGAACACTGCCGGCATTGGGATCGTGCTCCGCCTGGGAGAGCAGGTCGGCGGCCACGTACTCGGGGCTGGCACCGGCGTCGGCCAGGACGGCGATCTCGGTGGGGCCCGCCTCGGCATCGATTCCCACCGTCCCCATGACGGCGCGCTTGGCGGCGGCCACGTAGACGTTGCCGGGACCGGTGATGACATCGACTCCCGGGCACAGGACCTCTCCCCCGGTGTCGGCGCGGTCGATGTCGTTCTGGGCATCGGCGCCATAGGCGAACATCGCGATGGCCTGGGCGCCGCCAACGGCGTAGACCTCGGTCAGTCCCAGCAGTGCGCACGCCGCCAGGATCGTGGGGTGGGGCAGTCCGCCGAATTCCGCCTGGGGCGGGCTGGCCACGGCGATCTGCTCGACGCCGGCGACCTGGGCCGCGACCGCGTTCATGACCACGCTGGAGGGGTAGACGGCCAGCCCCCCGGGAACGTAGAGGCCGACGCGCCTGACTGGGATCCAGCGCTGGGTGATGGCGCCTCCGGGGACCACCTCGGTGGTGCGCTCGGTGGGCACCTGAGCGGCGTGACCGGCTCGGTTGTGGGCGATGGACACCTCCAGAGCCTCGCGCACCGTCGGATCCAGGTCGTTGAGCGCCTGGGCGATGGCCTGTGCGGGCACGCGGAGGTGAACGGGGCGTACGCCGTCGAAGCGCTCGGCGGCGTCGC
>ERZ773049.2134-NODE-2134-length-10990-cov-14.303704_pt1 | contig 10990 bp, 6 predicted proteins | sample MGYA00580633_ERZ773049 | MGnify/ENA primary metagenome ERZ773049 (study PRJEB29015, sample SAMEA2737991) | human oral metagenome | biome: human oral; feature: human-associated habitat; material: dental | place: China | collected 2066 ... | reverse complement strand
TATGGTAAAATAAACTAAAATACTTGATAAAATCTGGAATTTTTGTAAACTCTATCAACAAAAGAATATTTATAGAGAGGATAATGAAATGTTTAGAAGGAAAAAAGAAATTTTTTATGTTGGAAAAGTTAAAATTATTATTAATGAATCAACCCTTGATGTATTTAGAAATACAATCTATTATGTAGATGTGCAGAATGCCCTGTGTATTAAAGGTGTTCCGTTTATTACCTGCGATATTTACGAAGATGAATTTTCCAACCATTTAATTGCTCAGGTAGGATTGGAAGATGACGAGGAAAATGATATATTACCAAGTGTAGATAAACTGAAAAATAAAAAAATTGTTTGCTTTATTCAGTTAGATGAGCATATAATGAGATAAAACTGTTGAACTGCTCAGAATTATGTACAAAATATTCAAATGGAGGTTATTTTTAATGAATATAGAAATAGCACAAATATGTAATATTGTATTGGCCACTAAAAGTGCTTTGAAAAAAAGAAATAGGATTAGATATAAGCCCATATATTATGAAAAAAAAGTTGAATTTGTATTTTTTAATAATAAAAAATATGAGGCTAAAAGTGTTGAGGAATGGTTTAATTATTGTATTGATAGAGGATTACAAAATATTAAGTTCTTAATTCCTCTACCTATAAAAGATAGTGATTTTCTTAATTTTACTAATATAAGTCAAGCTAGTATAGTTTGCTTTTTTGACAATAAATTAGTTACTTATTTTACTCCAAAATGGGAAGATTACAATAATGAATGGTACATTATTTACACAGAACATGAATGGGAACCTCCTCTAAAAGCAAAACCTAAATTTTATGATAATACAGAAGATTTTAAAGATGTATTGAATAGAATAGCAATTTTAGCTGATAAAATTGATTTTCAAAATTTTGGAAATATCTTTAGAAAAGCTATTAGTATTTTAAATGGCGAAGAGATTGAAAATATACAAAAAACTTTTTATGGAATATATTTTTCTGAATTACCCAAAATTAATAAACTCCTTTTTTATGCCTCAGATATTTCTGATGTTTTTGGCGGAATGGGTTCCTGGAATGACAGCCCTCCTTGTTATGCACACAAAAAAGGACTTGAAATTGAATATGACAGTCTTACGGAAGAACTTTTAATTCAAATCAGGCTTGCTCTTTTATATTCTGTAAATGAATGGTAAAATATAGTAAAATTATAATGGAGGATTTACGGAATTACAGAATTTTTTTAAAATATACTTATTATTGTAGTTGTAGTAACAATTATTTTTCTAATTTCTCAAAAAAAAAGAAAAAAATAGTAGAAAAGGGGAATAAAAAATTGGAAAACAAAAATTTATCTATATATTGAATTAATAAAATCTTCTATTCGAGAGTGTGGAAAATTACCTGAAGATTTTGCTTTGCCTCAAGAAGAGGAGAATGAAATTCCTTGGGCAGATGGTGCAATGGATGGCGTTTTTTTGTATCATACTGATACAAATGAAGAAAATATAGAAACTTTGAAGAATATTGTATTTCAAATTTCAGAAGGAAAATTTAAAGAGACTCAAAATAATTTAAACCATTTAGATTTTTTATGGTTTCGTCAAGAACTTCCTTGCTAAATTGGATTATTCAAGAAAACGAAAAAATAAATGCCAATAATTTGTATAAATTTACTATCTCTCAATTGAAAACTTCTAAAAATAAAGAAAGTATAAAATTTTCTTTAGCTGTATTATTATTAATGGGAGTTGAAAAAGATGTTAAAGCAATAGAAATAATAAAAACTTTGGCTCTTTCTGACGAGTTTACCTTATTTTGTTTAGATATAATAACTAGACTAGAAAATTCAAATGAAGAGATTTTTGAAATTGTCAAAAAGGTTAAAGGATGGGGAAGAGTACATTCTATCGCATATTTAGAAGCTACTGATGATGAAATAAAAGAGTGGATATTGGAAGAAGGCTGTCACAATGAAATAGATTCAGCATATACTGCATTAACTTGTGCAAAAAAAATAAATTTACTAGAATTATTAGATGAAGAAAATATTTCTAATAAAAAATTTAATGCCATTTCATATTTAATTACTGCTTTAAATAATAGAAAATATAAAAAACTTAGAAAAAATTGAAGTTGATGATGAGTTGAAAGAAAAATTAAACAAATTAGTAAAATGACATTCTATATTACCAAAGAAGAATTTAAAAGAAAAAAAGGATGATAAAAATACCATCCTGAACCATATATTATATTTTGAGTTTACACAAAATTATGGACACTCTCTCAAACACTCTTAAATTTATTTATCTTCTAATTTTCTTTCCAATTTTTTTACTTTCTTTACCAGTTCTGGAACTCTTCCCATAGACATTTTTATTCGCAAATCATCTATATGCTCTCTTAGTGGGAATCCTGACATTTGTTTTCCATCTGGTACATTATTTGTAACACCTGATTTTGCAGCAATTACAACATTGTTTCCTATTTTTAAGTGACCTGCCACTCCCACTTGACCTGCAAGAATTGTATTATTTCCAACTTCTACGCTTCCAGAAATTCCCACTTGTGCTATTATAAAACAATTTGACCCTATTATGTCATTGTGAGCGATATGAACTAAATTGTCGATTTTAGTTCCTTTCTTTATTATCGTATCGCCAATTGCTCCTCTGTCAACACAAGTATTTGCTCCTATTTCTACTTCATCTTCTAAAATTACATTTCCAATTTGCTCTATTTTTACATTGTTCCCTTTTACTTTTATATAACCAAATCCATCTGAACCAATTACTGCTCCTGGCTGAAAAATACATCTTTTTCCAATTTTACAAAATTCTCTGATTGTAACATTTGGATATACAATTGTCCCATCACCAATTTCTGTACCTTCAAAGATTGAAACATTTGGATAAATAACAACATTTTTTCCTATTTTTACATTATGACCTATGTACGTATTAATTTTTGAAATATTTGCTGTTTTATCTATCACTGCTGAATCTTCTATTGCTTTTTCAAAAGGCTTTATTTTAGGCTTAAAGTAATTTAACAAGATTGGCATTATTTCTCTTGGATTTTCATCTACCAGGATAAACGTCTTATTTTCTGGCAAATTTGGAATTTCGGGAATTATTAACGCTCCAGCATTACATTTTTCGATATTTTTTAACATTTTTTCATCTGCGGCAAAAGCCAGTTCTTCTTCATTTGCATTAAAAAAAGGAGCTAGCCTTGTAAATTTTATTTCATTATTTCCGATAATTTTTCCATTTATTAAGTTCGCTATCTCTTTTATATTATACATCTTTTCCATTTTTCATACCTCTTTTTATTTTTTAAAAAATTAACAGGGAACCTTTAAATCCCCTGTTTTATAAAATAACTTTGTCCTTATAATTTTTAGCTGTAAATTATATTCTAGAATGATTGTCCAAAGCTGAAATAAAATTTACCTTTGTCTTTTTTCTTACCAGGTTTTTCAGGGTCCATTGGCCAACCGTAATCAAATCTTAATGGTCCAACTGGCGTATTTAATCTAAGTCCTACTCCATAACCTTTTTTAAGATCTTTGAATTTGTGTGAATTTTTTCTGTCAGGTGAATAAGTTCTTCTTCCAGTCGCTGGATTTATTCCCTCTTTTTGCCAAGCGTTTCCTATATCAAAGAATGCAACCAATTGCACTGTGTCATTGATTTTTGTTCTATTTTCAATACTTGCATAAAATTGATCATATCCATCAAACGCTCCATATTCATATCCACGAAGTGTTTCAGCTCCTCCAACACTAAATCTCATTGCATCAGGAGTTCCGCTTCCTGTAGAACCCCAAACTGCTCTATATGCCATCACATTTCTCTTACCAAATAATGGATGAAATGCTCTTAAATCAGCTTCAAATCTATCATATTTTCTAGGGTCTTTCAAAAGATCCCCTCTTTCATAAGTAAAATCTGCATAAAGCCCTTTTGTCGGGTCATTTACATTATCTCTTGTATCATAAATTAACTCTGGAGTTGCTGCTATTAAATTATATTTATCTTTAACATCTCCTCCTGAATAAATTTCTTTTTTGTGATCATATCTCGCTGAAAGTCTTACATAAATATCTTTATTTAATCCTTTACCTATTGTCCATCTTGTTCCTATTGTTTTAACTTTTTCAAGTTCATCCCAGTCAGCGTCATCGTCAACAGATTGTGTCCAATAAGCAGAACCTCCTATTTGAACTCTTTCAGTTCCTTTTACCCAAGGGTCAAACCAGTCTATTGAAAATGTTTTATCCCCTTTATTTGATGCTTCCAAATTAATTGAAGCCTGTTGATCTCTTCCTAAAAAGTTATCATCCGCTAATTTAAGTCCTCCAACTAATCCAACTGAAGTACCGTAAGAAATACTTCCATTAATTGTTGTTGTAGGTCTTTCTTCCACTATAAATTTTATATTTCTTTCATTTGGGTCAGTTTCACTTCCATAAAGCTCTGGTGTTACTCTTGTAAAAATACCTGTTCTGTACAATTCTCTTATTGAGCTTTCTAAATCACTATTATTTAATACTTGTCCTGGTTTTACTTCCAAATATCTTTCCAAAACGTAATCTTTTGTTCTTAATTTGGTTCTTTTACTACTCTGTCTGTCATTATCATTTTTAGGTGTAGATTTTTCAAAAGATATATCTTTAACTATACCTTCACTAAGACCAATATTTACATCTCCAGTTTCTCCAACAGTTATTGACTCAATTCTTGCAGTTGAATATCCATTTTTAGAATATAATCCGATTATTCCATTTGAATCAGGATTTAATAAATTACCATTTAAAATTTCTCCTTTTTTTATTCCCAATGCTTCTTCCAATTGAGCATTAGTAAATAAAGTATTTCCTTGGATATTTATACTTTGAACAGCTGGATTTTCTTGTACTTCATACATTATTGAAACTGTATTGTCAGCTTTTCTATCTATTTTTGGCTCTACGGTTGAGAAATAACCTGACTTAAATAATTCTTGAGCTCCATCAATTGCTTTTTGTGGAATAAGTTTATCTCCCACTTTTACTGGAAGATTATTTAAATAATCTTCTTTATTTAAAGTTTTAATTCCTTGAATATCTACACTTGTTATTGTAAAATTTGTTTCTTTTTGATTTTCTTCATACTGTAATTGTGACTGAAGAACTTCTTGTGCATTTGGATTTTCATCAACTGCAATATCAATATCTACCGCATCTCCATTAATATTTGGAACTGTGTTTACATTTGAGATATAACGCTCCCTTTTTAACGCTAAGTAAATATCGCTTAAATCTTTATTCGAGTAGTTTTCTCCAGTTTGAACTGGAATTTTTGACCTAATCAAATCTTCTGGCAACTGTTTTAAATTAGAAATGTTTATTTTTCCGACTTTTAAATCACTTCTGTTTACTACTGCTTGATTTCTTTCTTTTTTTTCTTTAGATTTTTTTACTTTTTTCTTTTTATCTTTTTTTCCCTGTTCCTGAACTTCTTCATCAGAATCTGTTGAAGAATAAGTTTCTTCGTCAGTAGACTTTAGTTCTTCACTCTGTTCTTGAGATGTTACCGCTCCCGATGTTTCGTCTTCTTCATTTTCAGTTGCTGTTGTTGCCGATGATGTTGATGAAGAACTTGTTGTGGTGTTTGCTGCTAATGTTGTTGATTCTGGCTTTTTTTGTCTTATTTCATTTTTACTTTCAACCGTTTTTTCTCCTTCTTCAGCTGCTTGTGACATATTATTCATAGAAACGAATAATGTAACCACCACAATTAAAGCATAAATTTTATTTCTCATTTTTCCTCCTATTTTCTTAATGTATCCAATTTTCTTTTTTTAAATATTTTCTTGAATAAATCACCAATGCTATCAGCTTTTGTTGAAAAATCAATTCCAAAATAATAATTTATTTTATTTTGTTTTTTATTTGATGCTCTTAAATTTATTTTGCTACTTTTTGGCGCTGTTTCTCCTCCAGCTCTAAGATCAAGTCCAGTTGCTATATTATAGCTCAACCAGGCATTGTATCCTATTGGATTTTCCTCTTTTTCTCCCGAAGATTGGAAAGGGAATTTTATAGCCAAATTCCAATAAATTTTATCTTTGTATAATTTATCTTTCAAGCTTAATGTTGTAGAAGCATTGTATTTACCAGTTTTATTTGATTTATCTATATTTGTTGATACAGACACTTTAGACAGTCCAAAAACCCCTTCAATTTTATCAGTTATTGAAGAAAAAATCAACTCATTTAATGCAGTGCTTAAAAGTGAACCTGCTACGACCACTCCATCTTCTGAATTATTTTTTGGACCTTTTTTATCTTTGTTTCCATTTCCAACAACTTTGTCAAAAGCTAAAAGTGAAATTATTTCCTCCTCTGTCTTTCCAGAACTTGAACTAAACCTGATATCAGGATTATTCACATTTCCTGTAACACTTACTTCTATTCTCTCAGAGCCAACTTTCGTACTCGCTTCAAAATTAACAAATGTATTCGACATAAAATCTGTTTCTGAAGTCGATTTTGAAAGACTAACTATTGAATTATCAATTTTAAATTCATTTCCATTTAAGTAGAATGACCCTTTTGAAATATCGAAATCTCCCATTAAGCCAATTGCCCCATTTTCAAAGGAAATTTCAGTTGCTCCTTTTATTGTACCTTTTATATTTTTAACAAGGCTGACACTAGGAATATTTAATTTTACTTTTTCTCCGACTTGAACATTCAAATTAACTGTATATTGTTTCAAAATTTTGTCCAAAACTTCTTCAACTACACCTTCCACAATGCTTTTATCTTTTTCCTGTTTTTGAAGTTCAGAATTTTTTGAATTATCTTTATTTACAAAATCAGGTATTTTTCTAATTTCAGCATCACTTACAACCAAATTTCCAAACAATCTGTCTTCAGTCAACATCAAATCTCCTGTAACTGAATAGTCAATATCATTTCCATAATGAAGTCCCAATTTATTCAAATTCGCATTCAACTCAAATTTACCCAGTTGCAAACGCTTAGTTTTCATAAAGTCTGGCGGTATTGTTGGCACATCCAAATTTCCTGTTACATTAAATGTCCCATTATTAAAGCCACCATCTAATCTGTTTACTATAAGTTTTGTCCCCTCTAAATCAATATTGGCATTGATATTGTCAACTAAAGTCCGTTCATCTTTTGTCTTATAATTAAAGTTATTTAACAAAATATGCCCTGAAGTTCCATGACTACTTGAAAGAATAGCGTCAATATTAGCAATTCCACTTGCACTAGCCACATCTTTATTAGCTTCTAAAAAGTTCAAGTTAAAGTTTTGTGCCAATACCGAAATATCGTATTTTATTGGCGAATAATCGAAATATCCGCTGACTATAAGTGGGTTGTTTTCATAATTCAGATTAAATAGACCAATATTTACTGTCTTTTCATTTCCTTGAAGATCTATGTCAAGATTTGTTACTGGAAATCCAGCCAAAGTTACTTTGTCAGATTTTATTTTTAAACCAGTCAAAAATTTCTCAAAACTTCCTTTATAAAAGAAATCAAAGTCAATATTTCCGCTATATCCTTTATTTTTCAAATCTTGTACAGAATCTAACGAAAAATTGTGATCTCCAACTTTGTAGTCAATGTCAACATTTTCCAAGTCAAATTTTGTATTTGTCTCAAATAATGTTTCATTATTTTCTCCAATAAATTTTAAACTTTTTATATCAAAAATTCCGTATTTAAATAATTTATCAATATTTCCATTACTGTAGTCGATATTCGCCACAATATGTGGAATTTTATAACTTCTGTAACTCATATTTCCCAAAATTAAATGTCCATACATATTAAATTTATTTAAATGACCTTTTAAATTAATTTTAGATTTTGTTCCAAATGTCAAATCTTTCATTTTTAATAATTTTGGAATGTCATCTTCGTCTAGATTAAGTTCCAAATCAGCCACTTTATTTTTCAGATTGTATGTTCCAGAAATATTATTTCCTCTCAAAGTCACATCTTTAAAGTTTACTATGCTATTTTTTATATCTAAATTCGCTCTTGTCTGTCCGATTGAATTAAAATTAATTTTTGTTGTCGATGGAGTTAACAAAATTTTTCCATTTAAATTATCTGGCGTTCCATAAACATTTGCTTTTAGACTGTCAACATACATGCTCACTTGCGGATCAAATATACCATATAAAACGTAATTTTTAAGCTCTCCGTCAAGTTTTACATTTCTTGTTTTCAAATTATAACTTCCTTGCGCAAATAATTTGTCGTTTCCTAGACTTTCAATTTTTAAAATATCATTTTTTAAATTTAATTTTGCAGTCAAATTTTTAAGTCTATGATATTGATACCAGACTTCGTCCGCAAAAATATTCATATCCAAGTTCATTTTTGCCAAATCATTAATTTTCCCTTTTGCATGTAAATTTTCAAACTCTGCGATATATTCTCCGTAAGGACTGTAAATTTCAAAATTTCCAGAAAGTCTGTCATTGACTTTTCCACTAATTTTAGCCTTCGCATTTAAAAGAAATTTTGCGTCATTTAACTTTTTGGATTTAAAGACATAATTATTCAATTTGGCATCAATTTCTGCTCTTCCAGTTTTTAAATGATAACTTCCTTGTGTAAACAATTTATCATTTCCCAAACTTTGAATTTTTAAAATATCATTTTTCATATTCAATTTTGCAGTCAAATTTTTAAGCCTTTGATCTTCCCAAGAAACTTCATTTGCTAAAATATTCATATCCAAGTCCATTTTCGTCAAATCACGAATTTTCCCACTCGCATGTAAATTTTTATATTTTACAAAATATTCTCCAGAAGGACTGTAAATTTCATAACTTCCCATGATTCTGTTATTTGTCCCGTCAATTTTAGCTTTCACATCCATTGGGAGTCTTGCTTTATCCATTCCTTTAAAATTATATCCATAATTTTTTAGCAGTTTTGACAAATCCATTTTACTTACATTTTTAATATTGTAGGAATGTTTCATATCTGCTGTTGTCGTACCTTTTACACTTACCACTACTCCACCAGTCTTTACACTGGCTTTTATATTATAGTTTCCTCTATTTATATTTATGTTTGCAACTATACTCTCAATCATTTTTATTGGCAAATTTTTAAGTTTTGCCTTTATATTTCCTGAACGCAGCATATGCTTCTCATCAAACTTAACAAATAATTTTTTTACATCTGGATTTAGTACATATTTTTTTCCACCATATCTAACCGTAATATAATCCTTTCCTTGTGCGTTGACAAAAAGCGTTTTAGCAGTTGGATTTACCACATAGTCTGCATTTAATTTTTTTGAAATAAGCGTCCCAGAAATAATATTTTTATTTGAAATTTTCACATTTCCAACAAATCTCGGAATATTGTAATCTGAGCCTTTGTTTACTAAGATATAGTTACCTTTTCCAGTCTTTTTATTTAAGTCATATATAAATTTTGGAATTTTTACATCATCTTTTATACGAAATCCGCTTAGCACTTCGTCAAAACGAAAAGCCGTGTCATCTAGTTCAAAAAAACCTTTTTGAGTGGAAAGCTTCATATTTGTGCTAATGTTTCTAAAATTATAATTTGCTATTTTTATGTTTTCCGATGAAAATTTTCCATCCAATTCAACTTTTGCAGATTTTTCTTTAGTTTTTTTCTGTACTTGATTTTTATTTTTGTCTTTTTCTTTAGATTTTTCAATGTCAACTTTTAGATTTAATTCTCCAGTGACATTTCCTTTTGCTTTTACATTAAAACCTTTCAAGATTTTGTATCTTGCAATTTGTGAATAAGGAACTTCTCTTACTTTTATTTTCATAGTGAGCTTTAAATTTTGATTTCCGTAATTTAATAGCAACGAAACTGGCTTTTGCGCCAACAATGAATTTGCATTGACTATAATGTTTTCCTTTGTCATATTGATATTTGCATTAATTTTATCAATGTCACCATCAAAATCAACATAGTTCAATATTCCATCTTTTACAACTAAATTCCCAGTTGGTTCCATAGTTTCAGTTGCTTTATTTTTTGTCAAATTAAGTTTTCCATTTAACATTCCACCTTTTATTGTTATCATTTCAAGCGGAAGATATTGTCCAAGCTCCTTTGTAACTTTCACATTTCCAAAATCAAAATTTAAGTAAAATTCTTTTCTCTTTTCAGAACTATTTTTAATTTTATCAAATCTTGATTTTAACGACTGCACTGAATTTAACTTTTGATTTAATTCAATTCCCAAAGTTTCAACCGTATTGTCCGCATTCAAATTTCCTATTCCCTTTGCCACTAATAAGAATCCACGAGATTTTGCAGATTCTAAATTTCCATTTACGCTTGTCATAGATTTTTGTATTTTTTCTTTAAAACTTGTATCAGCGTAATTAAGTACTGCATTGTGAATAAAAAGTTTTCCAATCCGACTGGTTCTGTCAAATGTTTTTTCTTTTTTGTCCTTTATTATGTGAAAAAGATTAAAATCATTATTTTTTCTTCGCTCCAAATTTACAGTTGCACCAAAAATATCTATTTTACTAAGCCTAGTTGGCGTAAGTAAATTTATTTTTGCTACCACTTTTTTCGCATCAATCACCATATTTCCCGACAAATCTCTAACTTTCAAATTATCAATCTGAATTCTGTCAAATCCATAAAGTCTAATTTTGTCAAACTCAACATTTAATGCATTCGTTTTCAAAATTCTCGTCAGCGTCGACTTAAAATGTGGTGTTGAAATATAGTACTTTAATGTGCCCAAAGCCAAAAGAAGCGGCATAAAAACCATTAAAGATTTTTTTAAATATTTCATTTCACAACTTTTACCTCCTTTTCTTTAACTTGTGCATTTTTATCTGCACTGTAAGTCATGGCAAAATGGCTATTCTGAAAAGGATAATTTTATGTCTTTTAACTTTTTATTTTGTAATAATATTATTTTATTGTAAATAATTTTTTTAT